>OGDN01005069.1_pt1 | contig 10792 bp, 10 predicted proteins | sample 1570271 | NCBI WGS metagenome assembly OGDN01 (sample SAMEA4384481, study PRJEB24528) | human gut metagenome | reverse complement strand
TTCCATATCATCAATTCCCCGGTCTAACATGCGGAGAAGATGATTGTTTTCCTGGCTTTTATCGGTTGTAGGGATTTTTTTGGTTAATTCCATGAAATCACTCCAATCATACGGTTTATAAATAAGATCATTGTTCCGGCAGTGATAATTGCGGTATGGATGCTGACCTGTTATCCGGTATGCAATAAAGCAGAAGGCTTTGACTGGTTTTTATATTGGATTATTGCAGGGTGCCTGTTTGGTATCCGCCGGATGTGCCTGTGGCTGATACCCAAGAATTTCAGTATCAGCGGGAGCATTGGTGTTCTTGCTCTGAATTGTATCATAGGCGGTTTAATCGGCGGTGTAGTGCTGATTTTCAAGATAATTGGCATTGCAGGAGAGCTTATCAGTATTGTAACAGGGCACTTCTGGACAAAAAGTCCAAAAGTGGAAATATAGAACTTCTGGACATTTTGTCCAAAGGTGGGGCAGCCAGAACATGGCTGCTCTTTTATTGTTAGAAGGAAGGAGCAGAAAGATATATGGAGTCAATGAGAGATGTGGACAGAGTAATGGAACGGGAGATTAAAAAAGGGAGCACACCTTTACAGTTTGAACAGTTAGGCTTTGGTGATTACAGCTACAATGAAATTACTTCGCAGGAGAAGTTGTTGCAGGTGCTTTCTTATCTGTTGCGAATCGGTGAGTATGAACCATTCGCCGGGAAAACCATAGGGAACAATGTTTACATGGATATGCGAGGGAAAAAGGCAGTTTTTAAGAGAACCAGACTGACTTATGAGAGGAATAATATTTTTGCAACGATTAAGCGGTTGGCAAAGAAGTATAAGCCGGACTATGAGGGAAAAGTGCCGATACAATTATAAAGGCAAGGACACCTATGCCTTTGTGATGTCTGACAGATATATTATGGCTTTATATACATACTGTCTGTCAGCAAGAAAAGCGGTGGCTTTGGAAAATATAGAGATGGAGGGACTTTCGGAAGCGGAGCTTTCTATGGTAAAATTAGAGAGTGTCAGAGAATACTTTATGATTATCGGATAATATATCCACAATTTTCTCTTCTGTAAAATCCAAGACCTCTGTAACTTTTGCCAAAGCAAAACTACTTAGAATGAATAAGCAGCCTGCAAACATTCGACCAGTTAAGGGTGTGCTTATGATGATGATAAGCAATTTCATTTTAAAATCGAGAAATGGGTATAACAATGATTATATTTGTAAATATATGCCAATAGAAGTTGCAAAGAGTAGTATTAGTAATCATCAAATTTGGATGAAGAAAACAGAGCTGCTTAATGATGAGCGAGAGAAAAAAGTTATTCCAGAATTGTTTGAAGATATGTCATGGATTCATTATGACTGGATAAAAGACATTGATTTTTCTGAGACACGAAACTATTATGTGTCATGTTTCAGTAAGTCAATAAATAATAGCCATATGCAAGACGGTTATGGAGAATGTTTGTATGGATATAAAAATGATAGAATTGTGGACCTGATTGGACCTATTGGATTATATACATTGACAAAAAAGGCTGACGCTGACGCAGATTTGCCAGATACTATGAAAAGACCATATATAGCTCAAGTAATAACATTTGATGTTTTATATGACATTGAAGAAGCAAAGACGGAATTACAATACTTATTTAGCGTTATAGACATGTTTGATTTATCTGACAATAATAAGAAAATGTTTTTACAGGAGATATTGCAATATTGGATTCTTTCTGTTAAAGATAGCAAATGGAAAGCTGAAAGAGAAAGAAGATATGTTATTTTTTTATATGACGATTATGAATATATTGAAACAGAATTGGATGATACATTCTTGAAAGTTAAAACATCACTTTTTATTACGCCTGATTTTATTATAGGGAAAAATCCTAGCAAATGGGAAATAATGCGACAACTTGCGGCAAAAAGAAAAGCATTGTTTAGTAAAGAATATCTGTTTTGTGAAAATTGTTTAATGCAAGATCATGATGTGGCAATACATGAGAAACCAGAAAAATGTCCGATATGTGGTTCTAAAAATATAAGGATGATATATCACGAGAATGCTTAGTAGTAAGAAGCTTCATTTTACTACCAATTTTACTACTAACAGGTAGTAATAACTTGCTCAATCTTGCTCTGATTTGCCACAATCTGTAATTTCAGAGCATATCACAATAACCCCGGAAACCCTTGCAAAACGGGGCATTCCGGGACAAATCAAGGAGAAACAAAACTATGATTAAAGTACTTTTCGTATGCCACGGCAATATCTGTCGTTCTCCAATGGCAGAATTTATATTTAAGGACATGGTCAATAACCGTGGACTAGGTGACCAGTTCTACATCGCCTCTGCGGCGACGAGTACGGAAGAAATCTGGAATGGAATCGGGAATCCGGTGTATCCACCGGCGAAGCGTGAACTGGCGAAACATGGGATTACATGTGAAGGGAAAAGGGCAGTACAGCTTAAAAAATCAGATTATAATAAATATGATTATCTGATTGGAATGGAAGAGCGAAACAGAAGAAATATGCTTCGAATTCTAGGCAAAGATCCGGAAAAGAAAGTGAGTCTTCTGTTGGATTATGCGGACGAACATGGGGATATCGCAGATCCATGGTACACAGGAAATTTTGACATTACATATCGCGACGTAGTCAGGGGATGCGAGGGCTTTCTGACATATCTGGAAAGTAAAGGGCAGATTATTATGAATGAAACTGACCTGATCTGAATTTTATTCAGAAGTAGAAATGTTATAAAAACAATTGTCGATATCCACGAATTTTGTCGAACGAATTTTCTTTACATAAACAATATTATGCGGTATCCTCTAGATACAGCAACTCTTGAAGGGAGCATCTGCTTCCTTCTTTTTTTCAAATCTATTTAAGTCATGGGCAGATCGCCCGAATAATTCAGGAAAGATGAGGAATTGAATATGGAAAACGGTTACGAAAACTTCGTGGACACTTTGAGACAGAGTCTTCTTAAGGAAACTTCTTATGAAGAAGAAATGATCTGTTATAAGAAGGCTGAGGAATATCCTCCGACTTCGGGTGACAGACTGCTTTTGAAAAATAGACAGAAGGAAGGCGTTTATGAAGTCTGTGCACTTTATGTGCGAGATCTGTATGATGAATTTCAAAATGGATGGAGCATGGAGAATATCATACAGGAAATTATGAAAAGATTAGATACGCTTGCTCGTTCCGAGTGTTTTGAGAAAAGTAAAAATCTGGACAGTTACGAAAAGGTAAAGGGAGATCTGTTTATCCGCCTGATGAATGTGGTTAAATATCGAGATGAACTGAAGAATGCAATTTTTCGAACCGTTGGGGATATTGCACTGGTATTATATGCCCGGATGGGAGAACTGGATGGATGCAGTACCAGCATTAAAATAAAAAAACATATGTTACAGAAATGGGAACAGGATGAACAGTCAGTGTTTAATGAGGCACTTTTGAATACGTATTTTATTTCGCCACCAAGAATTTATTGCTGGGAGAAACTTCTATATAATTTGGATTATGAAGGCGAGAATTTTATGAATCTGCTGTTTGATATGTCTTTGAAGAAAGATGCAATAGGAAATTGTCTGAGTACATCTGTCCGGACCAATGGAGCAGTGGCTGTTTTTTTACCCGGAGTTGCGCAGCGATTGGGGAAACTTATTGGTGGCAGTTTTTATATGGTGTTTACAAGTATTCATGAAGTAATGATACACAGCGAAGATAGTGCAGATCCAAGAAAGCTAAAAGAGGTTCTGGCAGAGACTGTAGAGGAAACGACACCGGAAGAAGATTTTCTTACCTATTATGTGTACCATTACAATGCGGAAACTGGTCAGTTCAGCTATTATTGAAGCAATCTGATTATCCCGTATGCTTTTTATCAGTGTGTGCATATACTAATTAAAAAGCAGTCAGGAGATACAAAATTGGCTTATAAAATTGTTTTGGATGCGGGACATGGCGGAACGGATCCCGGTGCTGTATATAATGGAAGAAATGAAAAAGATGATAATCTTGCACTTGCACAAGCGGTAGGAAAAATCCTTGAAGACAATGGTGTGGATGTGGTATATACTAGAACAGAAGATATTTACCAGACGCCATTTGAGAAGGCAAGAATCGCAAATCAGTCAGGTGCAGATTATTTTATCTCTTTTCATCGGAATAGCAGCCCTGAAGATAATCAATATCAGGGCGTAGAAGTTCTGGTATATGACAAAAGTGGAATTAAGTATCAGATGGCACAAAATATTGTTGGAGCACTGGGGGAACTTGGATTCAGAGAAATAGGAGTAAAAGAACGTCCGGGACTGGTCGTTCTGCGAAGAACCAGAATGCCTGCTCTTCTCATTGAAACCGGATTTATAAACTCAGATGCGGATAATGCATTATATGATGAGAAAAAAGATGAAATAGCACAGGCGATTGCAGGCGCAATTCTAGGAACGTTATCGGAAGAAACGATAGAAGCTCCTTTGTATTATCGGGTACAGACCGGCGCATTTCGGAACAGAGAGAATGCAGACCGTATGCTTTATCAATTGACAGATCAGGGATATCCGGCATTTCTGTTGAATGAAAATGATTTATATAAAGTACAGGTTGGTGCATTTCAGCAGATTGGAAATGCAATAAATATGGAACAACGCCTCAGAGATGCAGGATATAGTACGGTCATTGTAACAAAATAAACCAAAAGAGAAGGTATCGAATATGTACGAAGAGTTCATAAAAGAAACAAGTAAGTTCATTTTTGCAGAAAATAAGCCAGAGAAAGCGGATATTATTTTTGTACCCGGCAATGGTTATTCACAGATGGCAGAGAGAGCGGCACAGCTGTATGCGAAAAAATATGCTCCATTTGTACTGCCAAGTGGAAAATACAGTATTTCTACAGGCAGATTTGGCGGAGTACTAACTGGTCAGAAACGGTACAGTGGAGAGTATCAGACGGAATGGGAATTTTTAAAGGATGTACTGATGAAGAATGGTGTGCCGGCGGATGCTGTTCTGAAGGAAGATCAGGCGACATTTACCTGGGAAAATGCAAAGTTTTCCAGAAAAGTTACAGATCAGGCAGGTATTAATATAAGGAAGGCAATTATTTGTTGCAAAAATTATCATGCTAGAAGAGCCTTAATGTATTATCAGAGGGCATATCCGGACACTGAGTTTCGGGTATGCCCATGTTGTGTTGATGGCATTACCAGAGATAATTGGATAGAGTCTGAGAGAGGAATAAAAGAAGTTCTTGCAGAAGTAAACAGAATAGTCACTCAATTCTCACTAATGATGTAATTTTGATAAATATAAAAAAAATAATTTGGGGGTGTCGAAAAAAGTAGAACTGTGATATAATGCTTGTGTCGTAAAATAAAATATTGTGTTACAAATTAGTTACGAAAAGATAAAAGTTTCATATACGACAAAATAGATATTTTTATATTACAGTACTTAAATTCGAATTATATATGATATAGAAACAAGTTACATTTTTGGTTTAAAGATTACATAAATAATATGAAGCTGCCGGCATATAATGGCTTTGTCTGGCAGTAATGAATATAGATTGAGGTGTGAGGATTATGATGAAAAAGAGGAAGAACGTGCAGTTTATTGCTGCTGCAGCACTTACCGCAGCACTTGTAACAAGTCAGTTTTCATTTGCAACAGTAATGGGAGACGATACAGCGACAGTACAGGTCAGCAGTCTGATCCCGAATAATGTTACGATTGATCAGCCAGTTCCTCTTTCAGATATTTCACTTCCGAAGAGTGATTATGGAACACTTTCCTGGGCAGATGGGTCTTGTGTACCGTCAGCGAGAGTGCAGACTTATGATGTTGTATTTCGTCCGTATAATGCTGCTGATCTGGCGAAGATTTCTGGTTGGGATGGGCAGTCAGAGGCAATTTACAGCAGTGTGACAGTTGTTGTAAGCAGTATCAGTAAGGATTCAGATTATGAGGGGGCTCAGACAGAGCAGGAAGCTGCAGATACTGAGAATACGACACAAAACACAGAAGAAAACACAGAGGCCGGCACGACAGATAATACTGAAGAAAATACGGAAACTACTGTTCCGGAAGTAACTCCGGAAGTAACGGAAAACCCGGAAAATACAGAGAACACAGCAGACTCTGAGTCCACAGAGGATAAGAGTAACGCAGATACAGACAGCACAGAAGTGACGGAAACACCGGATAATGATAATACAGACAATATTATTACTGAGAATACGGAAGCACCGGCTGTAACAGTAACTCCGTCAGAAAATAGAGATACACCAGAGGCCGTTGAGACACCGGGACCTGCAGATATCGCAGAAGTTACTGAGGCACCGTCAGTGACAGATACACCGTCAGTGACAGATACACCGGAACCTACAGTGACTCCGGAGGCTGATAAAGACAATATTTTTGATGGAACAGAGAAAGATATCACAGCAGATGACCGAGCTCAGTCGGTTGAGGAGGACACAGAGCCGTCTGATGAAGAAAAAGCACAGATAGCAGAAAAAAATCACACATGCAATGGCATTTCTGTATCAGGGATCAATCTTCCATGGTACGTACAGTTCAGGGCTGCAAGTGGTGAGAATTATGAATTTACCAATGAAGCAGAAGCAAATGTATTCAAATCTTATGATTTTGAATTATGGGATCTGAAAAACAATACAGAGTATGAGATCCCAGATGGTGAATATCTGAGTGTGACAGTTCCCGTTAAGGCCGGATATGATTATACAATTGAGCATCTTCTGGACAGTGGTGCTATGGAAACAATCGTGCCAAGTGTTGAGGGCAGTACAATGGTATTCAGTACACACTCTTTTAGCCCGTTTGGAATTGCAGGAAGCAAGGCACTTGTAGGAGAAGAAATTGAAGATGGAAGCTATTCTTCCGGTACAACTTCTACCGCGACAACGACTCCGCAGGCGACAGCAGCAGCTTCCACAAATACCGGCAGTACATCTGGCGGTACCGCAAATAATGCAAGTAATACAGTATCCGGTTCAGCGAATAATACATCTGTTCAGGCATCCACATCTGAAAATCAGAACAGTACTTCTGACTCTGCTGACCAGAGTGAAGCAGACAGTAAGGGGAATTCTGTAGGAGCAGTTGAGACTGGAGATAATACTCCGATCCTTCCGTTTGTGATCATTGGCATCGCAGCTGCGGTAATTGTAGCAGTACTCGTTTATCTTAAGAAGAAAAAATAATATTTTGCATAGCATTTTGCACATATGAAGCAAAGCCCTTCCATATATTTCAATATGGGAGGGCTTTTTTATGAAGGTAAAGGCAATTTTGAGATCATTGTTTCTGGCATATCTTCTGTCGGGTGTCTGCCTGCTCCTGCTGGCATTACTGGTATTCAAACTTGACATAGGGAAAGGGCCGGTTACGGTAGGAATTTTAGTGATTTATGTGCTGTCCTGCCTGGCAGGAGGATTTTTGGCAGGAAAGATACTTCGTCAGGATAAATATCGGTGGGGATTTCTGGTAGGCTTATGTTATTTTGTGTTACTTGCAGCTGTTTCTTTTGCAGTACAGAGAAAGTGGGATATGAGTTTCCAGCATCTGGTGACTACATTTTTTATGTGTCTTGGAGGAGGAACCCTTGGAGGGATGCTTTCCTGATAAAAAAATGCTTTTAATTAGGCTGATTTTATGCTATACTATGCCCAGATAATTATACATAAGGAGGGATATATAATGGAACATATCAAAACATTAAATACAAAGAATCTGCAGAACACAGTGAAAAAAGGTGGATGCGGTGAATGTCAGACATCTTGCCAGTCAGCATGCAAAACTTCCTGTACTGTAGGAAATCAGAGCTGCGAGAACAAATAAGCAGGTTCAGAACATTCAGTAAGCAGCGGAGTGAAATCCGCTGCTTATTCTTATGAACAAAAAGTTACAGGAAAGGATTTTCAGAAAGATGAGTCTGATTCATAGATATCAGAGCAATGGCTATAACATTGTTCTGGATATTAACAGTGGATGTATTCATCTGGTAGACCTTGTAACATACGAAGTTCTTCCTTTTATGGAAGAGGGACTTTCAGAGCAGGAAATCGTTGATAAATTAAAAGACCAGTATCCTGAGGCTGATATCCGTACTTCCGTTTCTGAATGTGAAAAACTGAAAGAACAGGGTATGTTGTTTACCAGAGATATATACGAAAATATTATTGATGAATTTACAGAGAATCGGCAGACAGTAGTAAAGGCACTGTGCCTGCACATTGCCCATGACTGTAATCTGGCCTGTCGATACTGTTTTGCCGAAGAGGGAGAATATCATGGAAGAAGAGCACTGATGTCTTTTGAAGTGGGTAAGAAAGCTCTTGATTTCCTGATCGCCAATTCCGGATCCAGAAAGAACCTGGAAGTGGATTTCTTCGGAGGAGAGCCTCTGATGAACTGGCAGGTTGTCAAAGACCTGGTGGCATACGGAAGAGAGCAGGAGAAACTTCATAATAAAAAATTCCGTTTTACACTGACAACGAACGGTGTTCTTCTCAATGATGAAGTTATGGAGTTCTGTAATAAAGAAATGGGAAATGTTGTTCTCAGTGTGGACGGACGTAAAGAAGTTCATGATTATATGAGACCGTTCCGTAAGGGCGCAGGAAGCTATGATCTGATCATTCCTAAATTCCAGAAATTTGCGGAATCCAGAAATCAGGACAAGTATTATGTGCGTGGTACATTTACACATCATAATCTCGATTTTTCAAAAGATGTTTTGCACCTTGCAGATCTTGGTTTCAAACAGATTTCTGTTGAACCGGTAGTTGCAGCTGATACAGAGGAATATGCAATCAGAGAAGAGGATATTCCTCAGATCATGGAAGAATACGATGCACTGGCAAAAGAAATGATCGCCAGAGAAAAAGCCGGAAAAGGTTTCAACTTCTTCCACTTTATGATTGACCTGACCGGTGGACCTTGTGTCTACAAACGTCTCTCAGGATGTGGTTCAGGAACCGAGTATCTTGCAGTAACTCCTTGGGGTGATTTTTATCCGTGTCATCAGTTTGTTGGTGAAGAGCAGTTCCTTATGGGAAATGTGGATGAGGGAATCACACATCCGGAGATCCGTGATAAGTTTGGTAAATGTAATGTTTACACAAAAGAAGCTTGTAAAGACTGCTTCGCAAGATTTTACTGCAGTGGTGGCTGTGCTGCCAATGCTTATCATTTTCAGAAAGATATAAATGGCAATTATGGTATCGGATGCGAACTTCAGCGTAAGAGAGTGGAGTGCGCAATCATGATAAAGGCCGCATTAGCGGAATAAAATAATGCAAGAAGGGAAAGAACAATGAAGAAAAGCAAAGGAATTGTTGTGCTGCTTCTGACCGCCATTATCACAGTCTTTCTGTGCTATACGGCAGGTGTTGGTATTGGTCCTACAGGAACCGGTTCAGCCAAAAACATCAAGACCGGTCTTGACCTGTCCGGTGGTGTAAGTATCACTTACCAGACCAAAGAAAGTAATCCAAGCAGCGAAGACATGGCAGATACTGTTTACAAGATGCAGAAGCGTGTGGAACAGTACAGCACAGAAGCACAGGCATACAAAGAAGGGGATAACCGTATTACAGTAGAGATCCCTGGTGCAACAGATGCAGATGCGATTCTGAACGATCTTGGAAAACCTGGTTCTCTCTGCTTTATTGAGCAGACAGACGCTGACGGAAATCAGAACTTCACAAGTGGCGGCAACGGTTATGTACTCTCCAGAAGTCTGGATGAGATTCGTGAGGCCGGTTCAGTAGTTCTTGAAGGAACTGATGTTGCAGATGCACAAGGTGGTGCATATCAGTCCAGTCAGAACAGTTCCAGAGAGTATGCAGTCAGTCTGACACTTACAGACGATGGCAAAAAGAAGTTTGCAGATGCTACAGAAGCTAATGTGGGCAAACAGATCGCCATCGTATATGATGACCAGATTTTAAGTGCACCGAAGGTAAACGAAGCAATCACAGGTGGACAGGCACAGATCACGGGTATGTCCAGTGTGGAAGAAGCCCAGAACCTTGCTTCCTATATCCGTATCGGTTCTCTGAGTCTTGAACTGGAAGAACTCCGTTCCAGTGTAGTAGCAGCACAGCTGGGTGAAGAAGCAATCTCCACCAGCGTTATGGCAGGTGCTATTGGTCTTGTGATCGTAATTCTGTTTATGATCTTTGTATATCGTGTACCGGGATTGGTTGCAGGTATTGCGCTGGTTCTGTATACAGCACTTGTGCTGATCACGTTGAATGCCTTTGATATTACCCTTACACTTCCTGGTATCGCAGGTATCATCCTGGGTATTGGTATGGCGGTAGATGCCAATGTTATTATTTATGCCCGAATAAGGGAAGAGATTACAGCAGGAAACTCCGTAAGAACATCAATTAAGTTAGGTTTCTCCAAAGCATTCAGTGCGATCTTCGACGGAAACATTACCACACTGATCGCCTCTCTGGTGCTGATGTGGCTTGGTTCAGGTACTGTAAAAGGATTTGCTTACACATTGGCAATCGGTATCATTATTTCCATGTTTACAGCACTGGTAGTTTCCAGATTTATTGTAAACGCCCTTTATGCGGTAGGTGTTCGTGATCCGAAGTTCTACGGTAAAGAAAAAGAGCGTAAAGCTTTTGATTTTGTAGGCAAACGTAAAATCTTCTTTATTCTGTCTATTGTGCTGATCCTCTGCGGTCCGCTGGCTATGGTAATTCACCATCAGACAAATGG
>OGDN01005068.1_pt1 | contig 10794 bp, 12 predicted proteins | sample 1570271 | NCBI WGS metagenome assembly OGDN01 (sample SAMEA4384481, study PRJEB24528) | human gut metagenome | reverse complement strand
CACAGCGTCTCGATGTACTTGTTGTCGTAGGTGATGTACGGGTCGTCCATGTTGATCCAGTACCCCATGTCGCGGGTCAGCCGTTCCCACATGTCGGTATAGGTCATCACCTCGCGGCGGCAGATGCGGTTGTACTCCTCGATCGAAATTTTCGTGCCGATGTCCTCTTTGGTGATGCCGAGTTTCTTTTCGACGCCCAATTCGACGGGCAGTCCGTGCGTGTCCCATCCCGCTTTGCGGTGTACGAGAAAACCCTGCTGCGTTTTGTAGCGGCAGACGATGTCCTTGATCGTACGCGCCATGACGTGGTGGATCCCCGGCGTTCCGTTGGCCGACGGAGGACCTTCGTAGAAGACGAACGTCGGATGTCCCTCGCGGGTCGTTATGCTCTGGTGGAATGCGTCGTTGCGGTCCCACTGTTCGAGAATTTCCCGGTTGATCTGCGATAGATCGAGTCCTTTATACTCTTTGAATTTTGAACTGCCCATGTTTCGATAACTTGACTTTTGCAATAATCTGCAAAAATAGCTATTTTTTGGCAGATTGTCAATAATATCCCGGGATTATGCGAAATCGGTTCTGCCGGCGGGTTCACTCCCCGCCGTGCCGCGGGGCCGACGGATGGTTTTTATATGCGTTGACTACCAGCAGTACGCCGACGAAAACCGCGATCGAGGCGAGTCCACGATCCCAGGACAGTTTGTCCATGCCGAGGGCGACCGAAAGCCCGGTCGCGATGACCGGTTGCAGGTAGAAATAGACGCTGCTAATCGTCGGTTTGACGTAGTGCAGACTGAAAATAAGCAGGTAATTCGGTCCGAAACTCGGGAGCAGGACGGCGTAGACGATTACCCACCAGATGTGCGGCGGGATGGCGGCGAAATCGGTATGGATCACCGAGCTCAGTCCGAACGGAAGCAGCATCAGCGCGGCCAGCGGATACATCCAGCGCAACAGGGTGATCGGTTTGTAGCGCATGATCAGGTCTTTGAGCCATACCATCGAGAACGACGAACTGACGATGCCGAGGAAGACGATCGCGTCGCCGCCCAGTTTGGCCGTCGCCGCCGTCGTGCCGCTGTTGCTGAGAATCACCACGAGCGCGCCGGCCAGGCCGATCACCATGCCGACGATTTTCATCGGAGTGAACCGGTCGATCAGGAAAAATACCGAGATCACCAGTACGAGGATCGGTCCCAGCGTGGCGATGATCGAGGCGTCGATCGGGCTGGTATGCTGGATGCCGACCATCAGGAACAGTTTTTTTGCGACGCCCATCAGTATGGCTGCTCCGACGAATTTTACGATGTCTCCTTTGCGTTGCACCCGTTCGACCGGAACGAAAAAGAACGACAGCAGAGCCAGGATCGCGGCGATACTTACCGCCAGGGTCGCCAGTGCGTAAGGCGACATGTATTGCGGCATAATCATCTTATAAAACGGGTAATTCATCGCCCAGACCAGATTGGCCAGAATCAGGCCGAGGTGGGCCTTGGTCTTATTTTGCAGTGCGTTCATGGATGGATGATTGATTCGTGGGGAATCAATTCGCAAAAAACGCGCCGGGAATACCCGGAAAACGATGCGCCGTCCCGAGGGACGGCGCATCGTTTTTTTAAGCAGGGATTCTCCGGTTTCCGTTTTATGCCGCGGTTCGCTATTTGATGACCTCGGCGTCGGTTACTTCGTACAGTCCCAGATCGCTTGCCGGATAGGCGTTCGCCGGGATGTTGGAACTGTCGTAAATATCTGAAAAGGTATAAGAGCCGCTGCCGGTCAGCCATTGCCATATCTCGGGATATACGTCTTGGATGTGAGTCGATTCCTGCGGATAGTTGAACCAGTCTTTTCCGCAGACATTCCCGTGTCTGTCCGTGTAGGCGCTTCCGGTTTCGGTGATTACGATGCCGTAGGGACGGCCGTTCTTGTCGAACGATTTGTCCAGATAGGTCGTCGAAAGCGCGTACAGTTCCGTATTGCCGTCCACGACGATGTACCATTCGACCCGGGGTGCTCCTTTATCTGCGATTTTGTTGATTTCGAATACTTTCCGGGAAGAGCCCATGTACTGATTCAGGTTCGCCCGCTGGTTCACCTCGTTGCCGAACGTATTGATCATGCCTTCCTGATCCTGGAAATATTGCGTTCTGCAGTCGTTGTATTCAACCGTCGCGCTGTTCGTTTCCGTAATAAGCCCTTTGAATAACTGCGTATTCCCCTTATAAACGACGCAGCCCAGTTTGATCGGTTTGGTCGAACCCAGCGCGATCGGCTGGATGATGAATCCGAACTTGTTTCCCCGCGTTTGGTACTTGACGTGGAATACGAAATCGTTGTAGTCGTAGTCGCCTTCCCGGGAGTCTTCGAAACAAACTACCTGGAACAGTTTGGTATTGTTTTTCATTTCGATATCGTTCGGGTATTCGCTCGTCGGGACGTACGAAAGGGACACGCTTTCGCCCGCTTTGCTGCCCGATTGTTTGGGGATCAGAATCGTTACCGGCGATACCGCTTCGGCAAGCAGGGTTCCGTTCATGCTTACCTGGGTCACATGCCCTTCCCTGACCGGCACTTCGTACTCTTCGGCGGTTTGCAACCGAACGGCCTGGGATTTTTTCCCTGTGTCGATCGTAGTTTCCTGTTTTACGCAGGATGTGCATGCGACGGCTGTAAGCAGGGAAGCCAGTAAAAGCGTTTTCATGATGTTCGGTTTTTATAAATTCGCTTATGAGAAATGAACGGAGTGATTGTTATTTGTGGCAAAGATATGGGAATATTTATTATTTGGTGCGTTTTTAGAGGAAAAAACGAGGTGAATTTCGAAACGGGTGATTTGGAGACGTGGTTTTGATAATATTGTCTGTCGGAATCTGGCGGCTGTTAAAAAATGCTTTGCATCTTATCGGAAATGTCGGTTGTCTTCTATGTAAACGAAAACGCGGGAGGGAAAATTTTATTTTCCCTCCCGCGTCTATGGCTCGGAACCCTTCGGGCTGCGTAATTTATTTCATTGCGGTGTACTGCGCCTGCATCACCATCAGCATTTCGCCGTCGTGCATCAGCATCAGCAGGTCTCCGTCGATCCGGTAAGAATCCACCCGGTCGAGTTCTTTGATGAATTTGTCTTCCTGAGCCTGATTCGCACACATGGCGCGCGTCGAAGCGACCGATTCGATTTTGATTTTGCCGTTGTCGGACAGCGTGTAATTGCCCATGATCGAATTGCAGTCGCCGCGTCCGCCGAAACGGCCTTTTTCTTTGCTGAATACCAACGTATAGTTGTTGTCGGCTTTGAACGGCTGTCCTTCCCATTCGACCATCGCCCAGGTGGTTTCGGTCAGGGGTTTGGCATTCTTTTTTCCTTTGCGACAGGAGCAGCAGGCCGTAACCGAAACGGCGAGAGCGATTGCGAGAATCAAACGTGCGGTTTTCATAATAAGTTGATTTTATTTGTAATTGTTAAAAATATCCTCCGAAAAAACGGCAAGCAAAGCTAATAATAATTTCCGAGAACCCGTCCGGATTCCGGATGATGTTTTAAATTTGCACGACAGTATAACCGATAAATTACAGAGCCATGAAAAAAGTTATTGCAACCGCGGCGGCCCCGCAGGCCGTAGGCCCTTACAGCCAAGCCGTCGAAGCGGACGGGACGGTTTACGTTTCCGGCCAACTCCCGATCGATCCGATCAGCGGTACGATGCCTGATACGGTCGCCCGGCAGACCGAACAATCGCTGCTCAACATCGGGGCGATCCTCGCCGAAGCCGGATGCTCGTTCGACAACGTGGTCAAATCGACCGTTTTGCTCGACGATATCAGCAATTTCGGGGCCATGAACGAAGTCTACGCTCGATTCTTCACCGGGCAGATGCCGGCCCGGGTGTGCTATCAGGTCGCGGCGCTGCCCAAAGGCGCAAAAGTCGAGATAGATGTGATCGCCGTGAAATAAAACGGGAAGAATAGTTTGATTTTAAAGATACCCTACTTGGAAAATGACGGGTATGGGTTTATTTATGTATTTATTAGGGCGAATTCATTCATTTAATTTGCTGAGAAGTTGTAAATTTATTAAATTCGAAATACCAAACTTAAAAATATTGCTTATGGGATTGAAATTTTTATTTTAAAATGACGGATTTCTGTTTATTGGATTATGGCAGAATTTTTTACAAAAAAAATTATTGAATTTTTAATTATCATGTAATGAAGAAAAAACGTTTATTGTATTTATTGCTGTAGTGGGGATTTTTGCGATTGTCAATTATCTACACATTTTTTATTCTGATACTGCTGAACGTAGTTTATTAATGGCTAATGTGGAAGCATTGTCACAAGATGAGACTAATGTGCCTAACGGAAGTGTGGCGGAGGTTAAAGAAACACGAACCTATACGGAGTATAAGACTACTTCGCCGGGATGGTCGTGGAGCGTAGGTGTAGGTTGGTTGTTTCACGGAGAAGTCTCCAAAAAACCGGCTCCTAGCTACACCAGCGAAATCGTTACCAAGGAAGTTACATACAAATGTTGTCGTTTGGGTGGCTTTGAAAAATGCACCCTTCCGTCTTGTGAATAGAATATAGAATCAGGCAGGATTAAAATTCCTGCCTGATTTATTAAATTATGAAAAATATGCGCTATCTATTATGGGTGGGAATTATCTGCCTGATTATGTTGGAAGGATGTACGAAATCGAAAGTCATAGATGCCGGTAGTGCGGTACGCATCGTAGTGGATGTTTCAAAAAGTAAAGTGCAAAACCTTTCCGACGAAGCGGAGATTACGGAAATCATTCCTCTGGAGACGGTAGAAAAGTCCCTTTTGCGAAATATTGATAAATTATATGTAACGGATCAATATATTTTAGTTGTCGATCTGAGAAAGAGCGAAATCTATTTGTTCGATCGCGACGGGCGTTTCCGGAATAAAATCGGGATCAAAGGACGTGGGCCGAAAGAATATATCGCGTTTGACGATGTGCAGTATGATGAACGAAACGGACTGATTTATACCCATGAACGGATGAGACATCGAATGCAAAGTTACGGGACGAATGGGAAACTGATAAATGAAAAAGAATATCATCAGTGGTTAGATTCGTTTCTTAAAACAGATGACGGTTACTGGATATATACCTGCTATAACGAGGACGTTTCAACGAGGTATGCTTTACAGTTGATCGATAGTGCGTTTAAAAAGGTGATTGGGCAGTATCTGCCTCAGAAATGTTTCTTTACGACTACATTCTTACCTCGATTCTTTCAGGACGGACAAGGGGGAGATTATTTTGCTTATCCATATAGCAATATAATTTATCGATTGGAGAACGGGATTCCGGAACCCTATCTGACTGTCGATTTTGGAGAAAAAACATTGCCATATGAAGAGATAAAACAGCTTAAAGAACAGTCTGAATATGAGAAGTTGGTTCTAGACAAAGGGTATTTGGGCGATTTGAAAAATATGTTTTTTTGTAATGGTAAATTTTATTTTTCTTTTTCTGAATTAGCGTCCGGGGAAACGACATTATACAGGGCTGTTTACGATATGAATACTTCGGAGGTGGAAATATATGATCGTTATGCGCCTTTTTGTCCTTCTGGACTCCAGCGATATGCTTTTAAGAAATTGCCGCTTACCGAACTTTTAGGTACCGACGGGAAAAGTTTGATTTATTCGGTGTATCCTTATAATCTGTCTGAGGAAAATCTTCGTGTGTTAACGGAGAAAGTATCGCCTGAGATTAATCAGGAAGCGAATCCTTTACTGTTTTTCGTAAGACAAAAATAATTTGGAACTATGAAGAGTATTTTTGTTTTGCTTGGGTGCATATGTTTGTCTTCTGTTTACGCGGCTCCTGTGAACGATACGGTTAAACGGGTAATTGTAGAAACGGTAGAGTACAGCAGCCTTGAACAAGGATGGAGTTATTATGAATCGAAATGGAAATATTATAACAAACCGACGAACCTGACTCCTGTCGATTATAATTTGCATAAAAGCATTAAAACGACTACGGATACGGGACGAGGAGAAGAAATGTCGACGGAAAAAGTGGAAATAAAATCGAGAGGATATTATCGAACGAGTGAAAAGGGGTGGGATTGGAGAGATCAGCGGTGGTATTGTAATGGAACGGCGGTGGAGAGTTTCCCGTTTTCATTTATCAGGATTGCTGTTGTCGATTCATGCGTATGTGGTTCAGGGATGAAAAAAAGCGTGAACGTTGTTATGGAGACGAAAGTGCAATATCGGATTAGCGGGTCGGGATGGAAATGGAATATCCGTCGGAGAAAGTGGGAAAAGAACGGTAGAAAAGTCGACGAACAACCGGAATACGGGATTGTCGAATCTATTAAAACGATTATTTCGCCATAGGTGGCGATTCCTGTCGAAGCCGAACGCGGTGTGGGAGTGTCGGTCGATGACCGTTTCACCCGGCAATATTGCAATTTCGGAGCCATGAACGAAGTTTACGCGCGGTTTTTTAACGGGCAGATGCCGGCCCGGGTGTGCTATCAGGTTGCGGCGCTGCCCAAGGGCGCAAAGTCGTGATCGCCCTAAAATAGGCGCGGTACGGCTTTCGTATCGGGAAAACGACCGGACAGCAACGTCCGGTCGTTTTTGTCGTTGGGAAAGCGTTGCCGGCGGGCGTCCGCTTGTGGGATTATTCGAAGTCGAGGGTCTTCAGGGTTCCGTTCGGATCGACGTACCGGATCAGGGCGTTCGCTCCGTCGGCCGATTTCGTAAAGTCGGGACTCCCGGTATACACGTTCCCGATACACCTGCTGCTGATCTGCGACCGGTTTCGAATGGCGGTGCCGTCCATGTTGAAAATATTGCCGTCGATCAGCAGGTTGCCCGAGTTGGGAAGGATGTCTATGCACACCCTGTTCGGCGATGCGGGTTCGGTAAATTGGTTGTGCGACACGATGAAATCGTTCACGGCGTCGCATTCGATGTCTTTGGATGTGTACGACGATACGCTGTCGGGGTCGGCATGCCACCTGCTCGCAGCCCGGTTGAAGCAGTAAAACAGGTTTCCGGAGACGAATCCCTGCCGGATGCCTTTCAGGGCCAGTCCTTTGACCTTGTAGTGGATGTGGCTGTCGGTCAGGTGGAACGCCGGTTCGCCCCACCCGTCCGTCCGGTCGGACAGCCGTACCCGTATCCCGGTATCCTGCCCTACGAAATAACTGTCGGATACGATTCCGTCTTCGCTGTATATTTCGCTTCGGTACAGCAGACCGTATTCCGCCGCGCCCCAGAAGTAGCATTTATCGACGAGCGGGCTGTAACAGTCCAGCAAGGCGAATCCCGCAGCCATTTTACCGTGCGAATCGCCGTACTCGGACGTGATCTTGACATTGTCCAGCATCGGATACCAGGCGTTCTTTACGACGATTCCGTTGGCGAAATAGCCGTTGCTGAAATGCGGTCCCCGTACCAGCAGGTTTCTTGCCTGGAACATCCTCGAATGGTGGTCGCCGGGATTCTGGTCGGCCGTGTTGAACTCGACGGCCGTGCCGAAGCCTTTTTTTACGGCGACCAGCGAAAGGTCGCAAACGGTCACGGTCAGCATATTTGTCGCCAGATTGAAATAAAGCCCTCCGTCCTCGTTGTCGCAGATTAGTTCGGTCGCGTCCTCCCCCGCTCCCCTGACGCAAATTCCCGAATGGTAATCGTATCCGCTGAACTGCGGCTGGTCGAAAACGATCCGTCGGGATATCCGGAACGATCCGGCCGGAAGGACGATCTCGACCTGCCTTTTGCCTTCCATCCGCCGGAATATTTTCTCGAAGGCCGGGGCGCAGTCGGTCGTCCCGTCGTTTTTCGCTCCGAAGTCCAGGATGTTGTAGGTGGCGCATCCGCGGTCGTCGCGGTCTTTCGGCCGGGCGGCTAGGCTGTCGCAGCCGGTCGCGATGCAGAAAAGCGTACACAGCAGTAAGGAATGAAGTTTCATAATTTTCTGTTTTACGGACTTTTGAACGGTACGGTTAAAACCCGTTCGGGGTGTTTCCGACACGGAATGCAATATTGCAAAGATTTCCGGAATAAATCAACGACGGACAGACTAAAGATGGGTATTTTGTCCACATACCTGATTCGATTTAATTTATCAGTTAGTGCCAAATTTGCATGTAAAGATTAATCGGTTTATCTTCGGGATGATATAAGTATATGCCATTAGGCGCGTTGTGCGCGTCTTTTGCCGTAATTGTTTTCTTAAAGAGTAACCTCATTTGAACAATGATTTATAGTTGATTGCCGATGTACAAGTCGTCGTTTATCTGTTTCTGGGTTTCTGTTTTGTGGATCGCTGGCTGTACTTCGTCCGCAGAATCCGGATCCGCCCCTGTTTTTACGGTGACTGTTCGGGAAGCGAATACGGGTTTATGCGATTCTCTCTGGCGTTATTCGAAACCGGTATTTCTGGAAACCACTTCCGAATCGGCGCTGAGTATGATCTCGAAAGTCGTTCTGTGGAACGGTCGGATCTTTGTTTCGGATAACCGCTATGATAAAATATGCGTGTTCGATACCGCCGGAAAGTTTTTATGGAATATTCGCCGGGTCGGCAGAGGACCCGGGGAGTATATCGGAATGACGGATTTCGTGATCGATCCCGACCGGGAAGAATTGATCATCTATGCTGATAAGCCCTACAAATTGATTCATTGCGGTGTACAAGGCGATTTCCGGTATGAAAGCCGGTTGCCGGACGCTCTGTTCAAAGAGTTGGCTTTTACGGAAAAGTACCTTGTCGCGATTAACAGCCAGCAGATGTTTCCGGCCGATTATCTGTCCCTGATAGAACGGGGACGGGAAGATGGATTTGTAAAAATTCCTTTTGAACGTCCGATTCCTTTCAATACCTATTCCATTGGGCGGCAGCTCGTCGTTTCCGATCATCTGAATTTTACGTGCCGGTACGACAATACGGTCTACCGATTGGACGGGAAGGAAATCGTACCTTGGTTCCAAATCGATTTCGGGGAGAAAAATTTCCCTGCGTCGCGGTTGAATGTACAATTGACACAGGAGGAGTTTTGGGATTTGCTGGTAAAGGGTTACGTTTATTCCGTTACGAATGTCACCGAAGACGGGAAAACGGTTTATTTTACGACGAACCTGTCCGGATTGGGGAAGATCGATCTGGAAGGACGGCAAACAACTTATTTGCGGTCTCTTAAAGATGGACGTCTGGGGGTTTTCCTCGAGGAAATGCTTGCCGTCGAACACGTCGGAGGGCATCCCGTGGTCGGGTTCTCTCAGACTTTACAGCAATTGAAATTGTCGGTATCCGACCGGGGAAATTCAACGGATTCGGTTTTCCTGAGCCGTGTGCGGACAGCCCGGGAGGATGATAACCCGGTTTTGTTTTTTTATTCGAATCATCCGTTCGAATAAAGGTTGTATTGCCGAACTTCTGAGCGTAAGTACCGCTTCCCGCTACCTGCGGCGTCGCAACCAAAGTTAAAAAGAAGAGCGCTTGTTTGTTTGGCAAGGCGCTCTCTTTTTTACGGACTCCCGGCCGCATCGTCGGCCGACACGCTTTCGGGGCGGCAAAGCGTCGGACGGTTCGGATCAGTCGGACGTATCATAAAATCGTATACGATTGCGGAAATGCGGGCGATTATCGTCGGATCGTCTTCCTGCGAATCGCTGACGAATACGGCGATGTAGTATCTTTTGCCGTCCGGCGTCAGCACGAATCCGGCGTCGTTGTCGGCGATTTTGACGCCCGTTGAGGTGCGGTCGGAAGAGCCCGTTTTGTGGCCGACCGTGCAGTCCGGGGGCAACAGACCTTTGAGCTTGTCCTGCCCGGTCGAGGTTTCCGTCATGATCCGGATCAGGAATTTTTTGTACTTGGATGCGAACAGCCGGTTTTCGAAAAAGGTCTCGATCAGGCGTGCCGTCGCCGTCGGCGTACTACGGTTCAGGTATTGGTTCTCGATCCGGTCGTGCATCGTTTTTTCCGAGGCGGAAATGAACGTGTTTTCGATGCCGAGGCCGCGCACGTATTTTTCGACGACTTCGGGGCCTCCTGCATATTCGAGCAGGATGTCACAAGCGTTGTTGTCGCTGTGCGCTACGCTGTATCTCAGCAATTCCGCTATCGTAATCGAAAAGTCCCGGCCGGGGTGTCGTTCTCTCAGCGGGCTGTATGTGTCCGGGTGCATGTCCGAAGCTTTTATGCGGACGACGCTGTCCAGCCGGGTGCGGTTCCTGTCCATGCGGTCGAGTACGGCCAGGGCGATGTGGAATTTGAATACGCTCATCAGCGGGAACAGGATGCTGTCGTTCGCCGCGACGATTTCGTCCCGGTTGGACAGTACGGTCACCCCGACGGTCGCCCGGTACCGGGACAGCACGGAGTCGATTTGCCGGACGAGCGTTCCGCATTGCGGTTTTGCCGTAGCGCATAAAGCCGCGAACAGGCATACGGCCGTCAGACAGCCGTATGCGGCGATTCGTCGGACGGTTTCGGCGGTCATAAGCGGTCTGCGCATTTTAAAATCCGAAATCGTCGATTTTGATGTCGCTGCCGCCCGATCGCTCGAACGGTTTCGCCTGCTGTTGCACCGGATTGCCTTCCACGTGGATCGCCCGGAACGGTCGTGCCGGGCAGACGTATTCGCAGCCGCCGCATCCGACGCAGATATCCGGGTCGATCGACGGGATGGTCAGTCCCTCCTTGTACGGGATCATCGTCACCGCTTGCGTCGGACAGTGCTCGGAGCAGGCGCCGCAACTCGTTTCGTCGGCATAGACGATGCAATCTTCCTTAA
>OGDN01005064.1_pt1 | contig 10798 bp, 5 predicted proteins | sample 1570271 | NCBI WGS metagenome assembly OGDN01 (sample SAMEA4384481, study PRJEB24528) | human gut metagenome | reverse complement strand
CCGCCACCCAGTTGTTCGAGCGGATGAAGTCCGCCCATCCCTCGGCCATGAGGGGTATGACGGCCTACAGCCTGAGCCGCATCCTGCCCCAGTTGGGCGAGCGGGTGCATACTGCCAAGGGGAATGTGTATCGGGTGGTGGAATGCTAGGCATACGCAGGAAATGTGTTCCGAATCAAAAGTTATCCTTGCTGATGGAGAATATAGAGAGGAACCGATTGGTAATGTAAGAAAGAAGTCCGGAAATCAATAAATCGACATCTGCCTTGTTCAAGAGACAGGCAGGAACTTCCGGATGGCATCCTCCCAACCAAACCAAGTCTTTTCCTTTTTCCACTCCTTGCCTATCACCATTGGAAAGTGTGAAATCACAATGCGGTTAAAGTCCCTTCATCAAAGGAATCAAACGCAAACCATTCCAAATTCAGAAGATCTGTTTCGGCATTTCCCTCCGGACTTTTGAATACCAAAACCACGGCATGCCTGCCTTCCACCGACTTAACCTGTGCCGAATACATGGCATAGGCGGTTTCGCCCCGCATTGGTTCCAAATGGCAAACGCCTATCAGTTCACCTTCCGGACCATCCAGTCTGATTTCAATGTCCGCTTTCGCATTCCTGTCCCACGTCTTGCAAACGAAACGGTTCACCCGAGCAGCATCGAAATCATAATACTTCCACCAAGCCGCATCTCCGTGGCGTATAGCAGAAAGGTATTCCACCGGGACATCGTAGGCAGGACGGCGTACCACCGGCATCAAGTTGCCCGACAACTTGCAAGCACGGTAAGCCTCCATCCGTGTCAGCGGTGAAATGGGACCACCTACACCTTGCGTGGTCATCTCCACCTCGTTGATGGTGCCGTCCTCGTTGAAGGTGATAGGCTCTATGCAGGCTTTACGAACAGTCGATGAAGCATGTGTAGGACGATGGTAAGCCACATACCAATTCCCGTTTACCTCGAAGATGCAGCCGTGGTTATTTTCCAAATTACGCCCACTATCGAAATTGTCGATAATCACTCCGCGATAAGTGTAGGGACCTAACGGGGATGTAGAAGTGGCATAATTGAGGGTGGCACAGTTCGAGCGACCATGCCGGGAATGGCCTCCATATACATAATAGTATATACCGTTTCGCTTGCGTATGGAGCTTCCTTCATTGAAGAAGTCGCGCGTGTAAGTCACCAGGCTGTCCATCACCTCTCCTTCGATGCTGCACATATCCTTGCTCAACCGTGCCCCTTTTCCGCTCCATTGTCCCCAAAAGAGGTAAGCTTGCCCATCATCATCTATAAAAATAGAGGGGTCTATGCCGGTTATGCCGTCTATCTTCTTTCCGTCACGGAACGGGCCATAAGGGGAATCGGAAACGGCAACCCCTTCGTTTTCGCCTACACCCCTCAGGCAATAGTACAAATAGTATTTGCCGTCTTTCGGGTTGTATATGCAGTCGGGAGCATAAAGAATATTTTCGGTATAATCCGCCTGTTTGCCAGCACCTTGAGTCGCAAAGGAAGTTTGCTCCATGTGCCAGTTCACCATGTCGGAAGTAGAAAGTACATTGTATGAGTGCGAGCACCATTCCCCCACCTGTTCGTCGAGCGAACCGTAAAGGTAAACCTTACCGTCGGGCATCTGCCGAACTTCCGGATCAGCGATATAAACCCCTTCCGGGCAAACCGGATTCATGGCACACACAATGCTTTTCCCCATCGGAAGCACAGACTCTTCCTTGTTTGCGGTGGCAGGCGAAAGACAAGAATGCAATCCTAACGTCGTTACAAATGCTACGACCTCCACCAAGAAGTTTCCTTTCCGCTTTTGAAATTTCATTTCCATTTTGTTCCTTTATTTTATTGTTTTCACCTCCAATGTATTACCATCTGTGTCAATAACCTGCATCCGTATCTTTCCGTCTTTCAAGTCCAGGCGGGTAGCACACATTCCTCCCTGTTCCAATACGGGGAAAGCGTTTCCGTCCGCCCCACAATCATGATAAAAGAAGCGGTGTGTATGTCCTGAGATCAATACATCGACATTTGCCTTGTTCAAGACAGGCAGAAACTTCCGGATGGCATCCTCCCAGCCGGTCCATGTCTTTTCCTCTTTCCACTTTTTGTCCATTACCATCGGGAAGTGTGAAATCACAATGCGGTATTTGGCCTTCTTGTACTCCTTGGTCTTCACCAAAGCCTTGAGCCATTCCGCCTGTTCGGTACGGTAAGCGTCATAATCCGTCAGCCCGGCATACACCCAGTGGTTCTCTGCCTTATCCTCGCCGCTATCCAGCATCACTACCATGACGTCACCCAACAGATACGAACCATAAATCTTCCCATCCTTTTTAGGGAAATATCCGGAATATGTACGCGCCATATTCCCACGTGTTTCATGATTGCCCCTGACCACTTCAAATGGGATAGACGAAGCAAACATATCCACGCTTTTATCGATAAACGAAGTAAAAGGTCCTTCCGGATCGTCCATATAGTTCATCATGTCACCTGCATAAAAGAAGGCGTCGCACGTCTTGTAGTTTGCAAACTTCAGCAACTTTTCCAGTTTCCGGGCATCCGTGTGCATGTCGCTGGTGATAAAGATGGAAGCCCCCTTTTTCTGCGGATCAATTGTGGAGAAGGTGTGCCACTGCGTGGAAATACTGTCACCAAACACCACTTTGTACGGCTGAAACGAGCGTATTTCCTTAGATAGAATGCGATAATCATAGCTTTTGCCGGGTGTCAGGTCTTCCAAACGTATGGAAGTGAAAGTGTTGTAAGCAGCTTTCAACCCGTCCTTGGAAGAATAGTAACGTATTCCCTCCCCCTCGGCAGCATCATGGGGTTTCAATTCCAACCAGGAGAAAGACTTCTCAGAGGTCTGAAACACAATCGTGGCACCGTCTTTTGTCACTTCTTGCAGATAAGGACCATGCTTGATAGAAAATGGATTCTGCCCCCGAATAGGCAGTAAAAAAAACAATAATACACTAAAGACATACGCTTTCATAACAATTTATTATTTTAAAAATAGACTTTTAATAAATAATGCATTAACCTACGTTAATAGAGATATGGTTAGAAAAATGTGGTTGTTTCTTTCAGATTTCCCCATTGTTCATTAGGCTTGTCCCCCAACCATAGTTCCAACAATCCACCCTTTTGCAGGCAATCATGGGAAATCTGGAAATGGTTATGTTCTTCGCCATTGAGCACAGCCCGTTGTATGTAATCATTTTGTAAAGAATTTCCATGCACTTTAATGCGAAACTCATCGCCTTGATAATATTCGGGAGCCAGCTTAATGACAATTTCGTCGAATAGCGGACTGGTGATGTCATATCGAGGACGGCAAGCCGAACCACCATCTATGCTGAAAAGCCCTATGGACATCAATGCACTGATGCCTGCCATCTGCCCTTGGTCTTCGTCGTTTTCACTATATCCGCTTTCAGGAGTAACCGAACCGTAAGTTTGGCAGCGCACACGGCGCACCCAGTACTGAGTCAGCCAAGGCTTGCCCACATGAGAGAATACATGTGCATTAGAACAACCTGGCTGATTGGCATAGCTCACCCGACCGTGAAGGAAATCCCTACTTGCGGTATGGCGGAAAGCACCATCAAGCATATCAGCCACTTTTTCGTTCCCACCCATTAGTTTGGAAAGTCCCGCCAAATCGTGTGACAAGCCAAAAGTAGCCTGCCAACCATTAGCCTGCACATATCCCCTGTAACTGTTCGGGTCGGTGTGCAGCCATTCTCCATTGCTTTTACGAGGCACGATGAGCGAGAGGGAATCGTTGAAAGAATTTTTCCACCCCGAAGCACGCTTATTGTAGTACAGAAAATCCTTAGTTTTGCCCATCGACTTTGCCATCTGTCCCAAAGCCCAGTCCTCGAAAGCCCATTGGATGGTCAGCCCGGCATCATCAGGACAATAACCATTTTGAATGTAGAAATCCAATTCATCATCCTTTTCAAACGCAAGCATCCCCCCTTTGGCATGATTGCGCTTCATGGCATTATACCCCTGCTTCACCGACCACTTATGGGTAAGCCCCTTCTGATAGGCACTGGTGATGAGCGAAGTGGCAGGACATCCGGTCATAATGTAAGTATAAGCACCCGCCGAAGGTCCTCTGGGCAGGAGTCCCCCATTCTTGTCATATTCTATCAGCGAAGCGGCAAAGTCATCCACCACCGAAGGATAAGCCAGCCCCCATAACGTGTTCAAGTTCCACTGGGTAAGCCATAAGGCATCAGAATTGTACATGTGATGTTTCGAAGTGCCATCGGCATTTTTGGGAAGCGTGCGCACATGGAATTCAGGGTGCAGGGTATGTATGCGGGTTTGTGTCCCTTTGCGTTCACCACCGGTCAGGTAATCGGGATATTGCCCGTTGATGTCATCAATGGTATGACGGCCAAGCAGCACATGCCATAAGTCGGTATAAAACTTTATTTTGTCATTCTCCTCGCCGCCTTTCACGTCTATTTTGCCCAACCACTCGTTCCAAGTATCACAAGCAGTATGTCTAACTTCCTCAAAGTTCCAATGATTGCACTCACGAACCAAGTTTTCGCGTGCATTATCAATGCTCACATACGAGATGGACGACTTCAATAATATTTGGTCACCAGCTTCCGCCTCACCAAAGTTCATTTCAAAACCAGCTGTAGGCGACTGTTTGAAAGACGTGCCCGGAATGGCAGTAAGCTCAGACGAGCCTTCCATCCGATTGACATTGTTCTGTTTTTCGTCCCCCAGCCAGCTATCCAGCGATTGAAAAGGCTTGTCTGTACGAATCACAAAATAGACACGTGCCTTATCCACGCCACCCCAAATACGCCCGGCAGTATCGAAATAACCGGAAATTTCATTCTCGGCCGATTGATAGGCTTCAGCATTCATCATCGTGGAAGTGGAAACGTGTCCCCCCAAGTTAAGCAACACTTTGGCAACCGTCTCTTGAGTATAAGTAAAGCGGTAGAAGCCCACGCGATGCGTAGCTGTCTGTTCCGCCCAAAGCTGGTAGCGGTCAAGGAAGAGCCGATGATAACCGGGCTGTGCCATCTCGCTGTCGTGCGAAAAATTGGAGCACCACCCTTTTTCACCTTGTGCCGTTTCCACCGTGCCGCTCACAGGCATCACGGTAAGTCCCGAAATCATCCAGTTGTGTATCTGGGGAAAACCGAGCAAGCGAGTAGAATTGTAATTGTACCCTCCTCCCCCTTGATTGATGTTGCGGGTGAAAGGTGCCGCGCTCATCATTCCAAACGGCATGCTTCCGGTAACAAAAAAGAAGTACCTTCCTTTGGCCGTTTCGATGAAAGGATTCACCCACGACACATAGTCCTCGTAAGATTCCGGTGCAGGAAATACCTCTATTTCAGAAAGTCCCAAGTTCACCCCTTCGCCATCGGTCACCTGAAAGCGCACCCATTTCACTTTCTTAGATTCAAATTCAATCATCTTGGGGCTTCCGTCATTGGGGATAGCATTTACTTTGATTCGGGAACCGTCGCTAAAGATAAGCGTTCCGGCAGCAGTGTGGGCAAGCAGCGTAGGACGGTCGTATAGCACTACCCGGTTCACACTCACCTCCGTGTCCCAGTCCAATTGTATCCAAGGGAAGGGATAAACCCTACCCCGACTATCCAGTTTGCTCTTTGCCACCCACTCACCTTTATCATAAAGGCGAATCAGATTGTCATTGACCAAAGCTGGGCTGCATTTGTCATTCAAAGCAGACGAAGCTGTGGCACGCGCCTTCAATGCCAAGTTATGGGGCGTAGCCCATGCCACCATGCTACAAAAGCATGCCAACCATACTAGAAGATTCTTTTTCATACCCATACCCATTTTATCTTAAATTTTATATGCCAGCAAAACGAAGAGCCTATACATTCTAAACAGTACTTTAGACCCAGACTCTTCGTTCAACCGTCATACAGTCATTAACTGTACTATTTTTCAATCCATGTCATTTTTTTAACCAACCTCCTTCAACCATACGATGCCTGAGGTATAAGCGGTATAATTGCCTGTCATATCCAGAATATCCGTGCCGACATTCATATTCAAAGGCCAATAAGCTTTCAAGCCTTGCTCTGTTCCAGAGAAGCCGCATTTCACATCGTTTGCCACCTCTTCGGTGGTACGAACTACACTCCAAATGGAAAAATCTTGGATAAAGCCACGCATATAACGGCTATCGTATGAGGGCGCAGTACCCACCTGCAAATCCACTACCGAACTGATTTCAATCTCTTTACACGAAGTAGAGCCCACCTTTTCGCCATCAAGATAAAGAACTATTTCCTTATTTTTAGAGTAAGTGGCAGCAACATGATACCATTTATTAAGTTCCAACGATTTAGTAGCGACACCCGTCCAACGACCATCACGAATGTAAAATTGCACTTTATCGTTACTACTTCTCAACATCCAACCTTGTCCGTTTCCCTCACAAGAGACCACATTCTGGTCGCCGGCTGCAAACTCTGTGTAATACAAATTGCATTCAACAGTGAACCCCTCTTCCATTTCCCAACTGGAAGCCTTGCCCAAATTCATTTTAGAACCATAACCAAACTGAGGATAGCCGGAAGACACAACATTGGATTTGTACTCTTCCATCTCATTTTTCAATGTTTCCACTGCATTGTCGTATGCCAAATCCTGACCAGAATTATTCAAAATATAATAAGCCCATTCTATTCGTACTTGGAGTGCCTTTTTAGCCCCCGGAGCAATATTGCCTTCTTCAATACCCTCTTGGGTGGTTGCGATCAACTCTTCGGCTTCACGAATACATTGTTCCAATTGAAGATATGATGCTGATTCATCATCGCTGCACGAAACCATCCCTATCGTTCCCAGCAGCAGTGCCAAAGCACACAGTAATATATGTTTTTTCATAATTGTCATTTTATTGATTCATTAATATCCAGGATTCTGTCCCAATGTCGTCCAATCAGGCATACCATCAAATTGCACTTGAGGAATCGGACGCAACAAGTGATAGTCCTTCAAAAATTCACTCGCATCCGGATTGTAAGCCCTTACATGATCCATCAATTTACCCAGGCGCTTCAAGTCAAGCCAACGTTGCCATTCAGCCCCCAGCTCACGAGCACGTTCATCCAAAATGAAGTCCAAAGTCATATCCTCCTCAGTCAATGCCATTTGCTCTTCATAACCGGGCTTTATGCAACGTTTTCTCAATTCTGTAATATCCTTCAAAGCACCCTTCACATCATGGTTTGCTCCTCTCAACTTGGCTTCTGCACGAATCAGATAAAGTTCTCCCAAACGGATGACCGGATAATTGCGGTCTGAAATGGTAGATACATCTCCCGGACGGGTATGGTCATAAAATTTGGTCATACCAATAAACGTCTTACGGTCTGTAGGAACGCCCTGTTCATCGTACATGTCCGTCAAGTCAAAAGCCGTATAACGAGTTTTCATCCGTTGCCTGTCTGCTGGGGTAAAAGGCTTCACACTCAAATAGAAAGCAGTATCCACATAAAGTTCCTGCATTTCGGGGAACATGGAAGTATCATCTCCTGCATCGTTATACAACCATACGGTTTGATGAAGTTCCTGCCAACGCAAATCTGCATCATGATTAAACAAGTTGATGTAATACAATGAAGGCATAGAGATGCAACTGCCATACCCAGTGTAATGGAGCATTGTCTGCAAACCTGGATAACGGTCTATAAACATGGCATGCATTCTCCAAACCCAAGAGCTTTGACGGAAGCCACTGTCTTCAACGAACTCTGTAGTCCAAATAAACTCGTCATTCCTCTTGCTGTCATCCCACAAATCTTTGAGAGAAGGAGACAATTCATATCCATAAGAACCATCAATCACTTCCGAAGCCAATTGTTCCGCCTTATCGAATTGTTCATCGTAAAGATACATACGCGAAAGGAAAGCCTTCACGGTAGGAGCATCAATCTTACCATATATCTTTGTACGAGTATCAGGAAGCAGTTCCAAAGCTTCCTCCAATCCACTGATTATCTCCCTGTAAAAATCAGAACGAGGAGAGCGGCGGGCTTCCATACCCTCTGTTTCATCCGTACTCATAGGCAGATAAGAATCTCCCCAAGTTTCGGTAATAATCCACAAAAACATAGAACGCATAGTCAGCATTTCCGCCTTACAGATGTTCTTTTCTTCTTCTTTGGCAAATGGGGTATCATCAATGGTTTCAAAGAACATATTGATATTTGCTATACCTTTATAACAGTGGTTCCACAACCATGCCACTGTACTCGAAGTGGCGTTCAACCCATTATAGTCACAGGCTTGTGTATCGGAATTATTACCCCCACGCAACCACAAGTCAGTCCCTTGTTCGGTTAAGTAAAACCATTGAGAATCACCTCCATACAGGTTATTAATCTTTGTATATGATTGATTCACCAATGCCTGAATGCCATTTTCTTCTTTAAAGATTTCAGTAGTGGAACCGTAAGATTCCTCGTCCAGGAAGTCACAACCTGTGAAACTCGTCACCACTCCAAGAGCAACCAAAAATTTAAATATCTTTGTTTTCATAATGATAGAATGTCTGAATTTAGAATTGAATATTTGCACCTACAATGTAAAAAGACTCCCAATAAGAGATACCACCCTGTCTGCGGAACTGGCTGAAACGTATGGGGTCATTGGCCGTCACATAGACACGGACTTTCTGGATGACAGAATTCATCCAGGACTTAGGCAAAGTATATCCCACAGTAATGTTGCGCACATGGAAATAGTTATTATCATGATATCCTAAAGTGGTCATGTACAAAGCCGTTTGGCTTGCTCTCGGACGAGGGCACGTGTTAGAAGGATGTTCAGGAGTCCAATAATCCATCTTATACGTATTGTTACGCGCAGAGTTACCATTCCACGTGTCAACAGAATCATCGTGAGCCATTGCGCCAAATTCGCCATAGCAATCTACCGAGAAATCCAAGTTCTTATAGTTTCCACTGATTTGCAAACCACCTACCCAATCAGGACGGTTAGTGCCTAAGATGCAACGGTCATCTCCATTGATTTTTCCGTTACCATCCAAGTCTGCCACTCTCACGTCACCGGGCTTTTGACCATATATGGCAGCCACGTCGGCATCTTCTGTTTGCCAAATACCCAAATTCTTATAATTGTAGAAAACGCCACTGACAGGATAACCGATAAACAATCCATTATTGATGTCTTCTTTCATATTAGGATCTTGCAAAGATACCAGTTCTTCCTTGTTACGATAATAGGAGAGAGTCACGTTCAAGTTCATATCCTTTTTCTGAACCGGTACAAAAGTCACAGTAGCCTCAATCCCTCTGTTCCGGGTATCACCCACATTGGTCCACGCACGGTTAAAGCCGGTGGTATAGGGCAGTGTTTTCAGATAAAGCAAATCGTAGCTTTTAGAATCGTACCAGTCAAAAGTCCCATAGATACGGTTATTCAACACACCAAAGTCAAAACCTAAATCAAACATCTTGTTACGTTCCCACTTCAAATCCTTCGTAGGACGTGTAGAGGGTTCCAAACCCGGCAAATGGATTTCACCGTTGACATCATAGAAATTTGCAAATTTGCTACCCAGCGAACCAGCTGTGGCGTATGCCGCAATGGCATAGTTACCAGTAATACCATAGCTAGCTCTCACTTTCAGATTATCCACCCAATTCACCCGTTTCATAAATTCTTCTTCTGAAACTCTCCAAGCAGCCGAAATAGAGGGGAAAGTAGCCCACTTATTGCCGGGAGCCAACTGTGAAGCACCATCCGAACGAACAGAACCAATCACTGTATAACGGTCATTATAGGTATATTGGACACGACCGATATATGAAAGCATTTGAGTCCGCACAAAACTAGAGTTGATGGTCTTGGAATCAGTCAAACGCCCCATATTGTACCACAAATAAGCAGGAGATTCTTGCTCTTTACCTTCCATACTGGAATATACATTCTCTATGTTTTGCATCTCCATTACCCCAGTTAAAGTAATAGCGTGTTTCTTGATAGTCAAGCTGTAGTTCAGCACATTGTTCCAAGCCCAGCTTGCCTTGCGGTTATTGTGCATACCTGCCACATTAGTGTCATCTTGGGTAGCCGTACTACGTCCGTCATAATAATACCCACCTGACGAAAATGAAGGGTTATAGGAGAAATTAGTGTTGAACTTCAATCCTTTCAATAAATCAATCTCCGCAAAGAAACGAAGGAAAATCTTCCACTCTTCCGTCTTGTTCTTATAACATTCGTCATCGTTCATATAGGGGTTTCTGGTCAAAGGATCTCCCAAAGGATATCGGTTTAAAGTTCCATCTTCGTTATACACCTTTGTCAGTGGCGACATAGATTTCAAAGAGCCAAAAACACTGGGCTTGGAAAGCTGATTGGTATAGGACATACGATTGGAGATACCCATATTCATAAACGGAAGCACTTGGTGGGACAAATCGGTAGTCAGATATAAATAATCTTTTCTTTCCCCCTTTGTACGGCTATCATCATTCTTATAGTTCAGCGAAATCTTGTATTTTGTTTTTTCTTTGTTATTTGCAATGTTTACCGTGTGGTTAGTCCATACACGTTTCTTTCTGAAATAGTCGCCAGACCAATCAGTATCCACATTGCCCATATTGGCAATTTCCGTTGCCGTAAACACTTTAGGGTCGTCCTCCGGACTATTCCAGGTACCCACCGTCCTATAAGGTAGGCTCGACACAGGGCGCCATACCATATTCCTATGGCTGGTTTCCCCATGTCT
>OGDN01005063.1_pt1 | contig 10803 bp, 9 predicted proteins | sample 1570271 | NCBI WGS metagenome assembly OGDN01 (sample SAMEA4384481, study PRJEB24528) | human gut metagenome | reverse complement strand
ATGGGTTTGCATAGTAAATTGTCCTCCTGTCTTATCGTTATTATCGATAACGATATTATCCACACCATATTTATTGAATTCTTCCCGAACAGCAAGTCCTGCAGGTCCAGCCCCGATAATCACCACCGTCGTACGCAAAATTTTCTTTTTATCGGCTACCGGTTGTTTTACCTTTCTGGCCATAAAATCTTCGGTCACTTCCCGCACTTCCTTCACTCCATCCACTTTCGTAATACAAATCCGCCGGATTTTTCCATCTACCAACATTTCACAAGCCCCACATTTACCGATACCGCATTCCAGCGAACGTTCCCGCCCGTCCAGACTGTGACTGTGTACCGGAAAGCCTGCCCGATGCAATGCTGCAGCTATGGTATACCCCTTCTCTCCTTCTACTTCCTGCCCGTTATATTTAAAGATGACTCTATCCCTTACCGGGACTTCCAACACCGGATGTTTTTTAATTTTTGACATAGTAACTGGTTTTAGATTAATAGCATGGGCAATTTAAAAGAAAAGAATAAAAAAAAAGCTGACTTTCGTCAACTTTCCTGAATTTTGTATACCGGTATGACAGGCATTTCAAATTTCCATGGGCAAACTAGTAGCTACTTTTTCAAACTCAAAATATCCTTCCACCCCTTGTCCGTCTTTACTTACTCCTTTAATCGTATTATCATCGACCAATAACCCGAACCAATGATCCAGCTGATAGGTAATCGGAAACTCCGAATGAATGATGTCGAACTCGACGGCTTCCAGCCGCACTTTACGTCCTTCCAGTTCTCCTTTTAAAAACTCCTGTATCATATAAGAACTCTCTCCTTCGACTTTATCCGTAAACACGATCCTGCCGGCCAGCGTTTGTCCTTTCTGTTTCAGGTAAAGCTCACCTTCAGCGACACCGTAGCCGTAATTTTCGATATATCTCCATTTCCCTGTCAAATCCATCTTTTACCCCCTATTTCTGTTCTCTCCCTTTTGCTTCCTGCCAATAAACCTCCATCTCTTCCAGGCTCATATCCGATAAATTTTTCCCTGTCTCTTTCGCTTTATCTTCCACATAACCGAAACGGCTGATAAATTTCCGGTTTGTCTTTTCCAATGCATTCTCGGGATTAATACCGTATAAGCGGGCTGCATTGATAACTGAAAACAAAAAATCCCCGAATTCCTGCTCCATCTTTTCCTGGTCGGCTTTCGCTATTTCTGTCTCGAACTCTTGCAGTTCCTCTTTTACTTTGGTCCATACCTCCTCCTTTTGTTTCCAGTCGAACCCGGCTCCCCGCGCTTTGTCCTGTATACGATAAGCCTTTACCAAAGCCGGCAATGACACGGGAACCCCTTCCAATACCCGGTGTTTCCGCCCTTTTTCCTTCAATTTCAACTGCTCCCAATTTTGCAATACCTCTTCAGCACTATCCACTTTCACCTCGCCATAAATATGAGGATGCCGGTATTTCAATTTCTCACAGATACTATTCAGCACATCGGTGATATCGAAAGCTTCTTTTTCACTGCCTATCTGGGCATAAAATACGATATGCATCAACAAATCCCCCAATTCTTTCTTCACTTCGGCCATGTCTCCTGCCAGAATAGCATCTCCCAGTTCATACACCTCTTCGATCGACAAAGCCCTCAACGATTCCATCGTCTGTTTTCTATCCCAGGGACACTCGACGCGAAGTGTTGCGATCACTTCCAGTAATTCGGCAAAAGCCTCTTTTTTCTTTTCCAGATCTTCCATAAATAACTAGTCAAAGAGGTTATCTCTACCTCCTTCCGGGACAGCTTACCCGACAGCCTCATGCATTTCTCACCAATTCGTGGTTGCAAAAATAACGTATTTTTGTGATTAAAAAAAATCGGTATCTGCCCTCACATATCATAAAAAAGGTAGTACCTTTGTTATATTTATTGAAGATTGCATGATTGAGAAAAGAATAAGTATAGGGAATATAGATCCCATTGATTTCTACGGAGTTAACAATTCAAAATTCAATCTATTAAAAGAGTATTTTCCCAAACTGAAGATCACAGCCCGGGGAGATGAAATTATTATCCAGGGAGAAATCAACGATATAGAAATTTTAAATACTAAAATCATTGCTTTACTCGAGCACTACCACCGTTATAATATGCTCACGGTAGCGAATCTGAAACGGATCATCCTGGAAGATCATGTTGTCGCCGATCCGGAAGATACCGAATCGGTGATTTTATACGGGAATGCCGGTAAAGCGATCCGTGCCCGTACCTCCAATCAGCGTAAACTGGTAGAACTGGCCAAAACCAATGATTTATTGTTCGCTACCGGTCCTGCCGGTTCGGGTAAAACCTATACAGCGATCGCCCTGGCTGTAAGGGCTTTGCGTAATCGTGAAATAAAACGGATCGTGTTAAGCCGTCCGGCTGTCGAAGCCGGTGAAAACCTGGGATTCCTGCCCGGAGATATGAAAGAAAAGGTAGATCCTTATCTTCAGCCTCTATATGACGCCCTGTCGGACATGATTCCGCCCAAAAAGCTGGAAGAATATCTGGAATCCGAAATTATCCAAATAGCCCCGCTGGCTTATATGAGAGGACGCACGTTAAACGACTCTTTCGTAATCCTCGACGAAGCCCAGAATACGACCCGCAATCAGTTGAAAATGTTTTTAACCCGAATGGGGATCAGTGCAAAATTTGTAATCACCGGTGATATGAGTCAGATCGACTTACCCCGGCGTGGAGATTCGGGCCTAATTCATGCTTTCAAAATCCTGAAAGACATCAAGGGCATCGCTTTCGTGGAATTTAATTCCGACGATATCGTACGTCACCGGCTGGTGAAGGATATTGTAAAAGCTTACAATGAAGAGCAGGAAGAACGGCAAGGAAAGAATGAAGAATAAATGGATTAAATTTTTAATATAATTTCTATGGATGCTATTGTAAAAACAGATTTCTGTTTCCCGGGACAAAAAAGTGTGTACAAAGGGAAAGTGCGTGACGTATATGATATCAATGATGAATATCTGGTCATGGTGGTTTCAGACCGAATTTCGGCCTTCGACGTCATATTGCCGGAAGGAGTGCCTTACAAAGGGCAGGTATTGAATCAAATCGCATCTAAATTCCTGGATGCAACCGCAGATATCGTTCCGAACTGGAAAATAGCCACACCGGACCCGATGGTTACCGTCGGACATAAATGCGAACCGTTCAAAGTAGAAATGGTGATCCGGGGTTACCTGACCGGAAGTTCCTGGCGGGCTTATAAATCCGGAGAACGTACCCTTTGCGGTCTGCCCTTACCCGAAGGAATGAGAGAAAATCAAAAATTCGACTCTCCTCTGATCACTCCCACGACAAAAGCCGATGAAGGTCATGACGAAAATATTTCCAAAGAAGAAATCATCGCTCAAGGCTTAGTTAGCCGCGAAGATTACGAGCTGATGGAAAAATACACCTATGCCTTATTCCAACGCGGGACAGAAATTGCAGCCGAGAAAGGATTGATTTTGGTAGATACCAAATATGAATTCGGAAAGAAAAACGGTCGGATTTACCTGATCGACGAAATCCATACACCGGATTCTTCCCGTTATTTCTATGCAGAAGGGTATGAAGAACGTTTCGCCAAAGGTGAAAAACAAAAACAATTATCCAAAGAATTCGTTCGTGAATGGTTGATGGATAACGGCTTCCAGGGACAAGCCGGACAAAAGGTACCGGAAATGACTCCCGCAGTAGTTGCCGGAATTACCGATCGTTACATCGAATTATATGAACACATCACAGGCCAGAAATTCGTAAAAGCCGATTCTACCCATGTGCTGAAACGAATCGAAGACAATGTCAACGCTTGTCTGAAAACTTTATAAACCAACCGCTTACCGTCAAAAGAGGGGTTCTGTATGCAGGACCCCTTTTTTACTACCACCGGCCGGGCAAATCACATTATTTCACCACAAAGCCGGAGAAATCGTTGCTCAAAAATTTTTTCAACTCCTCGGGACTCACTTTTACTTTAAAACTTCCGTCTTTAAAGAAAGTGATATTTCCGGTTTCTTCGCTCACGACAACCACATAAGCATCACCCCACTGAGTCCCAAAGCAGCCCGATGCCGCAATCCCATACTTCCGGGAATATCCCGGCGATCGGAGACCGGAAGAATACAACGGGCGGCTAAAATCTTATTTTCATTGATAATAACGGCTCCATCGTGTAAAGGCGTATTCTTGAAAAAAATATTTTCGATCAATTCATCGGTCACCTTCGCTTTCATCATGACCCCTGTCTGGGCATAATTGTACAATTCGGTATTTTGCTGAAAAACAATCAAAGCCCCCGTCTTCGAAGCCGAAAAATTCACACAGGCCTCGACGATAGCATCCGATACATCTTCCTTGATCACAGGCTTGGCAAACAATTTCTCCAGATTGAAAATATTCTGCAAATTATATTTACTACCCACCAGCAATAAAAACCGGCGGACTTCCTGTTGAAAAACGATCAGCAGGGCGATCATTCCCATTCCGAAAAACTGCCCCATAATGGAAGTGATCAGCTCCATATTCAACGCCCTCACCAACAACCAGGCCACATAAAACGTAAAAATTCCGGCAAAGATATTAATCGCTACCGTCCCCTTCACCAAACGATAAATCTGATAAAAAATAAAAGCAACGATCAGAATATCCAGTATATCGAAAAAGCCGAGCTTGATAAATAACAACATAGGTCCTTAAACTTATTTCACCATACAAATCTAAATAAAATTTCAGAATATACGGTACATTCTGTATCTTTGCCGTAATGAAATCACAAAATAGGATCAGAACACATTAAAACTTTTTATTATGCGATATTTTATGACCCTTTTATTTATGCTCCTCGCTTATGCAGTATTTGCACAAAACGACCCGAAAGCAAAAGAAATATTGGATAAAGCAGCTGCAAAATTCAAAGCTTACCCGGCAGCAGAAATCGACTTTACCCTAACGATGGAAAACCCCAGCGAAAATATCCATGAAATGCACGAAGGAAAAGCCTGGATGAAGGGAAATCTTTATAAACTCAACGTGATGGACGTTGAAAACTATTACGACGGGAAAAATATCTATACCTATATGCCGGAAGTACAGGAAGTCAACATCAAAAATCCCAATGAAGAAGAAGAAGAGATGTTGAATCCGACGACACTTTTCGATATCCACAACCAAGGATTCGACCAAAAACTGGTCAGCACGGGCAACGACATAACCTACATCGAACTTTTTCCTACAGATAAAAGCCGTAACTTTACAAAAATCGGTATCTGGGTAAATCCGGCCACTTCATCGATACAAAAAGTAACCTCTTTCGGCAAAGACGGAAACAATGTCCTGATCACAATCAAATCCATCAAACAAAGTTCACCCGTACCTGCCGATTCATTTTTTAAATTCGACCCGGCTAAACATCCGGAAGTAGAAGTTATCGATCTTAGATAAAAATTTTATCCCATATAAATCACAGTATTTACATATTATTTATACCTATAAATTTAGACTTATTTTTCCTATACCGTCCCCGTGATTGCCCGTGATTGTTATAATCTGATTTTCTGTTCGATTGTCGTCGGACCATTCACTTTCAAAACACCGTTCCCGTCTATCTCCATCGGATCGATAAATACAACTCTTTGTTCTCCCGTAGGAGCCGTCCGACCATGGTATACACAAAACATTCTTTTCCCATCCCGAGACCAGGTAACACTATTATGTCCTGTACCTGTCACAATTCCGCCCTTCCCGACATTTTTCTCCAACACCGGATTATTAGCAGCTTTCACATAAGGCCCTAAAGGAGAGTCAGCCGTAGCATACCCGACGGCATAGTTCTTGCCCCCGAAGAAATTGGCCGAATACATGATATAATAAGTATTTCCTTTTTTCAGGGTAAAAGACCCTTCTGTCCAGCGACGGTTTACTTCTCCCGATGTAACAGAACGGCTTTCCCATTCAGCCTGCCGATCGTCCATCCGGACAGGCGGTCGTAACACCAATACCGGTTCACCCAATATTCCTGTAAAATCGGGTTTGATTTCTACACCATATACCCAACTCTCTTCAATTTCATCAAACATTCCTTTCTCCTTCGCCCAATCGGCGACTTCACTTTCCACCGGATGTTTATAACAACAACGGGAGAAAAAGAGGTACGAACGTCCATCCTCATCTGTAAATACATTTCCATCAATCACCGGATACCCCGGATCGAACAAAGGTCCGTCGGTCAATTCACGGAAAGGCCCGGTCGGACGGTCGGCTACAGCCACTCCGATGCGGAAATTTTCCAATTCATGTTCCGGATTCTCTTTCCAATCGGCACTAAAAAACAGATAAAATTTACCATTCCGTTCATATACTTCCGGAGCCCAGAAATTAGCCACAGCCCAGGATTCGGGAGTATTTCCCCGGTAGACCTGTCCCTCGGGATGCCAATGTACCAGGTCGTCCGAAGAATAGCAAGCAACACCATCTTCCACCCCTCCAGTCCCGTACATATAATAATGTCCGTCGGAAGCCAACAAAAAAACATAAGAATCTCCTAAGGCTATATCCAAAGGATTCCGAAAAACAGTCTTCTATCCGCTTTTACATGAGGACAGGAGAATCCAATTACTATAATATACCATCCAAATCTCACCTTGCAGGCTCTATTATTCGGATACGGCAGGGAAAGCAGAAATCCGCAAACGGGCAGCTCCCATCGGTATCAAGGTTATATTTTCAATCTGCGGGGATTTCGGTGCATCTGTTTCAGGCAACACAGCACACAATCCATACTTATCGATCTTCCACGAAGGAATCCGGCGGCCCTGTGCTTTCACTTCCAAGGGGACATTACCGGGAGTAAACGGGAAATTATCCGACGGCCAGGATTTTTTCACCACTTCAAACCCTTCCAGCGGGTCCTTTTCGCCTAATACCAGTGCATAATTCCAGGCAGTTGTCGGATGGATCTCATAAGAAGGCCAATTTTCAGCATCTGCCCCCTTTTGCCATTTCGAATCCCCGATAGCCGTCTCACGGCTGTCTCTCCGGATAAATTCCTCACCGATTTTCAGCGATAAAGTCAGAGGACCGTAATTCACACTGACGCTATTTTTATTTACCTGCCAGGTACGCATAGTCAGGTGCATCGGTAATACCAGTTCTACCCGGTCTCCGTTTTTCCAAGTCCGTTCGATACGGAAATACTCTCCGGCAACAGGAGAGACTTTCATCCGTTTGCCATTCACCTTTACCTGTGCCTTCCTGGTCCAGGAGGGAATCCGCAGATAAAACGGGAAATTCACATTTTCTTTCGTATCCACCGTAAAAGCAATGGTTTCTTCGAACGGATAGTGAGTGGGTTCTTTCAAAACGATCTCTTTACCATTCCCCACTTTAGCTTTAACCTGACAAGCTCCGTAAAGAGCGGCCACCAGACCGTTATCCGGAGTAGCCATCACCAAATGTTCGGTATAATAAGGCCATCCCTGTGCGTGATTATGCTGGCAACACCGGCTGCTAAAAGGATTCATCGCCAGGAAAGGCCCTCCGTTATCAATCCTGGGATTATGATTTTGAGCATCACTCAACACCTGATTGGGGGAAGTTATATAACGCAAAGCCCTGAAATCAGGCATCACCGCTGCGGGATAAGAATTGAAGGCCACGTCCTCACACTGTTCTGCCCACATCGGATCGCCAGTGATACGCATCATCAATTCGTCGGAAGCCATTTCTTCGACAAACCCACAGGTTTCAGTTCCTTGCCGGGGATCGATACATCCCATCCGGGCATTTTCATCAGCCCCGAACATACCACCCGGCACTTGCCCGAAGCAACGGCGAATTAAAGCATGTACATTATAGCTGGCAGCCAAATGGGCCGAATCACCCGACAGCATATAATAAGTGGCCGGTTCACGGAAACACTGTGCTACATTCACATTATGCCAGTTGGGTAAACGGCTGTCCATTGTCCAATCGGCCGTACAACGGTGAATCTTCTCCGCCAGTTCCAATAAAAATGAATCACCGGTAATATTATACAACCAATATACACTCCAAAGGTTATCACCTCCCCGGCTATTTTCCCAATAATCCCTCAGGAATTTACTGTCATCGACCGTCAACTGCCATTTGAAATAATTGGTCATCAAATCGATCACCCGCTGATCGCCGGAATATTCATAATAAGACTGCATACACCACAACATAATCATGTTAGCCCACAATTCCCGGCGGCCATCCCGTTCGTTTACCGGTCCGAAATACCCGTCCGGTTGTACACTTTTGAAAACCCCTTCCAGCCAAACTTTTGTTTCGGCAATCATTTTAGGATCGTTCAGGATATAGGCCAGATTACCGTACCCCTTCAACCAATAGGGCACCTCTTCCCAACCGTGTTGTCCGCCAGCAGTCAGCCAAGCATTATCGTTTTTTTCCAGCCAAGCACTGATTTCTCCCAAATGTCCGGTCAGCCCGTCTCTCTGCAATTCCAGGTATTTTCTCAGCCATCCTTCGGGTTGAATACTCCCTACAGGTAATTTAATAAACTGTAAAGGCTTCAAAGGGGCCCGGCTAGCGGTATAATTCACATTGGCCACCTTAGTCGAAGGACGTTCTACTACAGCAATATGCTCTTCGTCAGCCGAACAAAAACCGGTGAATAAAATACCTGTTGCCAATAAAGCACCTGCACAAACCGACAACGATTTTGTGAATAAAGTCATCATATCATATTTTAGGTTAAAAATTTCTATAGCGTAAAAATAGTTCTAAAATGAGACAAAAGGTAAAAGAATCTAACCATTAAATGTCAATATCAGGTAAAAATCAGGTCCGGAATCAGGCTTCAAACGTTTGGTTTGATCTGAAAATACCATTTTATGACATAATTTTATTAGTATCCTATCCGGATTATTTCTTATTTTGTAACAAAATTACACACTAAATACTTTATATATGAAAAAAAGATTACTCATCGTATGCTGTGCATTATGCTCTCTGATGGCTTGTAACAGCAAGACCGATACGGGCACGACCTTATCCGGATTAAAGAAAGCAGATTTCGACACGACGGTTTCCGGAAAAAAAGTCGCTTTATACGAACTGAAAAACAAAAATGGTGTAGAGGTAGCGATCACGAACTACGGAGGTCGTATCGTTTCTATTTGGGTACCCGACCGGAACGGCAAGTTCGGTGACATCATGCTGGCCCACAGTTCTATCGCCGATTATATCGCCGACCAAGGTGGTAATTTCGGAGCTCTGATCGGACGCTATGGTAACCGGATCAATCAGGGACGTTTCATCCTGGACGGCCAGGAATACCAATTGCCTCAAAATAATTACGGTCACTGCTTACACGGAGGCGACACCGGATTTCATCACCGGATTTGGGATGCTACCCAACCCAATGCCCAGACATTAGTCCTGAGCTGTGTTTCTCCCGACGGAGAAGCCGGTTTTCCGGGAACGCTGAAAACAACGGTTACTTACAGCTTGTCCGACGACAATGCTCTTCAGATCAACTATGAAGCAGAAACCGACAAACCGACGATCGTCAATCTGACCAATCATGCCTATTTCAACCTATCAGGAGATGGCAAAACCACCATTCTGGATCATCAGTTGACGCTGAATGCCGATTATTATACTCCGGTGGACAGTACGTTTATGACTACCGGCGAAATCGCACCGGTCGAAGGTACTCCGATGGATTTCCGGACAGCAACCGCAATCGGTGCCAGAATCGATAATTACGATTTCGAACAATTGAAAAACGGTCACGGCTACGACCACAACTACGTTTTGAACACCCAAGGCGACATCAGCCAAGTTGCAGCCAAAGTGTACGACCCCAAAAGCGGACGTACTCTGGAAGTATATACCAACGAACCGGGTATTCAATTTTATGCCGGCAATTTCCTCGACGGGACTGTAAAAGGTAAACACGGTATTTACTATCCCTTACGTTCTGCTCTTTGCCTGGAAACACAACACTATCCCGATTCCCCCAACAAAGCCGACTGGCCTTCGGTTGTCGTACGTCCGGGAGAAAAATATCATAGCACCTGTATTTATAAATTCGGTGCAGAATAACCGATAGCTCCTGTTAGTATGACAAGGAGATACCCAAGCAATTTATAAAGTTAAAACGGTGACAACAGTAAAAACGGTAACAAAGGTTGCAAACTGGACTGTCACCGTTTTCTTTTTGATTATTATGACTTCAATATTTATGAAAATAAGCTTCATCTTCATACTTTTCCTCTTCTGTTCTCTCCATAGTTATGGAACAACACCTAAAATTAAAGTTTACTGTAATCCGGTTCTGGCTAAGTCGACTCCGGATCCTACTGTGATTCAAGCTCCCGACGGAATGTTTTATTTATACGCCACCGAGGATATTCACAATATACCGATTTATAAATCTCCCGATCTGGTTAACTGGACTTTTGTCGGAACTGCTTTCACCGATGCGACACGTCCGACTTTCGAACCCAAAGCCGGTTTGTGGGCGCCGGATATCAATCACATCGATGGGAAATACGTGCTATACTATGCGATGTCCCGCTGGGGAGGAGAACATACTTGCGGTATCGGATGCGCCGTTGCCGACTCGCCGGCAGGACCATTTACGGACCAGGGAAAACTCTTCAGGAGTAATGAAATCGGAGTTCAAAACTCTATCGATCCCTTTTATATCGAAGAAAACGGAGAAAAATACCTGTTTTGGGGAAGTTTCCGGGGTATTTATTATATCGAATTAAGCGA
>OGDN01005061.1_pt1 | contig 10805 bp, 9 predicted proteins | sample 1570271 | NCBI WGS metagenome assembly OGDN01 (sample SAMEA4384481, study PRJEB24528) | human gut metagenome | reverse complement strand
GAGCACTTGACTTTTAATCAAGTTGTCCGGGGTTCGAATCCCCGCACGCTCACTGTGAATATAACGCAAACTTAATGAGAATTAGGTATTGCGTTTTTATTTTCTTATGCGGATGTGGCGGAATTGGCAGACGCGCTAGACTTAGGATCTAGTGTCCCCGACGTGCAGGTTCAAGTCCTGTCATCCGCATTTTTATGCAAAACCTCGGAATAATAATTTCTGAGGTTTTTTGCGTTGACGAGCTTATAAAAAATATAGTATGATTACTAAAAATAGTAGAGAACGAAAGAATTGATAAAGGAGAGACATATGCAGAGAACGAAAAAGATAACCGCATTTGTACTTGCGATTGCTCTTTGCGTGGGGATGCTGCAGACACTTGGGGTGAATGCAAAAGCCGCGGACACGGGTAAACATATGGACGTATTATTTACACATGATACGCATTCGCATCTGAACAGTTTTTCTACGATCGTTGATGGAAAACAAGAAGAGGTCGGAGGATTTGCAAGGCTCAAGACTTTAATTGACGAGCAGAAAGAAAAAAATCCGGATACGCTCTATCTGGATGGTGGAGATTTTTCTATGGGAACGTTGATCCAGACGGTGTATGAGACAGAGGCGGCAGAGCTTCGTATGCTAGGCTATCTTGGATGTGATGTGACGACCTGGGGAAATCATGAGTTTGACTATCGTTCCAGTGGACTTGCTAATATGCTGAATACTGCAAAGGCTTCCGGTGAAAATGTTCCGTCACTGGTCGTTTGTAATGTGGACTGGAGCGCTATGGAGAAAGCGGGCTTAACGGAAGGACAGCAGCAGATTAAAGATGCATTTGAGAACTACGGAGTGAAAGATTATGTAGTTGTACAGAAAGGTGATGTCAAAATAGCAGTTTTTGGTGTATTTGGTAAAGATTCGCTGGATTGCGCGCCAACATGCGAACTGCTTTTTGAAGATCCGATTGAGGCTTCTAAGAAGACGGTGGAAGAGATTAAGAAAAATGAGGACGTGGATATGATTGCCTGCGTATCTCATAGTGGTACCGTGGAAGATGAAGATAAATCTGAAGACGAGATTCTTGCGAAAAATGTGCCCGATATTGATCTGATCATCAGTGGGCATACACATACACAGTTAGATAAGCCGATTCAGCACGGAGATACTTATATTGTTTCCTGTGGAGAATATGGAAGAAATCTTGGAACGATTTCTATGACGCAGAAAGATGATGGACGCTGGGACGTGGATACTTACGAGTTGATTCCGGTTACGGATGAGATAAAGGCGGATGCTGCAACACAGGAGCGGATTGATGAGCTGATGGAGACGGTTGATACGAATTATCTGTCACATTTTGGATATACAAAAGATCAGATTCTTGCGGAAAATGATATTGAATTCAGCAGTGTGGACGATATGTATAATGAGCATGAGGAGCTGAATCTCGGAGACATCATGTCTGATGCATATGTGTATGCGGTGGAAAATTCCGAGTACTACGACGGTGATCCGGTCGATGTGGCGGTTGTTCCGAGCGGAACAGTACGTGATACTTATACAAAAGGGGATGTCACGGTCGAACAGGTCTACAATTCATTTTCACTTGGAATTGGGAAGGATGGGCTGGCGGGTTATCCGCTGATCAGCGCTTATCTGACAGGAAAAGAATTGAAACTTGTGGCGGAAATTGATGCGTCTGTTTCAGATTTTATGACGATTGCCAGACTTTATTGTAGTGGTCTTAACTTTACATACAATCCGCATCGCATGATACTCAATAAAGTGACAGATTGCTATCTGATGAAAGCTCAGGGGGAAGGAAACAGAGAAGAGATAGAAGATGACAAGCTGTATCATGTGGTGACAGACCTATATACAGGGCAGATGCTCGGTGCTGTCATGGACACATCTTATGGACTGCTGTCTATTACGCCGAAGGACAAAGATGGGAATCCAATCGAAAACCTGGAAGATCAGGCAATTATGGAAGGCAATCAGGAACTGAAAGCATGGGCTGCCATTGCCAGATATATGGAGTCCTTTGATGATACAGATGGTGATGGTATTGCAAATGTGTCGGAATATTATAATGAAAAACACGACCGCAAGGTTGTGGAAGACAGCTGGAATATTATTGATCTTGTAAAACACCCGAATAAATTTTCGGCTATCATAGCGGGCATTTTTGTACTTGTACTTGTGCTGATTATTTTGCTCATATTGCTGGTTAGAAGAATTGTGCGGAAGATAAAAAATAATTAAATGAAATAGATTTAAATGATAGACTAAACTAAGAAAAACCACCCTCTAAACTTTTGACGAGTTGGGTGGTTTTTCTATAATTACTTAACTAACGAAGTTTATAAAAGATATGCTTTTTTGAATTTTATCTTATCGTACTATGATTTTCCTGACCACACAGCTTACTACTCCTGCAATGCACAGCGGCAGTAGTGTGGCTTTCAGACCACCGTAAATAGACAGTCCTCCTTGTACACCGGTAAGCCAGCTTGGAGAACTTGGAATCAGGTGACTGAACATGGCGGCCAGATAGGAACCGGCGTAAATGATAACAAAGGACAAAAGTCCCCTTCCGGTATCCAGACGGTTGTTGCTCCTGCTTCTGGCACGGGTACGGCTGGCTGCCCAGAAGAAGTTGAGCAGTTCATAACCGACCAGCACAGCTCCGACAGCCAGGTATGCGATTAGTGTGGTATCTTTCGTCTGTCCGAGTAACAGGATTTTTCCATAAGAACCGGCGTTACTTAAAAATGCTTTCAACAATGTCAGGATGATGAGAGCGATTAAAATCAGTGTGGCTGCCCGGAGAATGGTTCCGACTAATTTTTTAGTCGCGTTAATGCCGGTCTTAGCAATATTTGCAACCGGTTTTCCTACATTGGGCAGTCCGCGACGCTTTTTCTTCTTGGATTTTTTGGAATCCGGATCCTGTTTGTCGTTGCGCTTTTTCTTTTTTGAATCTCTGCCGTTGTTGTTATAGTCATAATCATCATAATCGTCATCATCATAATCGTCATCATCATAATCGTCATCATCATCATAATCATCATAATAGTCGGTGTCGCCATCATAACCGTTATAATCGTCGTAATCATCGTTATTATCAGAACTATCTTCACTCAAATAGCTCCCAAGATCCTCCAGATCTTCATATACAACTTCGAAATCATCATCGAAGTAATTATCAAATTCATTTGTCTGTTTCTTTTTGTTTCCCATAATCACTTATACCTCCCTGTGAGCAATTCATATTTTATAATGAATGCAAAATGGACTCAAGAGATGTCACACAATCTTCACGAAACTGTAAGAAAATCTTCAGAAATGTGGGAAATGAGTGAGGACAGGGCATTGATTTTGGAAAAATTGTGTTATAATATGAATACCTGTGGATAAGTGCAATATGTATGCACTCAAGCAGGTGGAATCTTACAGATTTAAAAGTAGTAGGTTGAATTGGAGGTAATGGTATGGAATATGAAGGTAGAATTTGTCGTGCGCCAATGGAACGTGCATCTTACATGCTGCCGGTCATGGTCGGCTGCTCTTATAATAAATGTAAATTCTGTAATCTGTTCAGAGATTTAAAATATCGTGAGCTGCCGCTTGAGCAGGTCGAAGAGGAACTGCAAAGAGTGAAGAATCTGGGAGGAAATCCAAGAAAGATATTTCTTGGAGATGGTAATGCATTTGGATTGAAAATGGAACGTCTGCGTGCGATACTTGATTTGATCGATAAATATTTTCCGGATTGTCAGATGATCAACATGGATGCGACTGTAACAAGTATCCGGCTGAAAAGTGATGAGGAACTTCAGGAATTATATGACCGCAAGGTGAGACATTTATATCTGGGGATTGAAAGTGGTCTGGATGATGTGTTGAAGTTTATGAGAAAAGAGCATACCCAGGATCAGGCGTATAAAGAAATCGCAAGAATCCAAAGAGTCGGATTGATTTTTGACGCACATGTTATGTCTGGTGTTGCCGGTAAAGGCAGAGGCCAGGAAAATGCAATCGCTCTGGCAGAGTTCCTGAACAAGACGCAGCCGGATCGTATTGTTAACTTCTCTTTATTTCTTCATAATCAGGTTGCACTTTATGAAGATATCAAATCCGGAGCATTTATTCCGGCAGATGAAGTGGAAAATATGGAAGAAGAGCGTACATTGATTGAGCTTCTGAAAGAAGGACCGGACGGACATCAAATGCTTTATGATGGATTTAATGACTTCCTGGAACTTCGTGTGAAAGGGAAAGTTCCGAAAGATGCATCACGTATGATCGAGAAGCTGACAGAGGCAATTGAAAAATATAAAGACGAGCCGCCGATTTATGCCTATGTAAGAGGTGACTGTCCGGATCTGTCTATGTGTAACGGTGGGCGTTGGCTGTGGGAGATGGATGACAGTAAGCTGGCACAGTATAATGAAAAGGAAAAGAAACTGAGCTGATGAATACAAGAGTAAAAGGATTCGTATATTTATTGCTGTCCGCAGTCTACTTTGGTTTTATGCCATTGCTTGTGAAAGTGATCTGCGCGGATGGAAGCACGATAGTGGGAGCATTATTTTTAAGGTTTGCCCTGGCAATCATTCCGTTGTACATTTACCTGAAAGTGCGGAAAGTTCCGATGGAGCTATCTGTGGAGGAAGGAAAAAAGATTTTGTGTGTGACGGTGTTTGGCTATGGAATCACAGCGCTTCTTTTGTATAGTGCGTATGATTATATGCCGTCAGGTATGGCGACGGTCATTCATTTTGGATATCCGGTTTTTGTGTTGCTTGGCAGTCTGATATTTTTGAGAAGACGTGTGCCTAAGCTGAAAATTGTGTGTGTTGGTCTGTGCATGATCGGTATTTTCCTGTCCTATGCAGGAAGCGGCGGTGAGGCAAAGCCGATGGGATTTGTTTTTGCGCTTATATCCGGAATGACGTATGCATTTTACATATTATATCTGGAAGTGGGCGGGCTGCAGGGTATCCCTGCTATGAAGATGATATTTTATATGAATATTGTTGGCTCCATTATGGTATTTTTGATTGGAAAAGTATCGGGGAGTTTTGTGCTTCATATGAATGTAAACGCATGGATCGCAGCATTTGTTCTGTCCCTTGGCGCAGCATTTATCGGAGTGGGATTTTTTCAGTATGGCGTACAGTATGTGGGAGCCCAGGATGCGGCAATTTTAAGTACATTTGAACCGGTGACCAGTATGATCGTGGGGATTTTAGTCCTGCATGAGAGTGCAAGTCTTTCGTCGATGGCAGGCTGTATACTGATTCTTATATCCGTGACGGCAACTGCGTTCGCTAAGTCATGATAGATTTTTTGAATAGTGATAGAGAAAAAAGAACGAAAAGTATTAGAATAAGCATGCTTTTCGTTCTTTTTTTGTTGGCAGCGTTTGCTATTAAGGGAAAAATGTGGATTTGTTTAAACTTCTTCCTCTGCCCGTTTTACGACTTCGTTGATGTCCAGTGACAGGCTTCCGTCCTGGAACTGGAAGCAAGGAACGCCGACCCAGTGGTTTTCCTTTACTTCATCAAAGATCGGGTTTGTGTCGCGGAGTGTGAGGAAACGTTTCAGATATCCGATATTGTCGGAAAATTCCATATACAAATACTGGATTCCTTATGCCGGAGAAGAGGCAGCAGAGTAAAACATTGCAAATATGTCTGCCTAAAGATGAGGATTTGAGAGTACGACTATAATAAGAATGGATATAAACTAAGAAGACAGTTGTTTTGCGTTGAGGCGCAGGATGGCTGTCTTCTTATTATACAATAGGAACTTACATTTCCTATTATACAAAAAAACTCCAGCAGGATGCGTACTCGCGCGAATAAGAATTATGCCGTAAGCGGCCACGCTCAGTGCGAGAATGCAGTAAATGACGGAATGATATCGGCGAAATGCATATAGAGACGAAAAAATAAGCATTTTCTTTATAAAATTAGTAGAAAATGCAAGTTTATGTTGTAATTTCTTCAAATTTTGGTAAAATAGCATATAGCGAAAAAGATAACATAAAAAGCAGGAGGAATGCCGTATGAAACCGTATAGCAAGTTGACAAAAGAAGAGCTGAAAAAGTTAAAAGGCCAGTTAGAGAAACAATTCGAAGATGTGAAAGCAAAAGGAATACATTTGGATATGTCCCGTGGTAAACCGTCAAAAGCACAGTTGGATCTGAGTAATGGTCTGATGGACGTGCTGAATGGGGACAGTGACCTGGTAAGCTCTGATGGAGTAGACTGCCGTAACTACGGTGTTCTGGATGGAATTACAGAGGCAAGAAAATTACTGGCAGATATGTCAGAAGTACCAGAGAGAAATATTCTGATCTACGGAAACTCCAGCCTGAATGTAATGTTCGATACAGTATCAAGAGCTATGACTCATGGTATCATGGGAAGCACACCATGGTGCAAATTAGATAAAGTAAAATTCTTATGTCCGGTTCCGGGATACGACAGACATTTTGCGATTACAGAGTATTTTGGAATTGAAATGATCAATGTACCGCTTCTTCCGACAGGTCCGGATATGGATATGGTAGAGAAATTGGTGGCAGAAGATCCTGCAATCAAAGGAATCTGGTGTGTGCCGAAGTATTCTAACCCAACAGGAGTATCTTACTCTGACGAAACAGTCAGAAGATTTGCGCACTTGAAACCGGCAGCAAAAGACTTCCGTATCTTCTGGGATAATGCATATTCAATCCATCATCTTTATGATGACAAGAGAGACGTTATCCTTGAACTGTTAAATGAATGTATCAAAGCAGGCAATCCGGATATGGTATTCAAATTTATTTCCACATCCAAGGTTTCTTTCCCTGGATCCGGAATTGCAGCACTTGCTGCATCCAGAGCGAATATCGAAGATGCGAAGAGCTTTATGAAGTTCCAGACAATCGGACATGACAAGCTCAACCAGCTCCGTCATGTAAGATTCTTTAAAGATATGCCGGGAATGTATGAGCATATGAGAAAACATGCTGCTATCCTTCGCCCGAAATTCGAAAAGGTTGAAGATGTTCTGGAGAAAGAAATTGGCGGACTTGGAATCGGAACATGGACAAAGCCACTCGGCGGATATTTTATTTCTTTCGATTCAATGGATGGCTGCGCAAAGGCAATTGTGGCAAAAGCAAAAGAAGCTGGTCTGATCATGACAGGCGCCGGAGCAACATTCCCATACGGAAAGGATCCAAAAGACAGCAATATCCGTATTGCACCGTCCTTCCCGACAGTCGAGGAACTTGCACAGGCAGCAGAAATCTTCGTACTCAGTGTAAAACTTGTCAGCGTAGAGAAACTACTTGGAGCAAAATAAGATCTGAATTGTGGGCTTTAGTACCCGGACATTATATATAAGAAGAAACAAAAACCCTGTAAGATCGGAATAATCTTGCAGGGTTTTTCTATATAACATAGATAAATTATAAATTACTTGAAAATGTAAAAAGTATGTCAAAATCAAAAGTTTTTACACTTATCGGTAAAAATTTTTGATTGTTAATACAAACGTGCATTATACTGTAAAAAATCCTTGCATTTTATTCTCTGGTATGGTACACTATCCTAGCGAATGGAAGTAGGTCTTTTTTTTATGCCTAAAAACTAGGTAGCCTCGCAAGCTACCAAGCAACAAGTTAACAAAGAAATATAAAGCGAGGTGGAAGTTGTGCGTACAAGAATCACATTAGAATGTACAGAATGCAAGCAGCGTAACTACAACATGACTAAGGATAAGAAAACTCATCCTGAGCGCATGGAGACTAAGAAGTACTGTAAGTTCTGTAAGTCACACACATTGCATAAGGAGACAAAATAGTCGTAAAGGAGTGTGTACGTCATGAGTGAGAAATCTCAAAAGACTCAGAAGAAGAACTGGTTCAAAGGTCTTAACGTAGAGTTTAAGAAAATCATTTGGCCAGACAAGCAGACACTTGTAAAAGAGACGGCGGCAGTAGTTTCCGTATCCGTAGTGCTGGGAGCAATCATCGCATTAGTTGATTTCCTGGCTCAGTACGGATTTGACATTCTGGTCAATCTGGGCTAGACACTAACGAGCAGGAAAGGTGAGTTTATGTCAGAAGCAAAATGGTACGTAGTTCATACCTATTCCGGGTATGAGAACAAAGTAAAAGCCAACATTGATAAGTCGGTTGAGAACAGACATCTGGAGGATCAGATCCTTGAAGTCAGAGTTCCGCTGCAGGACGTTGTTGAACTTAAGAACGGAGTGCAGAAGGTATCTCAGAAGAAGATGTTTCCGGGATATGTATTGATTCATATGATTATGAATGATGATACCTGGTATGTTGTGCGTAACACAAGAGGTGTGACAGGATTTGTAGGCCCGGGATCTAAGCCGGTACCGCTTACAGATGCAGAGATGGCACCACTTGGAATTCAGCAGGACAACATCGTAGTAGACTTTGAAGTCGGTGACACCGTACAGGTTGTTGCCGGTGCGTGGGCAGATACAGTCGGAGTAATCCAGGCTATGAACGCGCAGAAGCAGAGTGTTACGATCAATGTTGAGCTGTTCGGTCGCGAAACACCGGTTGAAATTAGTTTCGCAGAAATTAAACGAGTGTAACGTAAATACGAAACGTGGGAGGGGCCGTATGGTTCCGCCATTACCACAAGGAGGTAATTGAAATGGCAAAAAAAGTAGAAGGTTATATTAAATTACAGATCCCAGCCGGCAAAGCTACTCCGGCACCACCGGTTGGACCTGCTCTTGGTCAGCACGGTGTAAACATCGTTGAATTTACAAAACAGTTCAACGCTAAGACAGCAGATCAGGGAGATATGATCATCCCTGTAGTTATCACAGTTTACAACGATAGAAGCTTTAGCTTCATCACAAAGACACCACCGGCAGCAGTTCTGATCAAGAAAGCATGCAACATCAAATCAGGATCTGGTGTTCCGAATAAGAATAAAGTTGCTACAATCACAAAAGCTCAGGTAGAGGAGATCGCTAAGACAAAGATGCCAGACCTGAACGCAGCAACTGTAGAGGCAGCTGCCAGCATGATCGCTGGAACATGCCGTTCTATGGGAGTAACTGTAGTAGACTAGTCCCTGGTTGTTCTTTAAGACGGGCGAGGCCAAGCGCGGTGTGCGCGCGGACGAACCTGACGAAAAGAATTTCCTTGATAATGATGAAACTGAAGTAAATGGATGTGGGAGGGTTATCCCGACATTACCACTAGGAGGTTATTTATAATGAAAAGAGGAAAGAAATACGTTGAGGCTGCAAAAGCTATCGACAGAGGAACACTCTATGATGTAGCAGACGCAGTAGCATTGGTTAAAAAAACTGCAGTAGCAAAATTTGATGAGACAATCGAGGCTCATATCAGAACAGGTTGTGACGGACGTCACGCTGACCAGCAGATTCGTGGAGCAGTTGTACTGCCACACGGAACAGGTAAAAAGGTTCGTATCCTTGTATTTGCTAAAGACGCTAAAGCTGAGGAAGCTAAAGCAGCTGGAGCAGATTTTGTAGGCGGAGACGAGCTCATTCCAAAGATCCAGAACGAGAACTGGTTCGAATTCGACGTAGTTGTAGCTACACCAGATATGATGGGTGTTGTTGGACGTCTCGGACGTGTACTTGGACCTAAAGGTCTCATGCCTAACCCGAAGGCTGGTACAGTAACAATGGACGTTACAAAAGCAATCCAGGATATCAAAGCTGGTAAGATTGAGTACAGACTTGACAAGACAAACATTATCCATGTACCAGTAGGTAAAGCTTCCTTTACCGAAGAGCAGCTTGCAGACAACTTCCAGACGCTGATCGATGCAATCAATAAAGCTAAACCGGCAGCATTAAAAGGACAGTACCTTAAGACTGTAACTCTTACATCTACAATGGGACCTGGTGTAAAGATCAACCCAATGAAGCTGGCATAAGCATTTCTGAATTCATACAGAAATATGGACTCCCCAGAAAGAGAAATCTTTTTGGGGAGTTTTTTTTGGTGTGAAAAAATAACCAAAAAATAGACACAACCTTCTTTTGAGGAGGGATAAGACACCCTCCGGTCGAAAGAAAGGAGGGCGATATAATGGTTACATATTCTGATTTGATTCAGTTTTGTATATTCATTGTTGCCCTTGTTGGTCTTTGCTATGAGATTTTCAAGGGTAAAAGAAAATAGCCGCCAACTACTACCAATAGTTGACGGCTGTTAAAATAACAGTTGATTATATTATTGGGTAGCCGCTTGCGGTTTCCCTTTTCATATTTTTAATATATCATATTTGAAAATATAGAGCAAGAGGAGATTGATAATCTGTGAATTGCGGGAAAAGGATATTTAATACGAAAAAATAGTTGACAAACGCAAGAGTGTATGATAATCTATTCAAGGACTGCCGAAGACAGTAGGTGTGCGATGCACGTAAGGACAGAATACAAGGACGCCTACCGAGGGATGATCGATACAAAATGTATGATTTGTAAACCTCTATTGTCTTAGGATATAGAGGTTTTATTTTATATCTATCGGCGGTGTATAACCCAAAATCTAATAAGGAGGTGCACCATTCGTGGCAAAAGTTGAATTAAAACAACCAGTAGTACAGGCTATTGCAGAGGACATCAAAGATGCAGTAAGTGTTGTATTAGTTGACTACCGTGGACTGACTGTTGCTGAGGACACAGCTCTTCGTAAACAGCTCAGAGAAGCAGGTGTAATCTACAAAGTTTGTAAGAACACAATGATGAAGAGAGCTTTTGAAGGAACTGATTT
>OGDN01005060.1_pt1 | contig 10806 bp, 10 predicted proteins | sample 1570271 | NCBI WGS metagenome assembly OGDN01 (sample SAMEA4384481, study PRJEB24528) | human gut metagenome | reverse complement strand
TGAGAAGATCGACTATCTTGTGGACCTCTATGCCCGAAAGCTGGCGGAAAATCTCAATCAGGCCAACGTCATTGACGCCCGTGTGCCCTCTATCATGATCTCCGGGGGCGGCAATTTTCCAAACCGGAAAAAGGAGAAGCAGAACGCCGCCCGTGACAAGAATATGGGCGAGTATATGCACATCCAGGGCCTTTTGGATAAGATCCGCTCCACCGGCATGGGCGGTATCAGCGCAGATGACAGGCAAGCCGTGGAAAAGCTGGAGGGCAAGCTGGAGGGGCTGAAAGCCAACCAGGAACACATGAAAACGGTCAACGCCTATTTCCGCAGGCACAAGACCCTGGAGGGCTGCCCAGTGCTTACCCCGGAGGAGAGCGCAAAGCTCCAGGCGTCCATGGCCCGTGACTGGCGCAAGGACCCCGTGCCCTATCCATCCTTTCATCTGTCCAACAACAACGCCAATATCCGCCGGGTGGAGCAGCGTATCAGCGACCTGAAAAACCGCTCCGAGTTCGCGGGCTGGGAATTTCCCGGCGGCAGGGCGGAGATCAACGAAGGGGAAAACCGCCTGCAGCTGTTCTTTGACGAAAAGCCTGACGAAGAGCAGCGGCAGGCCCTCAAGCACGGCGGATTCCGCTGGTCCCCCAGCCAGGGCGCATGGCAGCGCCAGCTCAACCGCAACGCCATTTACGCGGCGGACCGCATCGACTTTATCAGTCCGGAGGGCGGCGGCAGCATCTCCGCCCTCCAGCCCTACAACCGCAAGCAGCGGGAAACGCCTGATGTGGGCGGAGACCGGTAACGAGGAGGCGGCGATATGGACATCAATCAAGGCTACTCCATTCTGAAAGCTGTCATGCTGGAAAATGGGCGGGGCTTCGCCCTGGGTGAGCACCCCACAGCCCCGTCCCCCTATGTGACCTGGGCCTGCTATGATGATGCGCACGGCAAGCGGCAGTATGAGTGGGGGCACTATGGAAACGACAGGGCGGCGTTGGAGGCGGATCTGACAGACCGGGTACAGGAGTATCAGCGGCTTTATAAGGTGGAGATCGACCATATCGAGGCGCCCGGCCTATACAGGTATTATTCCACCCAGCGGCCCGTGGACATTGGTACATTCCCCAAGCCGCCCCACAACGCGCCGGATGAGATCGTCAATTACGACCTTCGTTTCAGGCGTGGGGCCATCTTACCTACGCTAAGCCCCTGTCCAATCAGCAGATGCGGGATTATGAGCTCCGGCCTGCCCGTGACAATCCTGATTTACAGAGGCGTATGGAGGATCAGGCCCAGGTGGTGGGCCGGTGGGAGGACCTGGAAAAGCGCCCGGAATGGCAGCGGGTAACGGAATACAGCCCTGAACGCAGGATGTATGTGCCGTCAAAATATACAAGCTGGGAGCAGTTGGAGTATTGCATCCGGCTGATAAACGCGCGGCAAAGGCCCCTCCGCAAAGAACCGCCCCGCCCGATTGCGGATCAGATGAAAGACGCGCAAGAACAGGTTGAAAAACAACAACCCCGGTCCAGCGCCCAAAAGGACGCTCCGGATCGGGACGACAGGTAGAGGAGGCTTTTATGGAAAGGAAACGATACAACCCTTTGGAGAGTGCGGAGCTGATGCTGGAGCAGAACGCGAATATGATCGACGGCGTACTCAACAATCTGCCCCCGGTGGAGGATCGGCCCACGGACCGGGTGAAAAACTACCCGTCCCCGGACAGAGAGCTGGACCGGGAGGACCGATGAAAAAGCGCCGCCGTCCTGTCCACCTGCACGTCATGCTCTCCGAGGCGGAGCGGGATCAGATACAGGACCGCATGGACGAGGCAGGCGTCCGCAATATGAGCGCCTATGTGCGGAAAATGGCCCTCAACGGCTATGTGCTCCATGTGGACCTCTCTCCCGTGCGGGAGCTGGTGTCCCTCCAGCGCCGGTGCTCCAACAATCTCAATCAGGTGGCGGTCACGGCCAACACCTACGGCGGGATCTACCCGGATGACATCAGGCGGCTGCAGCAGGACTATGCTGATCTGTGGGGGCCGCTCTCCGAGCTGCTGAAACAGATCTCCGAAATCGTAGCCCTGTGACCTTGCCGGGGAGCGGTGCGCCGCTCCCCGGTTCTCCCAGCTTCGGGACACTTTGTCCCAAAGGCTCATGATTCCCGGCGCTGGGAGAGCCGGAGGCATCCTTTACGCCCCTCCTGGGTGGAGTTATAATATACATATACAGAAAAAACAGAACAAAATCAAAATATTTCGGGAGGTTTTTGTTATGCGTATCATCGGAAAGATCGTCCTGCTGCCTTTTGCGGCGGTTCTGTCCCTGGCTGTGGCGGTGCTGTGTTTTCTTCACTGGATTGCGGGAACGGCCCTCAACATCCTTTGCGGGCTATGCGTGATCGCCGCCCTCTATTTGCTGTTCATTCAGGGAGATAAAGGCGAGGGCGTCCAGTTGTTTGTCCTGGGCTTCTGTGTTTCTCCCTTTGGCCTGCCCCTTTTGGCGGATCTTGCGCTGGAGGGACTGGGCGGATTGTGCGGCTCCATGTGGGGCTATATCTGTGCATGATATAATCGTTCCACGCCTGGACCGGGTGGCTGAGTAGCAGCCGCCCGGTCTTTTTTTATACTCAATGGAAAGGAAATGCAAGCCATGGCAACAACACGGCTGATCCCCCATCATATCAGCAGCGGCAGGACGATCCTGGAGTCCATGCGGGACCGCTTTGACTACGGCCAGGACCCGGCAAAAACGCTGGACGGCTCCCTGATCCGCTCCTACGAGTGCGACCCCATGACGGCAGATGCGGAGTTCCTGTTAAGCAAGGCCCAGTATAAGGCCGTCACAGGCCGGGAACAGGAAAAGGATGCGGATGTACTCTGCTATCAGATCCGCCAGTCCTTTCCTCCGGGGGAACTCTCCCCACAAGAGGCTCTGGATATTGGCTATGAGCTGGCGATGCGCTGGACCAAGGGACACCACGCTTTTTTCGTGGTGTCCCACGCGGACCGGCCCCATCCCCATGTGCATATCTATTACAACTCCACCGCCCTGGACTGTACCCGGAAATTCCGTAATTTCTTTTATTCAAGCTTTGCTCTGCGGCGGCTCTCGGATCGGGTATGTCTGGAGCATGATCTGTCTGTCATTCAAAACCCAAAGCTGCACAGCCAGGGGAAATTCCGGCACTATGGCGAATGGCTGGGTGCGGACCGCAGGCCCTCATTCAAGGAGCAGCTTCGCACCGCCATGGACGATGCGCTTGCCAAACACCCCGCCGATCTCTCCGCCTTTCTTGCTTTGCTGGAAGAGGCCGGGATCGAGGTCATTCACGGGCGAGGCGGCGTTATCTCTTTCCGCTTCTCCGGCCAGGAGCGGGCGACCCGCTGGCGCGGCTCCACCCTGGGGGACGGCTATGGACCGGAAGATGTACAGGCGGTTCTTGCGGGCCGTGCTCCGGCCCGGCCTGCTGGCGGCACTGCCCCACGGCGGAAAATCAACCTTGTTATCGACATCCAGCAGCGCATGGCCCAGGGCAAGGGTGCGGGCTATGAGCATTGGGCCAAGCTCTACAACCTCAAACAGATGGCCGCCGCCCTGCAATTTCTCCAGGAGAACGGCCTGACGGACTATGACCTGCTCACGGAGAAAACGGAGGCGGCGGTGGACGCGGCGCATACGCTGGCCGGGGAGCTGCGGGCTGTGGAGGAGGAACTGTCCAGAACTGCTGCCCTCATGGGGGCCGTGGTGGACTATGCAAAGACCCGGCCTGTGTTTGACGGCTACAAGGCCGCCCGGTACAGCAAGAAATATCTGGCTGAGCATGAGGAGGAGCTGGCGGCCTACCGCGCGGCGCGCTCCACCATGAATGAAATTTTAGACGGGGCTAGGCTCCCCAAAATGGAGAAACTGAAACAGGAGCGCCGGGAACTGGCAGAACGAAAAAAGGCCCTGACCGCGCAATACCGCTCTGCACAAAAATTCATGCGGGAGTTGGTTCCCGTCAAGGGCAATATCGACCATCTGCTTCACGTCACCGGGGGACGGGAAGATAAGGAACAGGCCCGGTAAGGGCCTGTGACGCAGACAAAAACCTTTGGGACACTTTGTCCCGAAGCGCCGGGTTTGGGGAGGCCCCAACAAGCATTTTTACAGGGCCATCGGCACTGCAAAAATCGCAGGTGTGTTCACACCTGCCCAGCTTGCCATTAGTGCGCACCCCGGAAATGCCTTGAAAACCGGGGGTCTTGCGTTTTGTCTGCATTTTGTCCGCCGAGTTTCCTTTTTACAGGTAGAATAATTCCATATCTGTAAAAAAGGAGCGACTCAACATGAATGAACAATACTGTTTGAACAACGAAAAAATGGAGGCTTATGCCCTCTGGCTGCGGCAGGAGGAGCACGCCCCGTCCACCGTGGAGAAGTACCTGCGGGACATCCGGGCCTTTGCCCTCTGGCTGGATGGGCAAAGCGTGACAAAGGAACGGACGGCGGAATGGAAAAGCCACTTGCAGGCAGAGGACTATGCCCCCGTTACCATCAATGGGATGCTGACCTCTGTGAACGGCCTGCTGCGCTTTCTCGGCTGGGAGGGGTGCCGGGTAAAGCATCTGAAGCTCCAGAGAAAACTCTTTCAGGACTCTGCCCGTGTGCTGACCCGCGCTGACTATGACCGCCTGCTGGAGACGGCGCACTCCCTTGGCCGGGAGCGGCTGGCCCTGCTCATGGAGACCATCTGTGCCACCGGCATTCGGGTGAGCGAGGTCAGGTACATCACTGTGGAGGCTGCCCAAAGGGGCCGGGCGGAGATCTCCATGAAGGGCAAGATCCGGGTGATCCTGATCCCCGGCAAGCTGGCCCGGAAGCTGCTGAAATACGCCAGAAAGCACAAAACCGTTTCCGGCGAGATCTTTCTCACAGGAAACGGAAAGCCGCTGTCCAGGCGGCAGATCTGGGCGGAGATGAAGGCCCTGTGCGCTCATGCGGGCGTAGAGCCCTCCAAAGTCTTTCCCCATGCCCTGCGGCATCTTTTTGCCAGAGCCTTTTACAAGTCCTTCAAGGACATTGCGAAGCTGGCTGATCTGCTGGGCCATTCCAGCATTGAGACGACTCGTATTTACCTCCTGAACACGGGCGAAGAACACGCCCGACAGCTTGAGCGATTAGGACTGGTATCTTAAACAGGCCAATTCAACAATTTGCCACAAATGCGGCGTGGAAATTACCGTCATGACCGCAGATTGATGGCTAAATTATAACATTGCCCCTGCCGAAAGGCAAGCGTTTCCACGCATTTGGGCGCAAAAAGTAAGGGCTGCAAAATGCGTCTTTTCGCAGCCTTATTTTGGTGCGGCCTTTTCCTATATTGGGGGAAATGGCGGCGCTCCTTTTTATCCGTATCTTCCTGTTTTAAGTGGAACCTCCGCCGTCTGCGCATCACGAATTGTTGATTCTGTGATGCTGGAGGCGGTGCGGATGCAGGCTGGAGCAAGCACGGGAGTAAATTTGCCAGGTGTTTCTGCACGCACATCGGCCACAGAAAACAGATGGAGAAAGGGGGATGAACATGATCCGAACGGAGTTATCTCTGCTGGATGCCATCGCGATTGAAATGCGGTGCGAATACCTGTCCGACTTGCGGTATCTGGACAGCAGTCAGCGGGCCCTGCTGGCTGAAAAGCTGAAACAGGTATCTATCAAACCGGATTCCCTGCGTGATTGGAACGATGCTTTGCAGTATCTGGCGAGACAGCCGCCGGAGGCAACGGCAGAGACCGCCAAAGAGCGGCTGATCCAAGCCTTATCCCGGCCCCGGTAGTCGGGCCCAGGCTTTGGGACACTTTGTCCCAAAGGTCAAAAAATAATGAAAGGACTGAAAGGAATTCATGAAGAAAAGAGTATTTTCTATGCTCTTGGCTGTCGTCATGCTCGTCGGACTCTTATCGACTGTCGCTTTGGCGGAAGAGAGCACAAATGTAGCTTTTATCAATGAAACCGGATACGCGACCCTGGCGGATGCCATCAGTGCAGCAGGTGATGACGCCACCATCACCCTGGCTGTCGGCAATCATACCATGCCCGGCCAGGTGACGAGTAAGAACATCACCATCAAGGGCGGCGTGGATGCCATTGTGGATCTGACCGCCTCTGTTAACGCAAGCGGCTCCACCATCAACTTTGAGGGCGTCACCGTCAAGTTCGACAACGACAACTACGAGGGTCTGCAGCACTCCACTAAGGTCACCTACACCAACTGCACCCACATCGGTACCGAGTTCCTGTATGCGCCCACTGTGTCCTACTCCGGCTGTACTTTCAATATGTATAATGCTTCTACCGAGTATGCCGTCTGGACCTATGGCGCGAGTGATGTGACCTTCACCGACTGCAACTTCAACACCAACGGCAAGGCCATTCTGGTCTACACGGAAGCCGCGCACCAGGCTGCGATTACTCTGTCCGGGTGTACATTTACGAGCAACGGCACTTACACCGGCAAGGCTGCTGTTGAACTGGGCCAGAGCGCCAACGGAAATGTTGCTGAGTATGACCTGGTATTCACCAACTGTACTGCTGACGATAATTTCTCTACCAACAATTCCAGCTCCAACCTGTGGGGCAATAAGGACTCCATGACCACCGAAGACGGCTCCTCTGTTGTCATCGACGGTAGCGAGAACCTGATGCCTGCTCCTGCGGTCACCACCTATGTGGCTCAGATCGGCGAAACCATGTATGAAACCCTCCAGGCGGCGCTGGAGGACGCCGTTGCAACCTCCGGTTCTGTTACCGTGGAACTTTTGAGTGACATCAGCGGCGACAACTGGACATCGATCGCTTTCAACAGTTATCCCTCCATGGCAGCGGACAGCATTACGCTGGATGGTAACAGCCGCACCATCACCGGTCTGACTGCCCCCCTGATCGGCAGCGTCTGGACCGGCAGCAGCCTGACCATTCAGGATCTGACCATTTCCGACGCGAACATCACTGTGACGAACGGTAATACCGCCGCGCTGATCGCCACCGCGGACTCCATTAGTAAGATCACTCTGATCAACTGCTCTGTTGTTGACTCTACGATCTCCGGCAGCGGCTATGCGGGCGGTCTGATCGGCTGGTGTTCCGGTTATGCCAAGGCCGATGACGGTCCCGTGCATCTGGATGTCACGATCCAGGGCTGCTCTGTCACCGGCTGCACCATAACCGGCGGCAGCTCTACCGGTTCTCTGATCGGTCATGCGGGCTCCGGTGCGAACGAGTCTGTGGTCATCACAAGCAGCACGATCGGCAGCAACACCCTGACCTGCACCGATGAGAACTATGGCAGAGCCGACAAGGTCGGCGCCGCGATTGGCCGCATCAATAACTCCGTTGTGACCCTGGATATCACCGACAACGGCAGTAACACCCTGAACCCCGCTGGTACCTACTCCGACCGTATTCTGGGCGCTGTGGCCGGAGGTTCCATGACCATCAGCGGTGGTACCTATGTATCCGATCCCCGTAATGTTGAGAAAACAGACTCCAGCACTCTGACCGGAACGGCCCCCGCCATCGCCGAGGGGTATGAGATCGTTGAGAATAATGACGGTACTTGGACCGTCGAAAAGATTCCCGTGGTCGCATCTGTTAAAGTTGGCGATGCAGAGGCGCAAGAGTATACCAATTTGAAGGCGGCGTTTGAGGCGGTTTCGAATCTATCCAATGGTTCCTCTTCTTCTCCCGTTAATGTGACGATTGAAATTCTGGCGGATGTGACGGTTAACGAAGATTGGGAAGCATACGATATTACCCATCATTATGGCACCGTTACCATCAACGGTAATAACCACACCATCAGCAATTTGCCCGAAGCACTTGTTGCCGCCGCTCACTACACTGATTGGGCGATAAACGATCTGACGATCTCCAATGCTTTGATTGATGACCCGAATAGCGAGGATACAAACGGACTGGCTCTGGGAGCATTTATTAACCATATTCAGAATGACGGCAGCATTATATTTACGAACTGCCATGTTGTAGATTCGAAAATCGATGCCAGCGGTACGGCGGATATTGATGCCGCAGCGTTTGTTGGCTACTCCTCTTCTTCCGATAAGATCACACTGACCAATTGTTCTGTGAAGAATACGACTATTGGCGGTGACTTGGTCGGTGCTGTGGTTGGCTATACCAGTGGTGGAAATATCGAGCTTGCCGACACCACTGTTAGCGAAAATACCATTACAGGCAGCGGCTGTGCCGGTACCGTGGTGGGTCGATTGAATGGACCTGCTGACGCCGTAATCAACTCCGGAACTATTATAACAGGCAACGGCGATGTTGATGTCGTTGGCAATGTCGTGAATAACAACAATGAATTGGTCCTTAATGGCGGCGCATTCGATAAGAAGCCTACCATCACCAGTATGTACGATGACGGTGCGTATATGAACGGCGAGACCATTGCCGATTCCGTTATCGTTGCAGATGGTTATGTTGTCGCTCAGCGTGCCGATGGTATGTGGACCCTCGCTGAAGACGATGACATCACTCCCGGCTCTGTGACCCTGACCGCTGACAAGACTTCCTTGCGCGGCGGCGGCACCGTGACTCTGACCGTGAGCGGCGTGACCGAGGGCATGGGTGTTGTGATCTGCAACGATGAGACCATTGTTCCGAGGCATCAGGAGGGCGGCGTATGGACCGCTGAACTTCCCAACACCACAAAGGACTATACTTTCGAAGTGACCGGTCTGGGTGAGAACACTGCTTCGGTCGATGTTTCCGTGACCTACCGCAGCAGCAGCTCCGGCGGCGGCTCCGGCAGTAGCACCTATTCCATCAGCATCTCCAGCACGAAGAACGGCGAAGTGACCGTGGACCGCACCTCTGCAAGCAAAGGAACCACCGTCACCATTACCGTCGATCCTGACAATGGCTACGAGTTGGATGAGCTGACCGTCACCGACAAAAATGGCGACGAGATCGAGCTAATCGACAAGGGCAACGGGAAGTACACCTTCAAAATGCCTGCCAGCAAAGTGACTGTGGATGCCTCTTTCGTGGAAACCGATTCTGGCTCCCATGTTTGCCCCTTTGACGATGTTTCCACCGGAGACTATTATCATGACGCCGTGGAGTGGGCGGTTGAGCAGGGTATCACCAACGGCACTGCGGCCACCATGTTCAGCCCCAACGCTTCCTGCACCCGCGCCCAGATGGTGACCTTCCTGTGGCGGGCCGCCGGTTGCCCGACTCCGGCAAGCAGCATCTGTGCGTTCACCGATCTGGACAGCAGCGCGTATTACTACACTGCCGTCCTGTGGGCCGTTGGCGAGGGCGTGACGAACGGCACTACGGCTACCACGTTTAGCCCTGACGCCGTCGTGACCCGCAGCCAGACCGTCGCATTCCTGTGGCGCTACGCCGGGTCTACCGAAATGTACGGCACCGTGCCCTATACCGATGTTCCTGCTGACGCCTATTACTACGATGCGGTCCTGTGGGCGAATGAGAATGACATCACCAATGGCACGACTGCGACGACGTTCAGCCCTGACGCTGACTGCACCCGTGCCCAGATCGTGACCTTCATGTATCGTTACATGGGCGAGTAAATCGAAAATCTATAAATTGACGGATCGATGACCCGTTGATGGGAGAACGGGGGCTTCGGCCCCCGTTTTTCCATCCTCCCACTTTCAGAAAAGCGGGATAGACACCAGTTCACAAGGAGATGTTTGCTATGTGTTGAGCGGCGGGTGCGCTCCGCCTGAATAGATAGGACGGGGGATGTCATGACAGACGTAGAGTAGCCTCGTACAACTTCATAGCAGCACGGAGAAAGCCCGCAAAGACAGACCGAGTCTTTGCGGGCTTTCTCTTTGCCGTTTTCTGCCAGATTATCTGCGCGGACTTCGCATACCCAGTCCGCCCCCTCTTTGAGACAAAGTGTCCCAAAGCCCGCTGCCGCAGCCCTCCCTTTCCAGCCTTTCATGTTTTCCTGTGCAAGCGCACCACCACAAATGAAACTGAAAGGCGGAACCTATCATGACGACAATTAACCTGCGGGATTTTTTCTATTGGTACAAGGCGGACGAGTTCATCGAGGTCACGGAGGAGGTGGCAGAAGAACTCCGGGTTGGCAAGGTGGAGGATGTCACCCACTGGAGGCGCATGAAGCGCAACAGGGCCAACTACTCTCTGGACGCCGGGGACGGCATTGAAAACTCCATCTGTGAGTTTGAACCCTCCCCGGAGGAGTGCATGGCCCTCATTGAGCAGTACCGGCGCCTGTGCTGCGCCCTGAACCATCTCCCCGAAACCCAGGGACGGAGGGTAGACGCCCACTATCTCCTGGGTATGAGTTATCAAGAGATTGCCAAGGCAGAGGGCGTGCGTGAAGATGCCGTTCGGAAAGCCATTGACCGTGGCTTGGAACACATGCGAAAATTTTTCTGAAAATTTCGTCTTAGCATGTCCGGAAACGCATGGTTTCTTCCCTGGGTATATAGAGGGAACTTTATACGCGCACGGCAGCCGGGTCCCGGCCCGGCTGCCGTGCCGGATTACACAAAGGAGGTCACAAAATGAAAGCCGTTTTATACTGCCGCGCTTCCACGTCCGGCCCCTTTTCGCTGGATATGATCCGGGGCCAGCAGCTCTGTTTGCTCGACTACGCAAAGGAAAACGGGATCGAGATTGCCGGGATTTATTCGGATGTCGGTTGTCTCGGCTCCACCTTGGACAATCCCGGCGTGCAGGCTGTTCTGCAGGCCATCCGGGAGGGTAAAACGGACACGATCCTTGTGACGGA
>OGDN01005058.1_pt1 | contig 10808 bp, 8 predicted proteins | sample 1570271 | NCBI WGS metagenome assembly OGDN01 (sample SAMEA4384481, study PRJEB24528) | human gut metagenome | reverse complement strand
ATCAGTATAATGCAGATGCATTTGAGGCTAGAGGTGTGGATGAGGTGAAGCAGGAGGCAGCACATAAGGAAATATCAAAGGTAAGGGAAGATAAAGCCAGATAGTAATTGGGGCGTGGGAGAATATCCTGCGTCCCTATTTTATTGATTCTACACTATTGTCATCGCTACGGCAGATTGTTATATACATGTGGCATTTTATAATAAATGACACACGTAATTGCGTAATAATATAATTGTGCGAGGGGAGTAGATAAAAATGAATGAGCACCTATCAGCATTTATGGGATATCTGACAGATAAAGAAAAATCGAAATCAACGATTGAAAGCTATACCAGATATGTCAAAAAATTTTTGAAATATGTGGATGGAAATGAGATAACAAAGGAGCTGGTTATGCAGTACAGGGAGCTATTGGAGCGTGAAGGCTCTGCGTATTCCACGATTAACCTGATGCTTGTTTCCATCAATTGTTATTTAGAATATGTACAAAAGTCGAATTGTCGGGTGAAACTACTGAAAATCCAGAAGAGAAACTATGTGGATGCAAGGATGACGGAAGCAGAATATGAGCAGCTGTTATCTTATGCACATACCCATAAGGAAACGAAATATTATCTGATTATGAGTACCCTCGGTACAACTGGTATTCGGATACAGGAACTTTCCATGTTTACTGTGGAAGCGTTATCAAAAAATAATGGAAATATCGAGATACGAAACAAAAATAAGACCAGAACCGTACCAATTCCAACGCATTTGAAAAAAGAACTTCTAAGCTATGCAAGAGAGAATAATATCACGATAGGTGCAATCTTTCTTGGCAGTCGTGGTACTCCGATTACAAGAGAAGCAGTCTGGAAAAAGCTAAAGAAGATAGCAGAGGAAGCAGGCGTTGATTCAGATAAAATATATCCACATGCATTCCGGCACTTCTTCGCTTTCTCATACATAAAAGAATATCACAATGTATGCACACTGGCAGATATCCTCGGTCATTCAAGAGTAGAGACAACCAGAATCTATCTGCAGCAGACATTGGATGACACCAGAAATCAGATAGGCAGCATGTATGCGTTACACAACCGGCATGTCAGAGAACTGCAAAAAAAGAGCAGGGCATCATAATTCCATACCATCAAAAAACTCATTAATTGAAACATTGAAAATCTGTGCAAGGGCAAGAAGTTCAGATACCTTGATATTGTAAAGACCGCATTCAAGTTGTGCATAGGAACCTCTTGAAATCTCAACGCCCAGAAGCTGCATTTTTGCTACAGTTTCTTCCTGGGTTAATTTATGGGAATTGCGTATTTTACGGATGTTTGCACCTATATTGTATTTGTCCTTATCTTGGCGGATTTTCAAAATAACACCCCATTCCTGTTAGCTATACATAGCAATTTGGAATTATTCTAATGGCAAATCTGCATTACGCTGCTAGCTATATCGAGCAAAGAGCACATCTTTGAAAAATCTTTCAGTATAAATTTAAAAATCACATCTATCACAAGAAATATATACAGAAAAAACAATTAAAAACAGTCAAATTATTACAGCAATAGTCATAATCTGCTGGAAAAGGTTCACACAATACAATATTGTGTGGAATCTGTCAATAGAAAAAATCAAAAAGATTTGTCCTAAAAATCAAGAAATATTGATAAAAAGTAAATCAGTCAACGCAAAACCATACACAGAATTTTTAACAAGTGGAAAATACCGTAAAATCGCAGAATTATAGGGAAAGTCTGGTTCACACAATATTGTATTATGTTTACAGAAATTAATTTCTAATGTAACGGTAGGCAGAATCTTAAGAGAATTTGAGGTATTGTATATGAGTATTTTACTAGACAGAGTCGATGAAGAAAGAATTAAATTGGATCTAACTGGAGCAGGTCTTGAACTTAGTAAAGCATGGAATAAAATGCTTGAAAAAGTAAAGAAGGCTAATAGCAATAGGAAAGGTAATGAGTATTTTATTGTTGATCTTATTGTAGCATGTGATAATGGTGGACTTACAAGTAATAAATATAAGGCAGAGATAAGTGTAGTAGTAAGAAAAGAGGATTTATATGTAGTCGGATTAGAATTGGCTAAAGGAAAGTATATTGAATTTCCAAATGTGGAATATAGAGAATACTATCTTTTACAATTCAATAATGTGGATGAAAGAGAAAGAAAACTTGCGTTAACTGTTCAGACAATAGGTGATGGTATTGCTCAGATTGAAAATGATATTTCGAATCCTGCACAGAAGATTGATGATATGTATTTTAGAAAAAAGAATAGCTGTATTACAATCACAAACATTGCTTTTATCATTTCAGAAGCTGCCAGATTCGAGTTCGTAAGAGATACAGTAAAGCGAATTTATGGTTACTTAAGTAATGACGAAATCACACAGATATATTTAAATCCAAAGTCATCAGGGCGCTGGTATAACTATCGTCCATATTATAGAGATTTACTAGATCATTACAGTAAGATTGCGATAGCTTCGAATAAGGGGGAAAAGAATTTACATAATGAAATGCTGACAGTCGATGAATGCAGGGAATACTATTCTGATACTGTAAAATTCCCAGATGATTATCCAAATTTGGAGGATCTTAGAAAAATCGGATTAATTGAACGAAAATAATAAAGGAGGATCATATTATGGCAGAAGAAACCAAAGAATTTGCGGAAGTAAAGGTAACGGATCAGTCTGTTATGCAGGCACTTTTAGAGGCAGACTTTATGCTTCTTGGCACTAAGCTGGTAGCAGAGTATTACAAGAATGGAGAGCAGAATTATTTCCTTCTGATGCCTACAGACGAAGCGGATGCAAGAAGCATTACAGTAGAAGAAATGCTCAATGACATAAAGGTACTTGTAGGAGATAACCTAAACACGACAGAGCTTACCAACTGTATGAATAGTATTGGAATAAGTGTTGATAAAATCAAGGTATCTTTGAAGATGGCATATTTCTACATGATTTCAGATGGAACGGATAAAAACAATAACAAGACAGAGTATGCCTTCCATCTTGAAATTGATACATCGGAAGTGCTTCCAGCTAGCTTCAAGCTTTTTGATATCAATAAGATTGGTTTTGCAATCTGGAATACAGAAAGACCGAAGATTATATCACAGATGAATCTTTATAAGCCGGAAGATCTGCTTGCATAGCAGGTAATACAAGGATAAGTGTAGCAGGAGGTGGTTTTATGGCTGAACAGGGCATGAATTGCATATTAGAGGTAAAGGGAACATTGTGCGGCATCAAAACCACCATGTGCGGCGGTTATGCCAACGACGGATTCCTGTTGTCATCGAATTTTCTTATAGATAGGGAAGGATTGTGTGCACTTGTAAAAACACTTGGAAGCGTATGCGAGGATGCGGTAGAGCCTTTTGTGGAGATGTTGGGAGACTTCAGTACAGAAGTGAAACTGAATTATTCGGATGAGCAGACACTAGTTGTCATCAATTCCGATTCTCTTAAATTCGTCGGATATGATGGAGAAGGAAAATTAGTAGTATTTAATATCGCTCCGGCAGAAATGATAGCAGGGAAAAACAACAGTCTGGCGCAGATTGTGAAAAAAGCTGTGTATTATTTCGGGATAAAAGACTTCACATTTCTTTACAGGAGCAATAACATTACATCCAATAATCTGTACAAGTCTTTTGGATATCTTCCGCAGATACCATATGTTATAAAGGATTCCGTAGTAATATGTGGCAGATTTGATTTTAGCAGTGTCTCCAAAAGCATGTTTACGAAGGCAATGACGGAGCTATTTGGAATAAATCAGATGGGAGTCTATCTGGGGGCAGGAAGTTCAAATGTCAGTTGTGCACTTGTAGTACCGGATATGGAAAACTCCATATTAAAATGCAGGAACATTATTTTATATGCACAGTTTGGCAGTAAAGGTGTCCGTTTTTCTATGGAGGGTTCTATAGCGCTGTCTTGTTTTTCGGGAATGGAGTTCTATGTGAAATGTGAATTGTCCATGACAAGTGTTTCTATATCTGCATGCTCTATGTCGACTAATACATATACTATTCCGAAGACACCTCTAACTATATGTAACAGCGGATTGCAGATTGGCTTCGATGAAAAAGGGCTTAACTTTGCGATTATGACTCAGATAAACATAAGGAGTCTTATGTGGTATGGTGCACTCCGCATGTCATATCAGGGAACAACAGTAATGCTTGATATGCTGAGCATGGCGATGAGTGAGGTATCACTTGCAGCACTTGCAGAGAATCTGGTTGGTCTGCCTCGTGATAAAGTATCTGCACTTGATATAATCGCAGTCCGTACCTTCAATCTGAATACTTCGCAGACTGATACCAAAATTGACTTCAAAAACAAGACGGATAACCAGATTATTGAACTTATCAATACAGCACTAAAGGGCATGAAAAAGGAATTTATGTTATCACCGGATTCTGCCAGCGTCACGAGAATGCCAAATAATAAAGCCTGTGATGTTCTGAATGAACTCACTATGTTCCATTACTGGATTAACGAGAATGGGGAACTGTCATTTCCTCCACAGGCATATTACTCATCCAGCCATATCTGCATAGGGAAATACAACTTTGAAAAAGGTATCTTCTTTTGTGGAAAAATGGATTTATTTGGATTTGGCATAAAGGTGATGTTCTCCGCACTCTATGGGAATGGATTCATGGGATTTGCTCAGATTGATGAGATAAATACGAAATTCCTTAAGATATCAGGCTCAAGGTCAAGCAGACAGATGAAAAATCCGGTGCTTGGAAATTCGACAAACAGTACATTATCCCTGCTTGTAAATGATTTTTCGACAGATAAGGTGATAAAGAATCCGGCGATAGTGTATGTCAGTGTCAGCCGAAACAGCTGCGAGTTCTATATTGATGCTCATTATGAGCTGTGCTCGTTCTTTTCGTTTGATACGCTGATGTACTATATCAATAAACATATACACATTGCAACAACCATTTCATATTTTAACATGATATCGGCAAGCATATATCTGGATGTGGCATACGCAAAATTTTCATCTGCGAACTTTGAATTTTCCATATCACTTGACTGTATGGGATTTCACAGGAAAGTAGTGAATCTGACAAAAGCAATAGATGACGCAGTTGCAGCATATAATAGGAAAATCAATGACGCAAAGCGGCAGATAAGCGATGCCTCTAACAAAGTCCGGACATTGCAGAATGATATCAACTCTTATCACAATAAGATAGAGGACTGCAAGCGTACCATCAGGAATACCAGCAGATGGAAACGCTGGTGGGTGGCAATCAGAGAAGGCATTAAAATAGCAGCATTTGAAACTGCAATACTTACCCTGAAAGCAGCGATGACGGTAGCAGAAGGAGCACTGGGGATAGCAAACAAGGTTCTTGAACTTAGTGGAAAACTTGGAACAAATCTGCTTAATGCAGTAAATTCAGTTATCAGAGGGGCGTTGGATGCGTTTTATATTAACAGTGCAATGCTTCATATACTGGTAAATGGCAATACCCGAATGGTTGAGGGTGCGATTGATATGAAGGTACTTGGCAAGGATATCAATGTTTCATGCAGCTGCAATCTTGATACGCTTGCAAAAAAGCCGATAGAGTTTTTAGAAAACTGTATTCTCGATCAGATTAAATCCATCATAGACAGTTTGAAAAAAGGTGAGTATGAGTATGTGGCTATTGATGAGCCTCTTACCTACAGATACATTGAAGAGCCGGAAGAACTGCTTACGATATCGGAACTTGCTAATCTGGGTGCAACACGAATGGACAGTTATCAGGATATGTTAAAAGAACTGTCCGAGGTGTACATAGATGAAATGAAAGATACTTCCCCGGATTTTGAGGACTGCGATACACAGATAAAGGAAACAGCGACGCAGCTTTCCTATATCATGGAGAGTGCAGCGGCAAATACATGTCTAGACGGTATGGATGAACTGTCTGTCCGCTTACAGGAAGGGCTTGAAAACAATGAATTCAGTGATGAGGATGCAAAAGAAGTAAAAGCCTGTATAGAAACATACATGGAAGAGTTAAGACCTGCAAACAGCATAATTACTGAAGCAGCAGCACAGGTACAGATGCAGACAGAGCAGATGGATACGGAATATAAGTATACACGACTTCGCAGGGTAAGAGAAGATAATGAGGATTCCACAGGTGTTGACACCTTGGAGTCCAAAGATTATGACAAGCTGTACAATGAAATGGAATCAGTTATAACAAAATACTTCCCACCGGGTTCAGGAAAAGGACTCTTTAATTTCACAGACGAGCCAATGTTTTATGAGATGCTCAACGAAGCCAGAGACGAAGCAGGATGTGCAGTAATACCGACTGAAGTGGAGAAAGAAAACAATACACTATCCCTTGACGGATATCGCATGTTGAAAAAATCGGTATATATTCCAAGACTTGACTAAACTTCCAATTGCCATAACCTGCAAAATACGATAAAATATTAGCAAATCCGTAAGACACAAGGAGTAACAGTTATCATGCAGTTTAAGAAAACACTGGAAATCAAGGCAAATCATAAGCAGGTGGTAATCAATGTTGCAGATATACTATATATCAAGGCATCGGTGAATGACTGTTACATTCATGTGACAAGCGGAAGCGTATATAAGACCAGAAGCACCTTAGAGGCAATGGAGGCACAGGTTGGGGAATATTTTCTGAAAGTGCATCGTACCTATCTGGTGTGTATCATGGCAATCCATACATTAGAAGATACGCTGACACTTATCAATGGAGAAGAACTCAACTATGCAACACGCAGGAGAAAGGAAATCCTTGCACAGCTGCAGGAGAAGCAGAGAAAGCTTATAGCAACTTTTGCCCTGCCGAACACTCCTAAGACACCGGAAGAGTATCATGCATTTTACTAGAGCTTTGACCAGATGCCGTTTGCCTTTACAGATATCGAGATGATATTCAATGAGGACAGGCATGCTGTGGACTGGATATTCCGCTATGGTAACGAGAAGCTGGCAGAGGTGGAGAGAGTACCTCTAAGTGGACTCATCGGTAACAGCTTCAGCAATATCTTCTCCAATATGGATGATAAATGGCTGTGTACCTATGAACGGGCAACGCTGTATGGAGAACGGATTGAGATTATGGCGTATAGTCCGGAGATAGATACCGAACTTAAGATTATCTGTTTCCCGACATTTTCGGGACACTGCGGATGTATGTTATTCCCGTTGGATGAGATACACTGTGCACAAAAACAAGATGAGCTGTCACAGATATGGAAGAATTACCTGTTAAAGCAGGAATAAATGCTGTGACGAACTGCATAAATAAATTGAAAAATGTCATTTCATCAAAAAAAAGAGGTGAGATGGCATTTTTTATAAGGAATTTTATGCGAAAATTGAACAAATTGCCACATGAACCTTGAATAAAATGGGGGGGGGTATGGTAAAATATTTCTGAATATATGATAGAGAATTTTCTATCAATGACATATAAGATAGACGCAGATGATAGGATACACGAACTGCCATACGGCTGCGAGCCAAAAGCAGTTTAATCCACAGATATAAGAAAGGAGGCAGTCTATGAGAAAAAAGATACGCCGGATAAAAAGAGGTCTGGCAGTAATGCTATCTGTCTGCATGGTATTCGGTGTGGCACCGATTCAGGCAGGAGCAGAGGAAAATGATTCAGAAATTGCAGTGCAGGCAAATGATAGTGCTGGAAAGACTGAACAGCAATCCACGGAAGAGGAAGAGTGTAAGCATGAGGGTGTTGAAATAACTTTCAACAGCAGCGGTTTCGGAAACTGCCCGAAATGCAATGCAATCGTATATCAGCCAGCTGTTGAAACAACTGACAAATATGACATTGACGATGACGGCGAGAAAGAGACTGTTTACGAAATCAGCAATGCAGGTCAGCTGTACTGGTTTGCAGGACTTGTAAACGGTACTCTTGATGGAGTTGAACAAAACACATTAGCCAATGCAGTTCTGACAGCCAACATCACAGTAAATGAAAATCTTCTTGATTCCTTACAATACGATGCAGAGGGCAACGTTTCCAACGGAAGTGATTTTATAAGCTGGACTCCGATTGCAGATTGGATGGGAAATCGTACAACACAGTATTCAGGAACGTTTGACGGAAATAATAAAACCGTAAGTGGTTTGTACTTTAATGGTGATTCAACATGTATTGGATTATTCGGAAGTTCAGAATCCGATGGCAACATAAAAAATGTTGGAGTCGTTGATTCCTATTTCAAGGGGAATGATCATGTGGGCGGTGTGTGCGGAAACAATGCTGGCACAATCACAAACTGTTATAATGCAGGGAATCTTACCGCTATTGAGTCACGTGCTACTATAGGCGGTATATGTGGATATAATAATGGTGGCACAGTCACAAACTGTTATAACACAGGAACTGTTACTGCTACCGGCCCAGTAGCTTCTGTGGGTGGTGTGTGTGGTTGTAGTATTGAACTAATTTCAAACTGTTATAACATAGGAACTGTTACTGCTGCTAGCTCAGATGCTGATATAAGCGGTATATGTGGATACAATTTTGGGCCAGTCAAAAATTGCTATCACCTCGCAGACACAGAAGATGAAAATGGCGGCAAAACCACCGCACAATTTGCAAGCGGTGAAGTTGCGTATCTCCTGTCACAAGGTTGTACAGTAGGTGAAGGTGAAGATGCCGTAACTTACAGTGGCTCTGTATGGGGACAGGCACTTGGCGGAAATGGTGATACATATCCTGTTCTGAAAAAGGCAGGGGATGCCAAGAATACAGTATATCGGAATGAAACCTATCCAGGTTGTGAAGGCAATCCGGGTGATCTGGTCTATTCGTATTCAAATACACAGAAAGCTCCGGCTTATGCTGAGCACACCGATGAAGATTTAGATGGCAAATGCGATGTTTGTAAGCTGGATTTTAAAACATTTGAACAGCTTGGAAAGCTAATTACCAAAGTTAAGCAGAATTTAAGTGATGGAAAGTACGCAGATGTGCAGTACACGACAGCTTCTATTGATGCTTTACGAAAGGCTATTGTTGTTGCAGACACTATTACAGAGGCTTCTTCTGATACAGATGTTGCAACAGCCTTTGATAAGCTGCTTGCAGCATCTACAGTAGGTACAGGTGGACTTATCAAGGCAGACCACAATGTTGTCATATCATTTGCGGATGCGGATGCTAAAAGAGGCATAGCATCAGGAAATGGATGGTATGCAAACGGCGATACCGTTACCCTTAAAGTAACACCAAGTGTAGGATACATTTTCAGCAGATGGACCCAAGATAAAGCAGGTAATACATCTGTAGGAACAGAGAGTACATATATCTTTACCTTAGGTGCTGATAGTCCGGATGAATATTATGCATGGCTTGACGAGGTAAAATATACAGTGACATGTGAAAGCGTAGAAGGTGGAACTGGTACAACGAATAAAGAACAATATGTATATGGACAGAATGCAACAGTGACAGCAACAGCGAATGATGACTATGAATTTGTAGGCTGGAAGGATAGTTACGGAACAACAATATGTACGAATGCCACATACAACTTCACAGTGATTGGTGATGCGACACTGAAACCGGAATTTGTTAAGGTTAAGACAGAGGAAGGAGCAGCTATCTCTTATGTAACTGTAAGCTTCTATCATCAGTCAGGAAAGCTTCTGGACAGCCAGAAGGTTGTTTCCGGCGAAGGAAAGATTACCACTACAGTAAATGCACCGACAAAGGTAGGATTTGACTTCCTTGGATGGTCTGCAAAGGCAAGCGGTGCAACAGCAGAAGATGTGGTTGATTTTGAAACGGCGACCTTTAGTGAGAATACCAGTCTTTATCCGGTATTTAAGGCGCAGGATATTACTTATACATTAACAGTAGTAGGTTTACAGACAGAGCAAAAGGCTCCACAGTCTAGTGTTACGGTTACTGCAGATCCGATTGAAGGTAAACAGTTTGTTGGCTGGAAGGACGCAAATGGCAATATTGTAAGCTATGATAGCACATATACTTTCATCATCACCGGAGATACCACATTGGAAGCATATTATGAGCAGGCAGACAGTGAGGTAGTAAAAGAGCCAACGATAATCATAGCACAACCAACCTACGAGGATATTACCGGTGGATATAAGATGTCATTTTATTTCAACTATACGGTTCCAGAGGACTGTAAGCTGGTAGATATTGGTATTATCAGAAAGAAGGGTGATTATGCGGCAGATGGAATTACCCTTGAAACAGATGGCATATCACAATATTCCGTGTTATCTAAGCTTGGTAGCGAAGGACAGTTCTATTATACAAAATCAAATTATTATGGAACTGGACATACAGTTACGGGCTATATGATATATGAGAAGAATGGAATCAGATATACAGTGTATAGTGATTCAATATATGGTGTAAAGAATAACTAATTTAAGTGAAAGGAAGAAAAAAGAAATGAAAGAAGCTTATGAAGTAGCAGAAATGGAAATTATTGAGTTTGAAACAGAAGATGTGATTACTGCCAGTCAGATTGGTGGCGGTGATGAAGGCTTCGGAGACTAAGAATACCATTATGCAGGAGGCGGCGGTGTAAACCGCCGCTTTTTCCAAATAACAGAGAAGTTATTTAAATTATTTAGCACAGTAACGGGTATTTATAAATGGCTGTCATTATCAACTAGTACAGAGGAGATTGATTGTGAAGATAAAAAATATGATTTTAACAGCAGTATGTATTTGCTTCCTTTGCCTGTTTGGAAGTGTACAGG
>OGDN01005057.1_pt1 | contig 10809 bp, 9 predicted proteins | sample 1570271 | NCBI WGS metagenome assembly OGDN01 (sample SAMEA4384481, study PRJEB24528) | human gut metagenome | reverse complement strand
TTGAACGCATACAATGCGAACAATGCGGAATATGGCCTGCGTAGTGATAAATTGCAGTTACTGGCCGGTACTTATAAGATTATCGGTTATTATCTGTATGACAAACTCGACAAAGTTTTACTAGCCGGACCTGCTGGAGAAGATAATGAATTTACTGTTGTCAGTGGCGGGCTTCAAGAACAAACGCTGACTGTAGATGCCGTATCACGTGGAACTGTCACTTTTAAATTGACCAAAGAAGGACTAAGTACACGTGCTGCCGGTGAATATCTGTTCAGCAATATTCGTTTTATTGACGTTACAGTGATGAATACTTTCACTCGTGTAACTACGGGACTCAAGGGCATGAAAGTCACTTACGAAGAAGATTCTAAAGAAAATCAGAATCCTGATAATGTCAATGATAAGTATATGGATATAGGTGTGGCAACATGTGACTCTGCTGTATGGCTTCCTGCCGGTACTTATCAGGTAGTGGCATATACTACTTATTCACAGAGTGGTAGCACAAAACCGGAATTGGAAACGCAGTCTGTAAGAGGAGAACCCTTTATCGTAGAAGATAATAAATTGACCGAAGATGCCAATGTTCCTATTCAATTGAAAGAAACCGCAGAGTATATAAAAGACTATAAGGCTTTGAAAGCTATCTGGGAAGCATTAGATGGTAAGAATTGGAAATACAATAGTGGTATAGTGGATAACACTGTTCACCCTTCGAACTGGAACTTTAACAAAGAATTAGACATGTGGGGAGACCAGCCAGGTGTTGACTTGGATGCTAATGGACGTGTTACAGGACTTTCACTTGCAGGATTTGGTGCCAAAGGTAGAGTGCCTGATGCGATCGGGCAACTGACAGAATTGAAAACACTTGCCTTCGGTACTCATGGTGAGACGTTGAGTGGAAGACTATTCGGTGAAGATAAGTTGGCTCCGGATATGACTGAAGAACAGAAGCAGAGAATACGTATGCATTACAAAAGAATGTTCCTTGATTACGATCCTCGTCTGAACATGTCAGAGCTACTTCAAGATGGCATTAATCGTCATCCGAAATTGCAACCGATAAAGAAAGATAACCGTATTACATTGAAGGATACACAAATTGGTGGCCTTACTAATCGCATCACATTTATTTCAAAGGCTGTTCAACGATTGACTAAGTTACAGAACCTTTATTTGGCTAATTCGCCTATTACTTACGATAATATTGCGACCGATTGGGAAGATGCTACTTCAGAATATGCTAAACAGTATGCAGATGAAGAGTTGAGTTGGAGCAATCTGAAAGATCTGACAGATGTAGAGTTGTATAATTGTCCGAAGTTGACACAGATTCCTGAATTTGTATATGATTTGCCGGAGCTGCAATTATTGAATGTTGCTTGTAATAAGGGGATTAGTGCTGATCAATTGACTGCTGACTGGAAGAGATTAGCTGATGATGAGGATACAGGACCTAAGGTTCAGATTCTTTATTTAGGCTATAATAATCTGGAAAAATTCCCGGAATCTGGGTCTTTACGAAAGATGGTAAAACTTGGTTTGCTTGATTGTGTGCATAATAATGTAAATCACCTGGAAGCTTTCGGCACAGATGTTAAATTGTCAGACTTAATGTTGAGTTATAATCAGATTGAGGAGATTCCGGATGAATTTTGTGCATTTACAGATCAGGTTGAAGGCTTAGGCTTTTCTCATAATAAGTTGAAATATATTCCGAATATTTTCAATGCTAATTCGGTATATGTTATGGGATCTGTAGATTTCTCATATAATGAGATAGGTTCGGAAGGTAGTAACATAAAATGCTCGATGGACCAATATAAAGGAATTAATGCCAGTACGGTAACTTTGTCATACAATAAAATAAAGAAGTTCCCTACAGAATTGTTTGAATCCGGTTCTCCTATTTCAACTATTGACTTGAGTAACAACCTAATGACATCGATTCCGGAAAACTCGCTTAAACCGAAAAACGGAAACTATAAGAATACGTATCTGCTGACTATTATCGACTTGCGGTTCAATAAATTGACAAGTCTGTCCGATGATTTCCGGGCAACGACTTTGCCTTATTTAAGTAATATGGACGTTAGCTACAATTGCTTCTCCAAGTTCCCGACACAACCGTTGAATAGTAGTCAATTGAAAGCTTTTGGTATTCGTCACCAACGTGATGCGGAAGGAAATCGTATTTTGCGTGAATGGCCGACAGGCATTACTACTTGTCCGAGTTTGATCCAGTTACAAATAGGCTCGAATGACATCCGTAAAGTAGATGAAAAGTTGACACCGCAGCTGTATATATTGGATATCGGAGACAATCCGAATATATCTATTGACGTGACTAGCGTATGTCCTTATATTGAGGCAGGCATGTATGTGCTGATCTATGACACTACGCAGGATATTCGTGGTTGTGATGCTTTGGGTATTGAACGATAACTATAAAAGATTTTATTAATGAAATATATTATAAAAATAACATTAGGACTGGTTCTTTGTGCGGGGTTCGTAACCTCGTGCAAAGATGACGATGAACCGGGAATCGATGGTATTACGGTAGATAAAGAAGAAATTACTATTGGTGCCGAAGGAGGAACAGAGAAGATTGCTGTTTCGTCCAATGTCCAATGGGTGACACGTGCATCGGAACCTTGGATTGCCATTTCTCCGGCAAATGGTATCGGTTCAGCGGTATGTGATCTTGCTATAGATTCTACACTGATGAATACTGCGCGTACTGCGCAGATACGTTTTTCTGCAGATGGACGGGAATCCAAATTGGTTACGGTTACACAGTTTGGTTTTGGTAAGCAAATCTTGGTGAGGGAACCGGAGGTGAAAATCCTTAGTTCAGATACTTATAATAAACGTCATTTCGAGGCCATTATCTCTACTAACGTTGAATTTGTAATTGAAGAGAAAGATGTGGAATATTCTTTTGCAGAGGAAGCGACCATGACTGATGAGGAAATGGAGGAAGTAAAAGGTGAGTGCAGTGGTTGGTTGACATTACCGAAAGGGAAAGATTTAGAGGTCGACCTCGATAGAGGAGCACGCCCACGCACTATAAAAGTGGATTTTCGTTGGGGCATGAATGTAGCTCCTTATACCCGTGTGGCAAAGATTCATCTGGTTCCGAAGTATCCGGAAAAAGACCAATTAGTAGACAGTGATGGCAATAAAATTGACGCAGTTGTGTTGACTGTAACGCAAGAAAAGGCTATGAAAATTGAAGATAATCGTGCGGGGGACTCATTGGCAATTATTACCATCAATAGTAAACTTCAGTCTATGATGTCTTTTGATACTAGTGAAAGCATGTTGAACTGGGATTTTGTGACGCTTTGGGAATCAACAGATAAAGAAATAAAGAGTGGTGAGCTTCCTGCTGAAGCTATTGGACGTGTACGTTCTGTTAGTTACGCTATGATTGATTTGCAGGATGGTGAATCATTGCCAAGAGAAATTCGTCATTTGAAATATCTGGAGTCATTCTCGGTTCAGAGTAATGGTAATAGGCAGCTACGTACTATTTCTTTGGGAGAGGAAATCTGTGGATTAGAATACTTGAAAAATCTAACGATATTCTCTGTTGGTATAAATACCCTTCCGGAGAGCTTTATTAAATTGGGCAAGAAGTTGGAAAATCTGGATCTGACAAGTAACAACTTCCCGACGTTATCGGTGGTTACAAATATTGTGAACGAAGATAATTTCCCGAATCTGAGATACTTGTCATTAACCGGATGTCGTGCTACGGAAACACTGAAGGATTTGAGCTTGGTTGATGGAAATAATCAATATAACGGTAGAAATGTTGGTTTGCATGTGGACATTTCTCAAGGTCAAGAACAAAGGACAGCATTTTTGAAATTGCTGACTTGGGAAAAATTGATTTCGTTGGAACTGGCTTATAATTTCATTGAAGGAGAACTTCCAACGGATGCAGAGGTTACAGCTGCATTGATGGCTGCAGGAAAACCTGTATCTTATCAGGATACTGATTTCTTTAGTGAAGAAGAATTAGCTGCTACTCCGTCTGTTTTCCTTGATAAGATATCAAGTGATACTTGCCAATGGTTGTTAACGACTGACAATCCGGTTACATATCTGGAGCAATCTCCAGTGAGAGGACAGGATATTCCACGTGTATTACCATTTGCCCGTGAAGTTCGTCTTAATCTGAACTTCCTGACTGGTAAAATACCGAACTGGATTTTATTCCATCCTTATTTTGCATATTGGAATCCGATAAGTTTGGTTTTTAATCAGCAAGAAGGGGGTAAAAATACAGCAGGAAAGACAGTTGGATTTAATAATGTAGACCTCGTGAACTATGATTATTCTTATTATTATGGAAAGAAAGATCCGGGTGCAGATCAAATAGTCAACGGTGTGGCCTATCCATTGTATTACAGAAAATTTGTGTTATCAGAGACTACAAATTAAGATAGCGTGAAACGAATATCATTAACAAGAATAATTTTAAAAAGGAACAATGAAGAAAAAAATCTTATATACAGCACTGTTTGCCTTGATGCTGGCTGCATGTTCGGAGCAAGAACTTACAGAACAACCGTCTACCCCTACAGGGGGGACGGAAGTTCAGCTTCCGGCTGATGTCACTTCCGGTGAATTGCTGATTAAATTCGATCCTGCAATGAGCGAAATCCTTGATCGGACTCTCAAAATTGCAACCAGAAGTGGTGGAGCTATGACTCGTTCCGGGATTCCATCTACTGATGAGGTATTGGATATTCTGGGAGCATATCATTTTGAACGTATATTTCCGGTAGATACTAAGAATGAGGAGCGTACTCGTGCTGCTGGTCTACATTTGTGGTATCGTGTAAAGTTTGATGAAAATACTGATTTACGGGAAGCTGCTAATCGTCTTGGTAAACTGGGTGAAATATCAAATGTACAAGGGAATGGGCACATTCAACGTGCTTATAAGAAACAAAATTACCGGAGCTATATTAGTGAGAGTGCTTTACAACAAAAAGCAGCTTCACGTGCTGGAATGGCAGGAAATACTTTTTCTGATCCGGGGCTTGCTTCGCAATGGCATTATGCCAATAGTGGAAGTAATCTTTTTGATTATCAAAATGAATTGGGAAACGGTTCGGAAATAGGATGTGATGTCGGTTGTATGGAGGCTTGGAAAAAGTGTACAGGCGATCCGTCTATTATTGTTGCTGTGCTGGATGAAGGTGTCATGAATACTCATCCAGACTTGGCAGGTAATATTTGGGTGAATGAAGGAGAAGAACTTTATGCCGATACTGATGCTGATGGTAACGGATATAAGGATGATAAGTACGGCTATAATTTCGTGAGTAATACAGGAATTATTTCATGGACGGAAGCAAGTGATACGGGACATGGAACACACGTTGCCGGAACTATTGCTGCTATGAATGGTAATGGTATAGGTGTTTGTGGAATAGCCGGTGGTGATGGTTCTGAAAATTCAGGTGTAAAGCTGATGTCATGTCAGGTGTTTTCTGGTGATGCAGGTGTTACGTTGGATGCTGAGGCTAGAGCTATCAAGTATGCAGCTGATAATGGTGCTGTAATTCTACAATGTAGCTGGGGGTACAATTCTTCCCTGGCTAGTATAATTGAAGGATATACTCCTGGCCCGGGGTCAGAAGAAGAGTGGGAGAGTCTTTATCCGTTGGAAAAAGAAGCATTGGACTATTTTATTAATAATGCCGGTTCTCCCAATGGGGTAATTGACGGAGGGTTGGTTATTTTTGCTTCTGGCAACGAATATGCAGGAATGCCTGCCTTTCCTGGTGCTTATTCCAAATGTGTATCGGTAAGTGCGGTAGCAGCCGATTTTACTCCGGCTTCTTATACTGATTATGGGAAAGAAGTGACAATTTCTGCTCCCGGTGGTGATACGGAATATTATAACCCGGTAGGAAAAGATGATCCTGAAAGTTGGACAGATGGTATATACTCAGGTTCTATTCTTTCTACGTGGATACAAAATGGTACTGCTGTTTATGGATTTATGGATGGTACATCCATGGCTTGTCCACATGTGTCAGGAGTTGCGGCATTGGGATTATCGTATGCTGTTAAACAACGCCGTCACTTTAAAGCAAGTGAATTTATTGAACTGTTGAAGGCATCTACAAAATCGCTGGATAGCTGGTATGGTAATGGTAAAGTGAAAACGTATTATCGTAATCATCTGTCTGCCGGAGCTTCTCCCACAAGAGTGGAGTTGGCGAAATACATAGGTAAAATGGGGGCCGGACTGGTTGATGCCGGAATGTTACTGAATAATATAGAAGGCAGTGGATCAGATATGGTAGTGCCGAATATATATGTGGCAGAAAGTGCAACATTGACTCTCGACCTTGCCTACTATTTTGTAAATGGTGAAACACTAACCTATACTTGTACATCAAGTGATCCTGCTATTGCTACAGTAACTGTAAACGGTACGTTGATGAAGGTGTCCGGTGTAAAAACTGGTGCGGCTCGTATTGTAGTGAAGGTAAGCAACGGAAGCGAACAGGCCATAACCGTCACTGTTCGTAAGAAGGCCAATGATAACGGTTGGATGTAACTTTGATATTCAATGAAACCAATTACTTGGATACGGTTGTTTTTATTCTGTGTGGTCGTCGGATCATTCCGGGTGGTTGAAGCCCGGGATGTCCGTTCCATGCTGCAAGAGAAAACTGATACGCTGATAAATCCGCCGTTGATGAAGCAGGGGGAACAAATCCTGCATTTTGACAAGACTGTGCTGAATATTGGGACAATGACTGAGGATGATGCTCCAAAGATTTATCATTTCACATATACTAACGTAAGTGATAAAACGATCAATCTGACTCGTGTAAGAACAACCTGTGGATGTACAGTGGCAGATGTTCACACCGGAGAAATACTTCCTAGTGAATCGGGCGTTATTGCACTGACTTACAATCCGAAAAACCATCCCGGGACGATAGATACGAATGCTTTCGTTTATTTGTCTCTTTCGGACAAAATGCCTGTGGCACGCCTCACTTTGACAGGTAATGTGTTGCCCGGAGCGGATGAATGGGGACGTTATCCCTACGTGATGGGGAAACTGAGGCTGAAGCAGAACCGGATTGAATTTAGGGAGATGGCGTTTGGAAAACATGCTTCGGAACGAGTCCTGTGTGGTAACAGCGGAGATCAGTCATTGCATTTGACGGCCCTCGGCCTTCCTGCATTTGCTGCTTTTCGCACGGAACCGGAAGTTATCAGCCCGGGTAGTGAAGCTGACATAGTGGTCACGATAGATACCTCTTTGATTCCTGCAGAAAAGGTTGGTTCGTTTACCTTTCCTATTATAATAGAAGGAGTGGATGGTCAACAGACTGACCGAACATTGAATATTAAAGTAAACTATATTAAGTAATGATAAAAATAAAAAGAAGACATGAAGAATATTCTTAATTTAATGGCTCTATTCGCATTCGTGCTTTGTTGCGTATCTTGTGGTGATGATGAGAAGGCAGAGATTCCTACATTACCGGTCACTGCTGCCAACTTGAATGGAACTTGGCAACTTGCTGAATGGAATGGACAGCCTATGGCAGAAGGTACATATTGCTATATAACGTTTAATCGTAGGGAGCTAACCTTTGAGATGTACCAGAAGTTCGATAGCATGTATGCACGCTATATTACTGGTAGTTTCAGTCTTGAAAATGATCCTTATTTGGGATATGTTATCAGTGGAGAATATGATTTTGGTAATGGGGACTGGAATCACGATTATATTGTCACCGATTTGTTGGAATCCGGTTCTATGATTTGGACTGCAAAAGACGATGACAACGATGTGAGTAAATATGCTCGTTGTGAGAAAGTTCCTGAATCAATAATAGAAGAAGCTAAGGCCGATAAAGATTAAGGTAGAAGCAGGAATATATTAATGTATAAAGGTCATCTTTCGAAAGATGGCCTTTATTGTTTGAATGAATTTTGTAATATATATCTGCAAAAAAAGTATTGAATTTATTTGGAAATGATATTGGGACTTTCTATATTTGCATTAGATTTATAATTGTAATGAATACAACTTTGAAAAAGAAGGAGAACTTATGAAACCATATGAACGATTGTTAGAGCATAATATAAAGCCTTCTATGCAGCGCATAGCGATTATGGAATATTTAATGAATCATCCGATTCATCCATCGGCTGATGATATCTATACAGCGTTATCTCCTTCCATGCCGACGCTTTCGAAGACAACGGTTTACAATACTTTGAAATTGTTTTCGGAACAGGGGGCTGCTCTGATGCTTACGATTGACGAGAAAAATACAAATTTTGATGCGGATACTTCTGTTCATTCTCATTTCCTATGCAGACGTTGCGGACATATTTACGACTTAAAATGTCCGGAAGCAGTGAAGAAAGTTGAAAGTTTGGAAATGGATGGTCATCAAGTAACGGAAGTTCATTATTATTATAAAGGTATATGTAAGAATTGCTTAAGAAAAGATAAAGAAACACGTATTGACTAATTAATTTAAAATTGAGAAGAAAATGAAAAAATTTAGATGTACTGTATGCGGTTACGTTTATGAAGGTGACGCAGCTCCTGAGAAGTGTCCATTGTGTAAAGCTCCTGCAAGCAAGTTCGTAGAAGTTGTTGAAGTAGAAGGTGGTGCATTGTCTTTTGCTGACGAACACGTTATCGGTGTTGCAAAAGGTTGTGACGAAGAAATGATCAAGGATCTGAACAATCACTTCATGGGTGAATGTACTGAAGTAGGTATGTATTTGGCTATGAGCCGTCAGGCAGACCGCGAAGGTTATCCTGAAGTTGCTGAAGCTTTTAAACGTTATGCTTGGGAAGAAGCAGAACACGCAGCTAAATTTGCAGAATTGCTGGGTGACTGTGTTTGGGATACAAAAACTAACCTGCAAAAACGTAAAGATGCTGAGCAAGGTGCATGTGAAGATAAGAAACGTATCGCAACTCGTGCTAAGGCTTTGAATCTGGATGCTATCCACGATACTGTACACGAAATGTGCAAGGACGAAGCTCGTCACGGTAAAGGTTTTGAAGGACTTTACAACCGTTATTTCGGAGATAAGAAATAATAAAGCCTTATAAATAACTTTTAAAAGGTCTGTATTCTAAAGTGAATGCAGACCTTTTTTGTTTATATTTGCCTATCAACATTTAAATACCACAGTTATGAGAAAAGTACAACTATTTTTAATTTGTCTAGTATTGTCGGCCACTGCTTTTGCTGCTGATAAAGTAATTAAATTGCCAAAGCCGAATTTGAATCGTGCAGGTACTGTCATGAAGGCATTGTCCGAACGTCACTCCACTCGGGAATATGCTTCGAAAGCATTGAGCCTTGCTGACTTGTCGGATTTGTTATGGGCTGCTAACGGCATCAATCGTCCGGACTCAGGAAAGCGGACTGCCCCGTCAGCTATGAATAAGCAGGATGTGGATGTATATGTGATCTTGCAGGAAGGTAGCTATCTGTATGACGCAAAGAATCATCAGCTGAATTTGGTTGCTGAAGGTGATCATCGTGGAGCAGTGGCAGGAGGGCAGGCTTTTGTGAAAGTGGCTCCGGTATCTTTGGTATTAATTAGTGATGTTTCTCGTTTGGGTGATGCCCAGAAAGTACAAAATCAACTGATGGGAGCTGTAGATGCAGGCATTGTTTCGCAGAATATTTCTATATTTTGTTCAGCTGCTAAATTGGCTACCGTTCCGCGTGCATCAATGGATGCTGCTCAATTGAAGAAGGTTTTGAAACTGAAAGATAGTCAGATTCCTTTGATGAATCACCCCGTAGGATACTATAAATGACACTTATCTGGTATCAAAATAGTGACGCTATCCGGTCGGGATAGCGTCACTATGTGCTTATGATGGTGTCACTATCCTGACCGGATAGCGTCACCATCTTTTTTTCTTTATTTCAGTAGAAATTCATCGATCGCTTTCTTATAAGTCGCTTTGTCTGCGGCTCCTCGGAAAAGCTGTGGATCTCCTTTCATAGGAATGAATACAAACAAAGGAATACTTGTTGCGTTAAACAGGGCAGCTAATTCTTTCTGTTTATCTACATTTACTTTGTAGATTGTGATCTTCCCTGCATATTCCTTTGCCAATTCTTTCATGATCGGGGCTGTTTGACGACAGGGACCACACCAATCAGCGTATAAATCTATAATGGCGGGTTTATCACCTTTGTATTTCCATTCTTTGGATTTCTCATAATCGAAGACGTCTTTCAGAAACATTTCCTTGTTCATGACGACAACTTCACCGTTACCTGTTACTTCTTGTTTACCTTGATTGGTATCTGGTTTGTCATTGAAAGCGTATACGATAACGCTCAACATGACAAAAGCTACCATTGCTAATACTTTCTTCATTCGCTGTTTTCTTTTTTATGCATAATTTTGTTCGATGACTCCTTTTAATTCGCTGCTGTGAATAACTCCGGAATGTCTCCACACGGGTTCTCCATTTTTGAACAAAATAAAAGTCGGAACTGCCTGTATACGATATTTAGTGGCCAAATCCTCATGTTGGTCAACGTCTATCTTTACTATACGGGCTTTATCACCTACCATTGTTTTCAATTCTTCTAAAACCGGTTTCATTGCTTTGCAGGGGCCACACCATTCTGCAAAAAAATCAACTAAAACTGGTACCGGTGACTGTATTAAATCTTCAAACTTTTCCATAATCTTTCCTTTCTTAAATTTAAATATCAGTCTTTGAAGACTGCAAATATAATTTCTATTTTA
>OGDN01005054.1_pt1 | contig 10816 bp, 10 predicted proteins | sample 1570271 | NCBI WGS metagenome assembly OGDN01 (sample SAMEA4384481, study PRJEB24528) | human gut metagenome | reverse complement strand
CGGATAATCCAGATCATTCCGGAACAGAATTCCGGTTGCAAATGGTTTCCCCTCCCGCTGCAGCTTCCGGTAGACACTCCTGCCGCTGCCGCCTCCTGCCATCACAAAAACCTCAGGCTCTCCCCGTGGTGCCGGCAACTCCACATTTCCGGTTGTTTCCTCGTAGCTTCCCGCTGTAATATCGAACAGCTTCGCAATATATCCTTTGTCCAGTACCTCTGCCGGAGTTCCCATCCGGTCTACCCGGTGTTCCCGGATACACAGAATCTGATCGGAGATAATCTCTGCCAGTTCAATCTCATGCAGGGACATGATCACAGTCAGCTTTTTCTTCCGTTTCATTTCCTGTAACACTGACAAAAATTCCAGCTTATACTTCACATCCAGATACGACGTCGGCTCATCCAGTATCAAAATTTCCGGCTCCTGACAGATCGCACGTGCCAGCATAATCCGCTGTCTTTGTCCGTCACTGATCCGGGTAAAATCCTGATCCTTAAGTTCCTCTACATGCACCAGCTTCATGGCCTCTGCCACGGCCTCCCGGTCCTTTTCCGAAAGAATGCCGAACCGCCCGGTATAAGGATATCTTCCGGTTGCCACCACATCCTCACAGGTCATCATTTCCGTACGCAGACGTTCCGTCAGCAGTACGGCCATCGTCTGTGCTCTCCTGGATAAGGACATTTCTTCCAAATGACTGCTTCCCAGCATAATCGTACCGCCAAGCAGCGCCAACTGTCCGGCAATGCTTTTAAGGATGGTCGATTTGCCGGAACCGTTCGGACCGATCAGTGTCAGGATTTCACCCTTCGAAAGTCCGATTTCGATTTGTTCCATCAGGGGCTTTCCGTTATAGCCCACTGCCATTTTTATGGTACGGAAATAATCCTTCATGTGTCCATCTTCTCCTTATTCCTGCGAACCATCACCCATAAGACAACGGGCACTCCGAAGATCGCCGTCACCGTGCTGATACTCAATTCGGTCGGTGCCAGAACCATCCTCGCAAGCAGATCACAGAACAGACAGAACACTCCGCCACCAAGAAAACAGGCCGGAATCATCAGAATCGGCTTCGTCGTTCCAAGGAGCTGCTTAACAAGGTGCGGCACCGCAATTCCCACGAAGGAGATTGGTCCCGCAAATGCCACAATACATGCCGAAAGGACACTGGATAAAACCACCAGAACAATCCGCAAAAGCCGCACATTCACTCCCATGTTCTGTGCATAGCCTTCTCCCATCTGATAAGCACTTAAGGGCTTTGCCAGTAAAAAGATGCAGATGCAGGTAAGGAAAACCACCACCGACATCACCCTCACCTGATTCCAGTTCATCCCGGAAAAGCTTCCCCGTGACCAGTTATGCAGATTCACAATTTCCGCATCCTCCGCAAAGGTCACGACAAACTCGGTAATTGCCGAACAGATATAACCGATCATCACACCGCTTACCACCAGCATCGACATCTGGTTTACCCGGCGTGCCATCAGAAGTACAAAGCCCATACAGATCATGGCACCGAGAAATGCTGCCAGAATCATCGTAAAAGAGGTTACCCTTATGGATCGTCCCATGAAAAATACCATGAATAATGCAACCATCATTTTCGCTCCGGATGAGATTCCGAGCACAAAAGGTCCTGCAATCGGATTATGGAAAAAGGTCTGTAATAAATATCCGGCAAGGGCAAGCGCCCCACCAAGGATTAACGCAGCCAGCGTCCGCGGCATCCGGATGTCCCACAGAATTCTCGCATTCAATACCTCCTGTCCCCGGATGGAAGAAAGAATATCCTTAAACGGAATGGACACCGTTCCGATGCAGACATTCAGAATCAGGAACAGAATAATTCCTGCTGTCAGTAAAAGGAATGCCGTTATCACTCTTAATGTTCGGTTATGCTGCATATACTTCCTCCCCTATTTCAGCCGGAAAAGATACTTCATCTGCGTATCATCCCCCCGAAGGAGCATGATATGAAAGTCCTTCATCAGATCCCCAACGGACATCGACTGCTGATAATAGTCATTGGTCGTACAGAATACATTTCCCTCCTGTACTGCTTTAAAATCTTCTAAAACCGGGCATTTTTCAAGGAGCTGTGCAATGGAATCCACGCCGCCGTCAATCGTACTGTTATAAATCAGGAAATCCGCATCCTTTGCCCCTTCATAAAACTCCTCGATCTGGATGTTCATGGTCGAACGTCCACCTTCTTCCCCCATGTCCTCAAAAATATATCTGCCTCCCGCAAGCTCAATCATTTTCGGGATATAATCGGAGCTTCTCCGGATCTGCACCAGCCCGTTTGAGGTGATAAAGAAAAATGCCACAGTCTGATCGGTCTTTTCATCCGAGGTCACTTCCTCTAAAATGGCTGTCTGCTCTGCAAAGATCCGCTCTGCCTCTTCTTCCTTTCCCACCATGGCACCGAAGAATTTAATCCATTCCACCCTGCCAAGCGGATGGGATTCATAACTGGAATACTCAATCATCACCGGGATTCCAAAGTCATTCAGCATTTCAATCACCTCGGGCGTATGCGTAATCATCCGGTTTTCAATGGCGAGGGAGCAGTTTTCTGAAACGATTGTTTCATAATCCGGCTTACTGTACTTTCCGGCATACCGGATATCGCCCCGCTCCATGGCATCCCTAGCTTCCTCCACATACCAGTTTTCCTCCTTCTGCCCGGAAAACCGTATCGTATCAAGAGCTTGAAGCTTCACAAACATGTCCATCACCGCAGACGATACCAGATACAGGTTCCGGATGGGCTGCTGCATGACAATCACCTCTTTCGGGAGGTTTCCCGGTATCTCTTTTTCCTCCGGCACAATGAAAAGCTCCGTTCCGTCCATCGTCTTTAACATCCGGTATCCGCCCTCATAGTAGTCCACGGAAAAATTCTCGGCATACTGCAGTTCCATGCTGCCTTCATAAACCAGTTCTTCTGATTTTGCCTCATTCGTGCCTTCCAGGGAAAGAATCGTTGCCTTATCTGCACTTATTCCAGCTGCTCCTGCTTTTTCATTCGCATCCTCCGGAAAAGCTGCATTCTTCCCCGGTACGATCAAAGCAGAATCAGAAGAAGGACTGCCACAGCCCAAAAGCCCAAGCAGTCCCAGCAAAAACAAACCGGATACGATTGTTTTCTTTCTTCTTTTTCTCATAGATCGTTCCTCTTAATCGAGCGCCTTGATCGTATCGGAATGAAAGGTCAGGGTATACTCGATTTCATGTGGCTTACTCATTGCCACAGTATCTCCGATTACCGTCACCGGTTCGTCAAAAGCGGCTACGGGAATCTCAAATACGGAATTTCCTTCGGTGTTTACCGGAAGAAACTTCTCTCCGTCTACCAGCATATAATCATAGTTCGGACTGCTCCACTCTACGGTAGCAGTCACCTTCTGATTCTCTACGGTAATCGTCACAGGAGAAGCAATGCTTGCGCGTCCGCTTCCTCCTTCAAAGGTCATCTCTACTAAATAGCTTCCATCTGTAAGATCAGGAATGCCGGATTTTCCTGAAGCTTCGCCGGAAACCGATGTCCCTGCTGTTTCTGCTTCAGAAGCTTCTACAGGATTCGATACGCAGACCTTGTGGTCATACCACTTGCCCTTGGTTCCGATCAGGGCAACATCAAATTCTTCATCCAATGCCGGAACCGGAATATCAAATCCATATACCTCATCGGTCAGGCCGTCACTGTAGGTTACTTCATCCACTGTCGGCTCTAAGAGCTGCGCACCGTCCTTCTGCGCATCCTCTGCAGATCCCGGATAAAGATTCAGGATCTTCCTGGAGGCCAGAGATACATGAATGGTCATCTGACCGTTTTCTACCGTCAGGACTCCCTTTCCATCACAGGCTTCACTTACATGGAACATGGAACTGTCCGTAGAAAATTCCGCATCATAAGTTCCATCCGGAAGTATTGCCTGTGTGGTTTCTGCTGTGTCTTCCTGAACCTCTGCCACTGCTTCACTCTCTTCGGGTTCTTCTGTAACTTCTTCAGCAGCAGGGGCTGTCTCTTCGACAGCCGCCTCCTGCTGATCCCCTGTCTTTCCGGCACAGGCACTCATAAAAGCCATACTGAAAACCAATACACCGGTCAAAAGGATTGTTTTTATCTTACTCATTGTCTGCCTCACAACATCCTGTTCAATACAGGTTTATTTTCATTCCAGTCAGCTGTACTGATTCTACTGATTCATAGCATCCGCCGTATGCTCTACATAAATCTGCTGGATTCCTTCGATTTCACCAAGGCCAGCGATCTGGGTATCGACACTGTCAAACTTGCCGGAAGCCTTGAACATGCTTAACCAGGAATCCTCATCCCCGCCTGCCATATCATTGTTTGCATGATCTCCGGCAACAACCATTAACGGACGAAGAATGACTTTGGTATATCCGGCTTCTGCTGCTGCATCAATGACTGCTTCACATGCAGTTTCTTCCGGTTCTCCCTCTACTGTACCGATAAATACGTTATCATAGCCAAGCTCCTGCATCTGTGTCTGCATCTGGCTGTAGGACACCTTTGCAGTATGAGAGGTTCCATGTCCCATAAATACAAATGCGGCACCATCTTCCTTCGCTGCATCCAGACTGTCATAGCCTGCAGTCTTTACTGCTTCTGCGGTAAGAATTTCTGCAACCGCCTTCTTATCTGCATTGATTACCGTTGCATCTGCACCTACTTCACCAAGTAACGGCTCTGCAACCTGAACGGATTCGAACTGATCCTTGTAGTTATCCAGTTCTCCGATTAGTTCATCGTACTCTGCACCATGCATTAAATGTGTCGGCTGTACAATCAGGTTCTTGACACCGTTATTAACAGCACGGTCCAGTGCCTGGTTCACATTATCAATCTTCTCACCATCGCGGGCCTGTACATGGTTAATAATAATCTGTGCAGTAAATGCTCTTCTGACTGACCAGTCCGGATATGCAGCCTGCAGGGCATCTTCGATTCCCTTAATGTCTGCTGCACGGCTGTTGTTAAAGGAAGTACCAAAGCTTACTACCAGAATTTCATTTTCACCGATTTCATCCTGATTACGTGCATCATCCTTAGAAGCATCTCCGGTATCTCTTCCGAAGTAATCCGGATCTGCATTTTCACCTTCTACCAGTTCCTTCTGTACATCTGTTAAAGCATCCCATGCAGCCTTTGCATCTGCACACTGCTGATCGGTGTTTTCGGTTCTTTCCTGCACATAAATTGCATCAATCAATGCTGCTACATTGTCTGCTGCCATTTGGTCTGCATCCTCACTCTCTGCGGTGTCTGCCTCTTCCTCTGTAGCTTCTTCTGTTTCAGAAGCTGCTGCATCCCCGGTCGCATCTTCAGTCTGTGTAGTTTCTTCTGCTGTGGTTTCCTGTGTATTGCTGCTTCCACATCCGGCAAGCGTACATACACCAAGTACCGATGCCATAAGTACTGCTACAATTTTGTTTTTCATAAGTTCTCCTCTTTTCTGCAGGTTTCCTGCGTTTTTGTTATGAAGTAGGCTAACAGGAAACGGGAGTTTACGCAGTAAATAAAGAGTTCGCTTTATAGAAATTCCAATGGAATTTCCATAAACAAATAAAACCCTTTCCTATTTTTAACAGGCAAAGGGTTTGTACACAAAGAAAACGTAACCATCCGGAATTGTGCAAAATCTGCAGCATCCCCAACGGTCCGCATTACGTACAACCTTTTTACTCGTGGTCTGAAACAATCGTTTCTGTACAGCAGTCAGGCAGGTCTCCCGGCTTAAAGATCATCGCATCCGCCATCTTCCCAGTTTCCCAGTGATATCTCGGCTTCTACTCCCTAATTACGGTGACGAGTTCGTACAGGATTTGCACCTGTTTCCCTTTTCACCGAAGCCAGCCATGAAAAGTATTGTCTGAAATACAAAATGACTGCTTCGACACCTGACTGCTATTTATTCAGTTTTTTCTTTGTGCCTGTGTATCACACAGCACATTCCGCCATCCGGCGAATCGCATTTATTGTAACATACTTCACCGGCTGCCGCAATGGTTCCAGCCGTATTCTGCCTAAGATTCTTCTAACTTCTTTCCTGCACATTTTGGTACAATGGAAAAATAATCTAAGATCGTTGCCGCAATATCGGCAAATGTATCCCGTGTGCCATAGTTCGTTCCTGCCTTGACCGGCTGGCCATACAGAATGAGTGGCGTATACTCTCTAGAGTGATCCGTAGATGGTGTACTAGGGTCACATCCGTGATCTGCAGTGATCATCAGGATATCCTCATCCCTCATTTTTTCTAATATCTCCGGCAGACGTTCATCAAAGTAAGTCAGTGCTTTTGCATAACCGTCCACATCATTCCGGTGTCCGTAGAGCATGTCATAGTCCACTAAATTGACAAAACAGATACCCTCAAAATCTCTTTCCATATACTCCAATGTCTTATTGATACCATCTTCATTTCCGGTAGTCCGTACGAATTCCGTAATACCCTTTCCTGCAAAAATATCATTGATCTTTCCAACGGCAAGTACGTCTAACCCTGCTTCTTTCATCTGATCCAACATCGTGACTGCCGGCGGTTCTAATGAAAAATCATGTCGGTTCGATGTTCTTGTGTAATTGCCGGATTCCCCGATAAACGGTCTTGCGATCACACGACCCACACCATGTTCCCCTGTCAGTATCTTTCTTGCGATCTTGCAGTACTCATAGAGCTGTTCTACCGGAACAACCTCTTCATGGGCTGCGATCTGAAAAACTGAATCTGCGGAAGTATATACGATCAGATCTCCGGTTCTTCGATGTTCATCTCCGTAATCTTTGATCACTTCCGTACCGGAATATGGTTTGTTACAAAGTACACCCCTTCCGGTCTGTTTTGAGAATTCCTCTAGGATTTCTTTTGGAAAGCCGTTCGGATAAGTCGGAAGTGGCGCTTTAGAAATAATTCCCGCAATCTCCCAGTGTCCGATGGTTGTATCCTTTCCTTTCGAGCTTTCCGTCATTCTTGCAAACGCTGCCGTTGGATGTTCCTCTTTGTCATTGACTGCCATTCCGTCAATGTTAAAATATCCTAATTTTTTCATATTTGGCATGGAAAAATACGGACTCTTAGAAACTGCAAGGATCGTGTTACTTCCTGCATCTCCATATTCTGCTGCATCCGGCATTTCTCCCATGCCCACACTGTCTAATACGATTAAAAATACCCGCTTCATTGGTACCTCCTCCGAATTTTTCTATGTAAAAATTATACGTTCTTTTCTAAGTATGGTCAAGAAATGATCCGAAATCTTCCGTCTACTTTTCTGTCTGTGTCTTTGCAGAGGAATCTACCGGAGTGATAATAATATTCTGTGCAGATACACCGGTTTTTCTCTTAACAATATCTTCCACCTGTGCCCGTTTTGCATCGGTTGCATCTTTTCCCATATCCAGTACGACATCGGCGGAATCATCCGTAATGCTGACTACAACGTTACTGAATCCCTTTGCCTCTAAAAGCATCTCTGCCGCTTCTTCCTTTTCAGCGGTGTCGGTCATTTTGACCATCTGCTCAATGGCAGACTGTCGGCTTGCCTCTTCTAATTCTTTGTTGTTGATAATCTCTAATAAAGATTCTTTATTTTTAGACCGCACCTGTTCTCTCGACAGCTTCGCCTCTGCTGCAAAATTAACGGTCTCTGCACCGGTACTGGTTAAGACTGCTTCGCCCGGATTTGCCGACTCTGCTTCCTCTTCACTCATTCCTTCCGCAGAAGTCTCTGATGTCGCCTGTGATGCATCAGCTACCTCTTCTGATGCCTCTGTGTCCGTAAAAATCTCCTCGCTCTTGCTATCTTCATCCGAAATCTCATATTCTTCTTTTACTTCTTTTTTGCTTGCCGTTTCCTTCGTATCGTTCTTTAAACCTGTGTTGCTGTAGCTGAGATAACCGGCTGCCGCGATCATCAGTGCTAATCCTGTAATGATGAGCTGATTCTTCTTAAATATTTTTTTCATGGATACCTCCTAATCCGCTTTCATTTTTACTATTTCTATTTTATGTGCCTCTATGGGAAATAATGCTATTACGATGTCCTGTATTTTTTTCTTTACCGCCGGGTCTGTTGCTCCCTGCGCTACCACCACAACCCCTTCCACCGTACCTTCGTTTTCTTTATCCGATGCAAAACTTTTTGTGTCCTCTGCCTCCGTGATCATCACCCTGACCTCTCCGACCCCTTCCGTATGCTTTAAAATGCGTTCTAACCGCTCCTCTAACTGTTCTCCACCTGCCTCTTCATTCGCCTTAAAATCCATTTTCGATTCTGTCTTTTTTTCTGTCGGTATCGCAAGCACAAGTACCAGAACCCCCAAAAGTGCGAGGATCAAAAGATTATTCCGATTCCCCATAATGTTCCTGATAATATCCGCTCCTTTCTTCGACGTATCCATTCTGCAATCCCTCCAATCCTTCCATATCCGTCAGACCGCTCTCTGCTTTATAAGTTTCAAATTCCTCTACCAGTGAAAAAAAATCCACGCCGCTGCTGACCCGGTTTAACAGTGGCAGGAACACCACCACTAAAAGTATCATTTTTACTGCAAATTGCAGATACTTCTGATAGGATTTCTTTGGCACCAGATAGAGGATCAGTGTCAGGAAAAAATACAACATCAAAAAGGTTTTCAGCCACTCTAAAACAGTGATCACACGCATCAACATCTCGCCTCCATGTGCCGCACCGCTCATTGCTCCCGCGATCCGCTTATCCGCAATCGGTTCTAAAAATGCTGCCATACACTTATAAAGCAGTGTAATGATCAATACCTTACAAAACGGGATCAATGACAAAAATATCAGCAAAAACATCGCAGCCACTCCGACACTGTTTTTAATGACCATCCCGGAACCGATGAAAATATCACCGATCGCCGCTGCCGCACCGCCAATCCCGGGGATCAGGCTCAAAGACTTTGTCAGGGTTGTTCTGCTCGCATAGTCAACCGCCGGTGCGATCATTCCCTGTACAACGTTTAGACCAACCACGATCGTCAGCACCAGTTTGGCACCCCAGCTGAAAATATCGCGTACCAGTTCTGCCGTTTTTGAAAACACTTCTTCTTTCATCATGCAGTTTGTTAAATAAAACAGAACATACAGATTGATCAGTGGCAGCAGTACATAGATCATCAGCACTTCGATCCCATACAGGATAAAAAAAGTCAGTTCATAAAAGGACATGGCACTCATCGCGTTTCCGGCAAAGACCATGACCGCTAAATAAGAAGGCAGCAGCATTTTCATAAAGCCCGTCACATTTTGAAGCAGATGGCTGACAATCTCGGAGGTCACGGAAAAGGATTTTAAAACAAACAGCATCAGCACCAGATAGGTCAAAACGTAGCAAAGCTCCGTAATATAGGAATTTTCAACCAGTCCTAAAAAGTTCTGCAAAATACTGAAGATCAATACCAGTACCACGATCTGCATCATGCTTTTCTTATTTTCCTCAAGTTCTCCCACCAGTGCCTCTTTGATATAGCCTCCGATCCCTGCAAGGCTTTCCAACGCTCCCTGTTTTGAGATACTCCTCACCAGCTCTGAGAAGCTCATTCCCGTTTCCCGTCCTGAAAATTCGTCCAGATCTGAAAAAAGATTTTCCTTCGTCAGATAGCCCAGCATCTCTTCTCTTTCTGTGTCAAAGTCTACATCAGAATCTGCTTCTTTCTCCAGACCTGTATCCAATTCCCTGTCCACACCGGTATCTGGCCCTTTCTTCTTCTCCGCCTGCACCTGCAACGGAAACAGTAACATTCCCGAAATCAATAATATTCCCACAAAAAATAAATTTACCTTTAATTTTCCTATGCAATGTCCAAAATAATAGCTTTTTAATACATCTCTGTCTTTCATAAAAAATCCCCAACCGTCTGCAGCAATGCCAGCAATACCGGCATACTCACAAAAAGAATGGATACCTTACCAAACAACTCGATCTGGCTCCCGACCGCACCATAGCCCGCATCCTTACAGATTTCTGCCGCAAACTGTGCCACATAGGTAATTCCCATCATTTTTAACATCAGACGGATATAACCGCCATCCAGGTTCAATACGGTCTCAATCCTGCCAATGTACTCCACAACAATTTCTAACTTTGTCACCAGATAAATAAAAATGCAGACGCAGGTTCCAAGACTGATGAGCATCCCATATTCTGCCTTATACGATTTCAATGGGATTGCCAGACAGACACCTGCCATGCCGATCATGGCAATTTTTAAAATATCCATACTTCCCCCTATAATGCAAACAAATCCTTCATCGTTGAAAACAATTCGTAGATATATGGTACGATCCAGAACAATACCAGCAGCAGTCCGGCAAGACTTGTCAAAAATGCCTGCTCCTCTCTGCCGCTGTGCTTTAATATCTGCGTTAACACGGTAACGATGATTCCGATTGCAGCAATTTTAAAAATCAGATTTACACTCATATGTTCTCCTTCTACAGTAATACGATAATCAAAAGCAGTCCTCCAAAAAGACAAATGCTCTGATATACCTTCTGCTTATTTCCCCGTTCCTCCCATATCTTTTGGATCTTCTCTTCCACACGGTTGATGTACATTTCCACAGAAGCGATCTGACTTTTGCTGTCCACAGGCTCTAACAGTCTGCCCATATCTAAAAGGATTGCAAATTCCTCCCTGTTTAAAAAAAATGACCGTCTGTGTTCCTCAAAACACTCTCTCCAAAGCCTCTCCACTTCCTCTGTCTGGTGATACAGGATTTTTTCCGTAAACTCCATCAATGGCGCTT
>OGDN01005051.1_pt1 | contig 10818 bp, 8 predicted proteins | sample 1570271 | NCBI WGS metagenome assembly OGDN01 (sample SAMEA4384481, study PRJEB24528) | human gut metagenome | reverse complement strand
CCAGAACCTAAATCTGGCGCGTCTGCCAATTCCGCCACACCCGCGTCTTTTCGGCATCGTTTAAAGCAATAAACGACAATTCGTTATAGTAACAAAAGATACCCTTATCGTCACGAAGATGCAGCAAATGCACACGTGCTAGAGCTCACTGATATCCTTAGCGGAAATAACCTTGCTCGGTGAGATGAGCAACGCGCCCACTTCGCCTTTGAGCGCTGCGTCGTTGAAGAACACATCGTCCGAAGAAACGCCGACTGGATTGAGGCCTTCTTCTTGGGTCGAGATGACGATATCGATGCCTTCGACATCGTTCACCCGCGAAAGCTCATCGACGAGCGCCACGACGAAATCCACATCGGCAGCGCGATAGGTTTCGATACGCTTGTTGATGTAGTACGGCAAGTCCGAAGCTGCGTCGATCGTGAGGATGCCGAAACGGTACTTGCCCGCCTTCACGATGGTCTCATCGATGTAGCGCGTGGGGTCGGAAAGGTCGAGCACATAGACAGAAGCGTTCTTCTGCAAGAAAGAATCGCGCACGGCCGAGAGCGTGAGCGGCTCTTTTGGCTCTTCAGCGCTTCCCTGCCCGTCTGCAGTGGATTTGGGCACCACATCGGACACCACGACCTCATCGCCTGCGGCAGCATCATCCACTTGTTGGTCTTTGCCCAGCTCGAGCGTCTTGTTGCTGCCATCTTCCGCGATGCGTTCAAGTCCCGCTTCACCGAGCGCTTTCTTCTCTTCAGCGGTGCCTTCGTAGATGATGGCGGTGTAGTCGCCCAAATCGCCTGCCGCATCATCGATCGTGCTCGCGGTAACGTTGAACGAATGGCCGATGTTCGTGATGTAGAACATGAGCGCTCCGAAACCGCACACGACGAGCAGTGCGAAGATGATGAGGGCGATCTTTTCGCGAGAGAGCTTCTTCATAGCCGTTATTGTAAGCCTGCGCGCACGCTTTTGCAGCGATGCACGCAAAGCTTAGGCATAAGCGGTCTTGCAGCGATCGTCGGCAAGGACGCGCTTCAAGAAGCGCCCGGTATGGCTTTCGGGAACCTGAGCGACCTTTTCCGGCGTGCCTTTCGCAACGACCGTTCCGCCCTTCGCGCCGCCTTCGGGCCCGAGGTCGATCAGGTGGTCGGCAGCCTTGATCACGTCGAGGTTGTGCTCGATCACGAGCACTGTGTTGCCCAGGTCGACCAAGCGCTGGAGCACTTCCAAGAGCGCCCGTACATCGTCGAAATGGAGACCCGTGGTCGGTTCGTCAAGGATGTAGAAGGTCTTGCCTGTCTGGCGTTTCTGCAGTTCGCTCGCAAGTTTCACGCGTTGCGCTTCACCGCCAGAAAGCGTGGTTGCCGGCTGACCGAGCTTGATATAGCCAAGCCCCACATCGTGGAGCGTCTCGAGCTTGCGCCGAAGCGATGGAATCTTGCCGAAGAATTCGAGGGCCTCATCCACGGTCATCTCGAGCACTTCGTAGACGTTCTTGCCCTTGTAGGTCACCTGCAGCGTTTCGCGATTGTAGCGCGTGCCATCGCACACTTCGCAGTTCACGTACACATCGGGAAGGAAGTGCATCTCGATCTTCTTCTGGCCATCGCCCTTGCACGCTTCGCAGCGTCCGCCTGCAACGTTGAAGGAGAAACGGCCTGGTCCGTAGCCGCGCGCCTTGCTCTCTTGCGTGGAAGCGAAGAGGTTACGGATATCGTCCCAAAGGCCGATGTAGGTTGCCGGGTTGGAACGCGGGGTGCGGCCGATCGGGCTTTGATCGATGCTGATCACCTTGTCGATGAGCTCTACCCCTTCGAGCTTCTTGAACTTGCCCACCTTGCGATGCGCGCGATTCACGCGATTGGCGAGCGCTGGGGTGAGCGTGTCGGTAACGAGCGAGCTCTTGCCCGAGCCCGAAACACCTGTGACCACTGTGAGCGTGCCGATCGGGATCTCCGCCGTCACATTCTTGAGGTTATTCTCGCTCGCACCCGTGATCTTGATCTTGCCGCGCTTTGGATTACGACGCTCAGCGGGAATGGGGATGCACTTTTCGCCGCGCAGGTATTGCGCCGTGAGCGATTCGTCGCTTGCCATGATCTCTTCAGGGGTGCCGCACGCAACCACTTCGCCACCGTGTTCGCCAGCACGCGGACCCATGTCGATCACATAGTCGGCACAGCGGATCGTATCCTCGTCGTGCTCGACCACGAGCACCGTGTTGCCCAGATCGCGCAGATGCTCGAGCGTTTTGATGAGGCGCTCGTTATCGCGCTGGTGAAGGCCGATGGAGGGCTCGTCCAGGATGTAGAGCACGCCCATGAGGCCTGCGCCAATCTGCGTCGCGAGACGAATGCGCTGCGCTTCGCCACCGGAAAGCGTGGCGGTCGCACGTTCGAGCGTGAGGTAATCGAGACCCACGTTCACCAAGAAACGCAAGCGCTCGGTGATCTCCTTCACGATCGGGCCCGCGATCACCTCTTGCGTCTCGTTGAAATGCAGGCCTTCGAAGAACTTCAGCGAATCAGCAGCTGAAAGCTCACAGACCTCGTGGATGTTCTTGTCGTTCACCGTGACCGCCAAGATGGAAGGATTGAGGCGCTTGCCACCGCACGTCGCACACGGGATGATCGAGAAGTAGCGCTCGTATTTCTGGCGCTGGCGATCGCTCGAGGCTTCCTTGTAGCGATGCGTGACTGCCGCAGAGATGCCCTCCCATTCGACGAACCAGTAGGTCTCGCGCCCATCGACCGTTACGTAGTCGACGCGGATCTTCTCGCCCGGCGCGCCGTAGAAGAGTTTCTTCTGCACCTTCTTCGGGATATCCTGCCAGGGCGTATCAGGATCGACGCCATAGTGGAGCAGCACCGCACGCATGACCTGCGGATAGTAATTGCCCGACTTGAACGGTGCCACGGCCCCTTCGTTGAGCGACAGGCTCGGATCAGGGATGACCAGGTCGGGGTCCACTTCTTCCCTGCTGCCGATGCCCAGGCAATCGGGGCATGCACCATAGGGAGCATTGAAGGAGAAATCGCGCGGCTGCAGCTCGTCCATGGAATGTCCGTGCTCAGGGCAGCCGAGCGCGAGCGAGAAGAGGTACTCCCCTTCCGCAAGGCCACCAGTCGCACCGGATGAAACCGTGCGTTCGCCCCCCAACGGCTCGTTGTTCTTGTCGAGCAGCTGCACGAGCACGCGACCGTCGGCAAGCCTAGTGGCCGTCTCGACCGCTTCCGCGATACGGCTTTGTGCCGAAGGCTTGAGCACCACACGATCGACCACCACGTCGATGAAGTGCTTGATCTTCTTGTTCAGCACGATCGGGTTCTCGTCGAGCTTCGTGATCTCGCCGTCGATGCGCACGCGCGAGAATCCTTCGGCGAGCAAGTCTTTGAAGAGCTTCGTGAATTCACCTTTGCGCCCAGTTACCACTGGCGCCATGATGATGCACTTGGTCTTCTCGTCTTCGGAAAGACGCAGGATATCGTCGGTCACCTGGTCGGTCGTTTGCATGCGGATCTCGCGACCGCACTCCGGACAATGCGGGATGCCCACGCGCGCGAAGAGCAGACGCAGGTAATCGTAGATCTCGGTGGTGGTTCCCACCGTCGAACGAGGATTCTTGCTCGTGGTCTTCTGGTCGATCGAGACCGAAGGTGAAAGACCATCGATGGAATCGAGGTCGGGTTTGCTCATTTGGCCAAGGAACATGCGTGCATAGCTCGAAAGGCTTTCGACATAGCGTCGTTGACCTTCGGCATAGATGGTATCGAAGGCAAGCGATGACTTGCCCGAGCCCGAAAGGCCCGTGATGACGACAAGTTCGTCGCGCGGGATCGTGACGTCGATATCTTTGAGGTTATGCTCACGTGCGCCTTTGATGACAATGGATGATTGCGCCATAGCTACACTGCTTTCTGTGGTGGTGAACGATGCTGCCGAATGCGCATGCGCGCTGGATGCGGAGCATCGGTTGGTTTTCGGCAATCCATCATAGCGCGCGTTTTGAAATGGGGCAATCGCATCGAACCTTCAGCATGATTCCCTCATGATTTCACCACGCAAGGACAAAAGGAGGCGAGCTAACCAGTCATTCGTCATCTATGGCAAGCACCGCGCCCAAGGGACTTACGCCTGAGGAGTGATTAGGCCTGCACCAGTGGAGAGGGTGAGGCAGCGAGGTGACTCTTCGCCGACTAAATTCATTATTTATAAAACCCGAGCGAAGCAGCGACGCATGAGCGAATCAGCATGCGCTGATTCGCGAACAGGGAAGCGGGGAACCTCGTGTCTCGCCCGGTTCGCTGGTGCAGATACAAGGACAAACGCCGGGTAGTTCGTCATCTTTTCGAGCGGGGATGGGCTTGCTGCTGGACCTGCTTCAAGTGCTCGGGAGAAAGATGCGTATAGATCTGCGTGGTCGAAAGGCTGGAATGGCCGAGCATCTCCTGCACACTGCGCAGGTCCGCCCCACCCACGAGCAGATCGCTTGCAAAGGAGTGACGCATCGCATGGGGCGAGAGCGAAGGGTCGAGACCAGCAAGCGTAAGCGCCTGCTTGAAGATCGTGCGGATCGCGGCGGTCGAGAGCGGGTTGCCGCGCGTTGAAAGGAAACAGGCATCGGTTGCGCGCTCTGAATGCGCAGCTAGCTCAGAACGTGATTCCTCAAGGTAGCGGCGAAGCGCCGAAACAGCTTTGTGGTAGATTGGGACACGGCGCTCCTTGTTCCCCTTGCCCACCACGCTCACATACCCTTGGTCGAGATGGAGCCTATCGAGCGTGAGCCCTTCGACTTCAGACACACGCAGACCGCACGCATAGAGCAGCTCAAGAACAGCCTGGTTACGCAGAGCCACCGCTCTATCGCGCTCAAGTTCTTCTTCGCTCGCATACACCGAAAGCAGCCGCTGCATATCTTCATGCGAGATCGTCTTGGGAAGCGTTTGCGCCTGCTTCGCGCCCTGCAGGACCGCAGCTGGATTTGAAGGATAGCCATACGCGATCATGAGCCATTGATAGAACCCTTTGAGCGAAGAGAGATGCCTGTTAGCTGTTCTGCGCGAACGCCCTTCTCGATCGAGCGTGCCCAAATACCGCCTGATCTGCTTATGGGAAGGAGCCTCAAAAGGCGCGTTCGTCTCAGAGCACCAATGCGCAAAGCTCATCAGATCGTTCCCATAGGCTTTCATGGTGTGCGCGGAATGATTGAGCGTTCTCAAGTAGTCGAGGTATTCGTCGATCAGGGCGCGCGACGCTGAGCAGACGCATTCTAGCTGCTTGCTGCATTCGGTCTGCTCTTCATGTCCTGACATGATCTAGTTTGTTCCCTCGAGCAGCTGACCAAGCGCAGAAACGTATGACTTCATGGCTTCGCTCCCCCGTTCGGCATAGGCCTCATAGCGCTGCTGCTTATTGCGAATACGCTCTTCGAACGGCGGCAGGATGCCGAAGTTCACATGCATAGGCTGGTAGTCCTTCGTCTCCGGATCGGTCGCGTAATCTATGAGCGCCCCGAAAGCGCTTTCGCGCGGAAGCGGATCGAGCTCGATACCGCGCGCAGCCCCGCGCACGCTCAAGCTGGCGAGCAATCCTGAAGCGATGGCTTCGACATATCCTTCGGTCCCGCTCAGCTGCCCTGCAACATACAAGCGGACGGGCAGAGCACGTGAAGCAGCACTCTGCAGTTCAAGATGGCAGTTGAGCAGCTCAGGTGCATTGATGAACGTATTGCGATGCATCACGCCATAGCGCGCGAACTGCGCCTGCTCAAGGCCGGGGATCATGCGGAACACGCGCTCTTGTTCAGGGAACGCAAGGTTCGTCTGGAAGCCAACGAGGTTATAGCACTGCTTATCTCTACCCTCTGCACGCAATTGCACCACCGCCCAAGGGCGTTTCTGCGTGCGCGGATCCACGAGTCCGACTGGCTTCAACGGTCCAAACCGTGGTGCATCGAATCCTTTGCGCGCGATCTCTTCGATCGGCAAACAAGCCTGGAACAGATCGCTCAACTCGAATTCCTTCTTGATAACGCAACGCGCATCGATGAGCTCCTGCGCGAAGGCTTCATATTCTTCTTTGTTGAAAGGCGCATTGAGGTAGTCCCCTGTGCCTTCTTCGTAGCGGCTCTGACCGAACACGACATCGTGGTCGAGCGAATCCGCATAGACGATCGGCGCCGCAGCGTCATAGAAGGAAAGATGGTCTTCCCCAGTAAGCGTACGCAGCGATTCTGCGAGCGCAGGCGAAGTAAGAGGGCCCGTAGCGATGATGCAGAACGGTGCCGGGTCCTCAAGAACATGCGATTCTTCATGATGCGCATCTTCGATGATGAGCGCGCCGGAAGGGTCGATGCCCACCACCTCAGCTTCGATACGCGTGACTCCCGCTTGCACGAGCGCATCGGTGACCAGCGAAGCGAACTGCTCGCGATCGACCGCAAGCGCACCACCGGCAGGAACGCTGCTCTCATGCGCAAACGCAAGCAAGCGCGAACCGAGCAGCTTGAGTTCTGCCTTGAGCATGCCAGCTGCACTGGCCTCTTTGGTGGATTTGAGCGAATTTGAACAGACGAGTTCCGCGCACTTATCGCCATGATGCGCGCCCGTGGTGCGGAACGGGCGCATCTCGATCAAGCGCACCGCAAAACCATCTGCAGCCAGTTGCAAGGCAGCTTCGCTTCCTGCAAGACCGCCTCCGATGATGTCAACACGTTTTTCCATGCCATCAGGGTACTACACAACACAGGCGCCATAACTTCCGTTCGGAAATCTTTCTATGAAACCCTCATGTTCGAGCTTCGCCAACTCGACCATGAGCCAAGCAAGGCGCTTCTCGCGCAAAGGCGCACCGATATCATCTTTCTCCATGAGCGCATCGATCGAGAGCTGCTCAGCCTGAAGCGCCGCAAAGAGCAGCGATGTTTCACCCACCTCCTTCTTGCGCATGTCCTGGACCTTCAAGCATCCATACAGGTTGAAGATGACATCCTCGAACGTCTCTTCGTCGACAATAGGAGTAGCGCCCTGATACAGAAGCCGGTTCGCACCGCGCGAGGTGGGCGAAGTGATCGCACCTGGCACGACGAGCACTTCACGATTCGAAGAAAGCGCATCATCAGCAGTCGAGAACGTTCCTGAAGGAAGCCCTGCTTCTACGATGAGCGTTGCACGCGAAAGACCCGCGATGATGCGATTGCGCGCGCGGAAGGTGTAGGGCATGGGCGGAAACTGCCATTGGTGTTCAGAGATGACGGCACCGCCTTTATCAACGACCTCCTGAAACAGATCGCGATTTGACTCAGGATAGATGCAATCGCACCCTCCGCCAAGCACGACCACCGTTGGACTCCCTCCTTCAAGACATCCCCGGTGAGCTGCGCTATCGCAGCCGAGCGCTCCACCCGAAATGATCGTGACCCCATGCTCCGAAGCGATCTTCGCGAACTTGAACGCCACATCTCGCCCATAGGGCGTTGCTTTACGTGCACCGATCACAGAAAGGCCACACGTGAGCACTTGCGGGTTACCGATGCCATAGAGCTTCTTCGGCGGATCGGGAATATTCATCAATTGTTCAGGGTAATCCTCTCCTCCATAAGGAAGAATGAAACGTACTCCTTCAAGGGGTTTCGTCGGTCGCAACTCACTCATGAATCATCCTCTCTTGATCATTGTTTCGCTTCTATGATCTGAAAACGCAAGGCATAGGCCTCGGCCAAGTGTTCTTCTTCGACTGAATCCGAAAGAGAAAGATCGGCGATCGTGCGCGCGAGCGAAAGAATCTTCATGATCGAACGCGTATTGAGCCCGCTCGTATTTATCGCAAGCTCAAGGAACTCATTCGCACGTCTGCTGAGCGCACAGGAATGGAACAGCGCCAAGAGCTTATTGCGTTTGCCGATCCGGAGCGGCGAATCTACGGGTCCCAAACATTCATCCGCCCCTTGGCTCTTCGTACGATGGAGCGTGCGCTCGTGAGCGAACGCGCGTGCACGGACGATCTCGTCTCTCATTTGCTCAGAACTTTTACCAGGACGCGCCTTATCCAGATGCGAAAGATCGATACGAGCAACATCGATCCTGATATCGATGCGATCCATCACCGGACCGCCGATCTTGCTCTGATAGCGCTGGATCTGATACGGGCTGCATTTGCATTCGTGCTCTTCATCGCCGTAGTAACCACAGGGGCAAAGATTCGTCGCCGCCACGAACATGAAGCGCGCAGGAAATACATACGAGCCCTCCGCTCGCGTGATGTGCACGATCCCTTCTTCAAGGGGTTGCCGAAGCTGCTGCAACACATCGTTATGCATCTCTGCAAGCTCATCGACGAAGAGCACACCATTGTGTGCAAGCGATACTTCGCCAGGACGCACGGGGTTTCCTCCCCCGAGCAAACCAGCCGCCGTCACACTATGATGGGGCATGCGAAAGGGCCGCAAGCCGCCATAAATACCCCGCAGATCGGCATCGAGCGCGGAGTGGATCATGGCGGTTTGGATCTTCTCTTCTTCGGAGAGTGGAGGCAGGATGCTCGGCACGCACTGGGCGAGCAAGGTCTTGCCCGCACCAGGAGAGCCCATCATGATGATGCCGTGATTCCCGCAAACTGCTACCTGCAACGCACGCTTGGCCGCATCATGACCGACCACGTCCGCGAAATCGAACGCATAGTCGCGCTGTTCTGGTTCGGTGAAGCAGAGCGCGGGCAGTTCTTCGCGCGTGATCTGACGCAGGTATTCGAGCGCGAAGCATTCCACCCCTGAAACGGGAAGGGCGCCATGGTCGGTCGCTCCCGTTATGAGCGTTGTGCCCAATTCGCGCGCGCATTGCTGATACGAGATGAGCCCTGCCGTAGAACGAACCCTTCCTTCAAGAGAGAGCTCACCCACCACGAGCGCGTTTTCCAAATGAGCAACAGGGATCTGACCCGTTGCCGCAAGGAGCGCGAGCGCGATGGGCAGATCGAACCCTGATCCGGTCTTGCGCAACGAGCTTGGCGCAAGATTCACGACGATCTTATCGCTTGGCACATGAAAGCCTGCCGATTTGATAGCTGCCCGCACGCGCTCTCGTGATTCCTGGATGGCGGTATCGGGCATACCTACGATCGAGAACGAAGGAATGCCGCTTGAGATGAGCACTTCGACTTCAACCGGCAGCGCCTCGACACCGCGCAGCACGGCACTCTTCACCTTGTAGGACTGCTGAGACATCGCTGCCTCACATCGACCCAAAGGCGTTCAGATGATGGCGCAGGAAAGCACGATCCTCTCCGAGCACAAGGATCGCGATAATATCGAAACGCACGCGCACATCGGCATAATCGTGATCTTTGAGATAACACGCTGCAATGCGTTCGTAACGCGAGCGCTTCCGCGTGTCCACCGCCTCAGAAGGAAAGCCTTTCTGAGCGTCCTTACGAGTTTTCACCTCGATGAAGCAGAGCGTATCGTCTTGAAGCGCGACGATATCCGCCTCGCCAGCGATACATTTCCAGTTGCGATCGAGGATCTCGTATTCGCGGCGCTCAAGGAAGCATGCAGCAGCCTCTTCTCCCCTCTTGCCGAGTTCATGCGGGGAATATGAAGCTATGTCCTTGGTCTCTTTGGGCTCTTTGGTCCTTTTGGCCTCTTCTGTGGCATTGGCTCTTTTGGCACCAGCGTTCTCTTTGCAAGGCGCTTCATCTTCTTTTGGTTTCGTGCATAAAGCTTGTGATTCTTCCATTCCTACCTCCTTGACTTAAGGATAGGAAGGGAATCTCAACGAAATTTGAAAGAAATCTGATGTCTTCGCGCGCGCAGATTTACGTTTTGCTCACGTTTTTCTCAAACAACGAGGAATCTCCCCGTTCAGCAAAGACCCTTTATGAGCTCGGCCCGTAGCTGATCGCTCTAGAGCGAATGCTCCTGTGTAAAGTTCTTGCAATACGAAGCACGATGAATAGGGGTAAGCCCCTTCTCCGCGATAGCACGACGATGTGCAGCGCTGCCATACCCCTTCGATGAAGCGAGGTCATATCCTGGGTAAACTTGATCGTATTCGACCATGAGCGCATCGCGTTCGACCTTAGCGATGACCGAAGCGGCCGCAATGGAGGCACAACGCGCATCCCCCTTCACCACATTGATCTCGCGCGCGTCGAAGCCGAGCGGATTGCCGTCGAGTAGGATGACCTCAGGCACGATACCTTGGGCTTCGATGTTAGCGACTGCTGTTTTGAAGGCGCGCTTGAGGCAAGCCATGATGCCGAACGCATCGATATCTTCAGGAGGGATATGAACGACCGAGAAAGCGCGAGCTGAACGCTTCACCTCATCTGCGATAGCAGGACGCTTTGCTTCCGCGATCTGCTTGGAATCGTTGAGTCCGCCTATGAACGCAGCCGTCGGATCGAGCACCACAGCGCCCACGCTCACAGGACCAGCAAGAGGACCGCGACCAACCTCATCGAGCCCAACCACGACCTTGCCGCCTGCAAGCTCTTGTTCGAACGTATAGAGACGCGTCAGTCGCGCATGCTCCTGCTCTTCGCGCTCAATGCGCCTGCGCGCGGTAGCGAGCGCCTGCTGCACTCCTTTGCGCTCATCGGAGGCGAGTGCGCTCTCGAGCGCAGGGAAGCTTTCAGGTGTTGCTTCTTTCAGCAACGCTCGTATCTCCGCTATCGATCTCACGCTCTCTCCTTTTCTCAACTAGCCGGGCAATGTGCGCTCAGGTGACAAACTACCCGGTCGTTCGACACCTTTTTGGCAACGCGCGATCAGGATGACAAACGGGAGTGCGGACATTTTCTTGGACGCTCTAGACCGTGTAGCCTAGAGCC
>OGDN01005047.1_pt1 | contig 10826 bp, 10 predicted proteins | sample 1570271 | NCBI WGS metagenome assembly OGDN01 (sample SAMEA4384481, study PRJEB24528) | human gut metagenome | reverse complement strand
GCCAAAGAATTGAAACTTATCTTTTTTGACGAGCCATTCAAGCGCTTTGATCGCGGCCACACCGACAGCCGCTGCAACAGCCACGCCGATGATTACATAGGTCCACTCGATGGGCTCCGGCGATGCGATTGCGTCTTTAAACTCCATCAAATTCGCCGCAAGGATCGCCGGGATACCGAGAATGAAGGAATACTGCACCATATAATCCCGATTCACGCCGCACATCATGCCGGTAGCGATCGTCGAACCGGAACGGGAAACCCCCGGCAGGCTTGCCGCGAGCATCTGCGCGAGGCCGACTGCTACCGCATCCCTGCCCTCGACCTGGGAATGCGTTTTGCGGTGACGATAGCGCCAGGTGCCGAACAGAAGCAGAAAGGCTGTGAGCAAGAAACAGAAGCCCTCCACCATCACGTCATTGTCCTCTGCAAGGCTGCCAACAGCGTCCATCAAGCTCCGCCCGCCGCCGATCGGCAAGAGCAACAGCAGAAGCGGCACACAGGAAAGAACAAACATCACGAGCATGTGCTGCGTTGCATCCATCTGCTTCCACTTGAATTTTCCGGTAAAAATATCCTTCAGCATGGAAAACACCGCTAAAACAAGCTTCCAGATTGTTTTATAATACACTAAAAAAACGGCGAGCAGAGTGCCCATATGGAGCATAACGGAAAAGAAAAGGGAGCCTTCCCCACTGGTATGTAGAAAATGCTGCGCAAGCGAAAGATGCCCGCTGCTTGAGATCGGCAAAAATTCGGTGATCCCCTGCACAACGCCGAGGATGATCGCTTTGAGTACCGTCATCTAAACTATCCCTCCAAATTCATCATCATGATCAGGTATTTCTATATGTATCCTTTCCGCACCGTATGCATGACGGGCGGCAAGGCTGATATTCTATTGATTATTGCCTGCCCGGCCGGTAAATGCGGCCCGGCGCAAAGCTGGGGTTGAGATAATCAAACGGATTCGTCGAGATCAGGCTTTCGATTACCGGCCCGTCCGCGGTCTCCCTGCATTCTACCCCGCCGCTGCCACGCGGGTAAAAAGCCGGGCGTGCAATGGGCTCCGGGGGAAAAATATCAGTTTCGGAAATAATAGTATGGAGCATCCTATTCGCCGCCCTTCCCCTGCGCCTGCTCAATGAGGCCATAGAGGCAATCCATCGCGTCCGAAAGGCCGCCAAGAGAATCAATCAGGCCTTCCTTGACGGCGTCCTCCCCATTTAACACCGTGCCAACATCCATCATCAGCTCCCCCGTCTCCATCATCAAGCGGCGGAATTCCTCAGAGGTAATATTAGAATTTTCGCAAACAAAACGAACGATCCGCTCCTGCATCTTATCAAAATAAGAGAGCGTCTGCGGCACGCCGATGACAAGCCCGTTCATGCGCACGGGATGAATGGTCATCGTTGCTGAGGGCACAATAAAAGATTGTTTGGCGGAAACAGCCAGCGGCACGCCGATAGAATGGCCGCCGCCGAGCACAAGCGAAACGGTCGGCTTTTTCATCCCGGCGATGAGCTCCGCGATGGCAAGCCCTGCCTCGATATCGCCGCCAACGGTATTGAGGATAATGAGCAGCCCCTCAATCTCCTTGCTTTCCTCAATCGCAACGAGCTGTGGGATGACGTGCTCATATTTGGTTGTCTTATTTTGGGGCGGCAGGATATAGTGCCCCTCGATCTGGCCGATGATGGTCAGGCAGTGGATATAATGGCCGTTTTTATCTACCGTGATCGATCCGGTTTCGATAATTTGACGGATATCATCCTGCACCTGGCCGCTATTATCCCCTCCGTTATCAGAATTCCCCTGCTCCGGCTCCGGTGCGGAAAGCGGAGGCTGCTCCGTGGTAAAGGCCGTAGCGGCAGCCGTTTGCGTCATGGCGTCTTTCATGGTGGAAGCTCCCTTCTGTTGCTGTATTCCGTGCTATTTTGCCCGGAAAAAGAAGGGTTATCACAGAAAAGAAGCATATGCTTGCCAAAATGCCTGACGGTTTATTATACCAGTTTTTCGGCATGAGGGCAACTATACAATCGATACTGAAACTGCTTACTTTTTGTCGGTTAAGGGGAAAAATCCAGTTTTTGTAAAAAATCATCTTCCTATCCGCATACTTTTCAGCATTATGCTATATTGTATTTCAAACAGCGGATGCTATAATGAAGAAGTGATCCGATCACTATTTTTGCAGGACGAGAAAGGAGCCCTATGCGATGTTAAACGAAAAGATTGCCAAACTACTGAACACACAGATTAATAAGGAGTTCTATTCGGCTTACCTGTATCTCCATTTTGCAAACTTTTATGTGGAGCAGGGCCTCAATGGATTTGCCAACTGGTATCAGATCCAAGCGCAGGAAGAGCGCGATCACGCGCTGTTGATGCTCCAGTACCTACAAAATAACGATGCCAAAGTCGCCTTGGAGGCAATCGCACAGCCTGACGCCGTGCTCAAGGAGAACATGGACCCCTTGAAGGCTGGTCTGGCGCATGAGCAATATGTCACCGGCCTGATCCATACCATTTATGAGGCAGCCTATGCGGCAAGGGATTTCCGCACCATGCAGTTTCTCGACTGGTTTGTCAAGGAGCAGGGCGAGGAGGAGAAAAACGCCGCCGATTTAATCAAGAAGATGGAACTGTTCGGCAGCGAGAAAAAGGGCCTCTATATGCTCGATCAAGAGCTGGCGGCCCGCGTTTATGCCGCACCCAGCTTGACCTTGTAAGGATTGTTTGTTTTTCATACAGATACATCCCTCTGCCTGAAAAGATGTAAAAAGCCTGGAAGCAGATCGCTTCCAGGCTTTTTATTGGCGCTTTAAGCCTCCGAATCTGGATACGCACCAAATTCGAAGGCCTCACGCCCAACGCATCCTATTTGATACTGCATGAATCCGATCATTGCTTCTGGCTTTTTATCACCTTTAGCCTTGAAAAGTCCTCGCGCTCCTTTTCCTCCAGCGCTTCAGTGATGAATTTGATCGTCGCTTCAAACTGCGGAATCATGATGTTGTGCAATGCGTTTGCGCGCTTCTGCGTTTTTTTGATCGCCTGCGCAAGGCGGTAAACGCCGTTTTCAATCTCCGCCAGCTCCGCAGTGAGGTGCTTCACTTCATCAAAGCAGCGATATGCGTCATCCAGCATGGAATTGGTGGAATGGAGGCCGTAATAAATATCCTCTTTTGTCTCGCCGATCGATACCATCGGCAGCTCCACGCCCATCACGCTGCGAAAATCCACCGCAAGGCTCTGATCCACGGGCACGGCCTGCGCGAAGGAGGAGCACATACCTAGGGTTACATTTGCCCGCTGCAACGAAGCATAGGCTTTGGTATAGGTGCTGTCAATCCGGTTTTGCACCTCATTCGCCTTATCGATCATCAGCATCATCTCACGCACTAAAATGTTGCGCTTGCGATCCAGCAGGTCATAGCCGAGCTTGGCAAGGTCTAAAGACTTCCGAGTGCTGATTAAGTTGCTTTTGGTTGGAAACACCTGGCCAGCCATGGCGGCCACCCCCTGATTTCAATGAATGTAAGAAAAGCAGGCAAACGGCGGCTCCAGCCGCCCTTACCCAATCAATTATTTGGAATCGCCTTTATAGTGCTGATCGAGCATTTCTTCATCCACACGGTCGAGTTGCTCGCGCGGCAGCATAGAGAGAAGCTCCCAGCCGAGATCGAGCGTTTCCTCAATGGTGCGGTTCTCCGTATAGCCCTGATTGATGAACCTTTGCTCAAAAACGCGGCCGAATTCCATCAGCTGCTTATCCGCGGCGGAAAGCTCATCCTCACCGATTACAGAGGCTAGCGCCTTCGCATCCTGCACCTTTGCATAGGAGGCGAAAAGCTGATTGGAAAGCATGCTGTGATCGTCACGCGTATAGCCTGCTCCGATGCCATCCTTCATCAAACGAGACAGCGACGGCAGCACGCTCACAGGTGGGTAAATGCCGCGTGTGTCAAGATCACGATCCAGCACGATCTGACCCTCTGTGATATAGCCCGTCAGATCGGGGATCGGGTGGGTGATATCGTCGTTAGGCATGGTGAGGATCGGAATCTGCGTGACAGAGCCGCCCTTTCCCTTGACAATGCCCGCGCGCTCATAGAGAGACGCAAGGTCAGAATACAGATAGCCGGGGAAACCCTTTCTGCCGGGAATCTCACCTTTGGAGGAGCTAAATTCACGCAGCGCCTCAGCGTAGGAGGTCATATCCGTGAGGATGACAAGGATGTGCATGCCGAGATCAAAGGCCAGATATTCCGCAGCAGTCAGCGCGCAGCGCGGGGTTAAAATACGCTCAATGATCGGATCGTTCGATAGGTTGAGGAACATGACGACGCGATCCATCACATTCGCGCTCTCAAAGGAGCGGCGGAAATATTCCGCAACGTCGTTTTTGACCCCCATAGCGGCAAAAACGATGGCAAACTCAGAATTATCCTTGATGGACGCCTGCTGCACAATCTGCACCGCCAGCTCATTGTGCTTCATGCCGGAGCCGGAGAAGATCGGCAGCTTCTGGCCGCGGATCAGCGTGGCCAACGCGTCGATGGAGGAAATGCCGGTGTTGATATAATCCCGCGGATAAACGCGGGAAACCGGGTTAATCGGCGCGCCGTTTACGTCCCGGCGGCAAGTGGGATATACCTCGCCCATGCCGTCGATCGGGCGGCCGAGGCCGTCAAACACGCGGCCCAGGATTTCCGGAGAAAGCGGCAGCTCCATCGGGTGGCCGGAAAGGCGCGTGCGGGTATTGACCATCGACACGCCGCGCGTGCCCTCGAACACCTGGATGACCACACGCTTGCCATCGATTTTGACGATTCTGCCCGCGCGCACGCTCCCGTCGTCGAGATGCAGCTCCACCATTTCTTCATTGCTCGCGTTATCCACATCATCAAGGACGACCAGGGAGCCGTTGATTTCCTTTAATCCAATGTGTTCCAGTATCATTTCAAATGACCACCTTTCCGTAGCTGCTAGGGAAGCGCTGATACAATCAAAGCACGCGCCCCGCCGACACATTTTTGCCCCGAACAGCGTCCAAAATGCTTTGAATACGGCATGTATTCGTGCGTTTTTTTCCTTGTTGGAGCGTAAATCCGTTCGACAATTCGCGTATCCGACTCAATCAGTGCGTCATCTAGAGCCGGGCCTATGCAGTTTATTTCAAAAAGCCCTTGAGCGATTGATCGATTTCAGCCTCATAGCTGTCGAACAACTCCAGCTTATCGTTGGGAATATCGTATTTTATTTTGACAAGCTTATCAAACAGCCCCGTTTGCATAATTTTGGAGATCGGCACCTGGCGCGCCACGATTTCCTGACATTTGTGGTAGAGATAGAGGATGACCTTCATCATCTTCAGCTGCTTTTCCAGCGGAACATAGGTGTCCTCCGCATGGAACGCATTCTGTTGCAGGAAGCCGACGCGCACCACACGGGCGATTTCGATAATCAGCTTCTGGTCATCTGGCAATACGTCGGCGCCGATGAGCTTCACGATCTCCATCAGCCGGTTTTCTTCCAGCAGGATGCCGCACAGCTCTTCCCGGTAAGCCATGAATTCCCGGCCTACATGCTCCTCATACCAAGGGGCAAGATCGTTGATATATTCACTGTAGCTGTCGTTCCAGTTGATCGCGGGATAATGGCGCGCATAGGCAAGGCTCTTATCCAGCGCCCAGAAGCAGCGGGTAAAGCGCTTGGTATTCTGCGTGACAGGCTCTGAAAAGTCGGAGCCCTGCGGGGACACGGCGCCAATGACAGTGATAGAGCCCTCCTCCCCGGAAAGCGTTTGCATATAGCCGGTGCGCTCATAAAATTCCGAAAGGCGCGACGGCAAGTAGGCCGGGAAGCCTTCATCCGCCGGCATTTCTTCCAAGCGGCCGGAAATCTCGCGCAGCGCCTCCGCCCAGCGGGAGGTAGAGTCTGCCATCAGGGCGGTGTGGTAGCCCATATCACGGTAATATTCAGCGAGAGTGATGCCGGTGTAGATCGACGCTTCACGCGCCGCCACAGGCATGTTGGAGGTGTTGGCAATCAAAACGGTACGGTCCGTCAGCGGACGACCGGATTTCGGATCGACTAGCTCGCTGAACTCCGTCAGCGCCTGTGTCATCTCGTTGCCGCGCTCGCCGCAGCCGATGTAGATGATGATATCCGCGTCGCACCACTTGGCAAGCTGGTGCTGCGTCATGGTCTTGCCGGTGCCGAAGCCGCCGGGGATCGCCGCTGCGCCGCCCTTTGCAATAGGGAACAGCGTATCAATCACGCGCTGGCCGGTAATCAGCGGGCGCTGTGCGGGAAGCCGCGTTTGCACCGGGCGCGGGGTACGGATTGGCCAGCGCTGGCAAAGCGTCAGCTGATGCTCCCGGCCGGCTTCATCGCGCAATACGGCGATTTCATCCTCTAAGTGATATTTTCCATTAGGCTTTACGGAAATGATCTCGCCGGAAAGCGCGGGCGGCACCATCATTTTATGAGTAATCAGCGGCGTTTCCGGGCATTGCGCATAAATTGCGCCGCCTGAAAGCCTGTCGCCGGGCTTGACGAGCAGGGTAACATCCCACTCTTTCTCCAAATCCAGAGCGGGCACGCTTGAGCCGCGGCCGATAAATGCGCCGAACTGCTCTTCAATCGTATTCAAAGGGCGCTCAATGCCATCAAATATGCTCCGGATGATGCCCGGGCCGAGGGTGACGCTCATCGGGCCGCCGGTGGAAACCACCGGTTCGCCGGGGGTCAGCCCTGTTGTTTCTTCATAAACCTGGATAGTTGTCTGATCCGCATCTAGGCCGATCACTTCACCAACCAGGCGGGCGTTGCCTACATAAACCATTTCCATCATGCGTAAGGTCGTTGCGCCGCGAATGGTTACAACCGGGCCGTTGATGCCGTAAATTACATTTTGATTGGAATCGGACATTGTGTATCACCTCCGGCGCATTTATTGTTCCAGCGTTAATCCTGCATGCTCCAAAAACCAGCCGTGCTGGTTTTGCAGCCTGTTATCCAACGTATCGTCCGCTACAAGGCCTTTTGCTTCACACGAGGCCTTCAGGCCGCCGATACGGATAGAAGCATCCGCCCGCACTTCACAGGGGCGGCCGAACGCCGCGCGCAGTGCATCCGCAAGCGGGATATCCGCCTCGCGCACCAAAAGCACTGCCGACTCCCCCTGCGGAAGGAGCGCCGCACAGCGTGCCGCACTGCCGGAGAGGAAGGCCTGATATTCAGGTTTTTCCGTAAATGCACGGAGCGATTGCTCGGCCTCCAGAAAAACCTGGTCGGCAATCTCTGTGCGCCTGCCGGCCAGCGCCGTGCGTAAAGAGGCCGCTTCCTTAGCAAACTTCTGATTGACTGCCACACGCTGTTTATACAGCTCTTTCCTGATGAGCTGCTGCGCCTGTGCCTGCGCCTCCGCTTTGGCGCGCTCCAACGCCTCGGCATTCGCCTGATCCACCTGCGCCTCAATCTGCCTGCGGCGCTCCTGAGCATCCCTATCGATCGCATCCAAAAATTTTGCGATTCGTTCATCTTGTTCGAGCATGTGCCTCACCTCAAATCTTTACGCCGATCGCTTCACGCACATATCGGGTAATGGAATCCTTTGCGCGGCCAGAACCGTGCCGGTCGGGAATTTCCACGATCAGCGGCCGGTCGCAGCTCTGCTTCATCTTCGATACCTGCTCCGGGCATAGCTTTACTAGCAGCTCCGTGATGAGCACGATACCGATATCCTCCGCGGCCATAGCGGTGTTCAGCGCTTTTTCGACGCTTTCCGGGTCGTGGACAACTTCGCCCTCAATCCCTGCCAGGCGCATGCCTGTCAGGGTATCCATATTATCACTGATTAAATAAAAGCGCATTTCAATCCACCGCCCCTGATCAATCAATTTCTAACGATTAGCTAAACAGCATTAACAGCGCGATAACCAGGCCGTAGATAGCGATTGCCTCGCCCAACGCGACAAACAGCATGGATTTTGCAAAGGATTTGGGATCTTCACTCGTTGCGGCGATTGCGGCAGGAGCGCCGGAACCAACCGCGATACCGCCGCCGATCCCCGCCAGGCCGACGGCAAGGCCGGCCGCGATCATCGTCATACCCTTGGAATTATCCGCCTGGGTATCGTCCGCATTGGCGGCTGTCTGCTCGGTCTGCGCGGGAGACGCAGGCTGATCTGCTTCATTTGCGGCGGAAGCGCCGAGCGCCAGCGCGGACATCAGCACAACCAACACGAGCAGCGTGGCGATATGGGAAACCATCGCCTTCTTCATCGGCACACCCTGCGCTCTTTTGCGGAACAGGGAGTAAAAGGAAAGAAACAGCACAACGATCGGGACGATGGCAAGCATAGCATACAGAAACGTGGACATAATCGTTACCTCCAAAAATGCAATTGTTTTTTCTCAATCTATCAGAAACTGACGCCCCGCGTCATTGGATGGACTCGGATACATGGTGCAGGCGCACCGGCTCGAAGGAACGGCCCTCGCCCGCGTAGCAGCGGCTAAACAACTCGTAGAACTCAAGCCTCATCACCTGGATGGAGGTGAACAGCGCCTCCAGGCACATCACGAAAATATTGCCCAGCACGACCACGATCAGGTTCACCACCGTGCTGCTCGTCAGCCCCGCGATGGCGAACACTGCGGTCATCATACCGGCATGCACCAATACGAATGCGCCAATTCGCAAGAAGGAAATGGTGTTGCTGAAAAAAGAAAGGATATATTCAAACAGCTCAAAGAAATTCTCTAGAATATAGTCTGTTATGCTCTCCGGCTTCCAATCCGGATGGTGGTCGATCAGGCCAATGAGAATTTCCTTGAGGAAGAGGATGATGCAGGCATTGCCAATCAGCACGCCAAGCACTGCATTCGGTACAATCGTTTTGCTCGTCATAAAGTTATACACAAAGCAAACGCCCGAAAGATACAGCACAATGCCGGTTAATCCGCTTTGGCTGAAGAGCGCCTCGCCGAATTTTTTATGCTTGAGGCATCCATAAATATTAATCAACATGGTAAAGACCAGCAGCACCACGCCAATGCCAATGGAAACGAGCAGCAAGCCGGTGATGGATTCCATGATATCGACCGGTTTGCCTGAAAGGCCAACTGCATGGTAAAGCGGGTCAAACCAGGTTTCATACCCGAAGCACTCGCCATAGACTAGGCCGAACACACAGGCCGACACACCACAGGGAACAAGGATTTTTCCGATCTGCATGCCCTTGAGCTTCCACATCAAAAAGCCCGCGATCCCCAGCACGACGCCTTGGCCAAAATCGCCGAACATAATGCCGAACATTACCGTATAGGTGATTGCAACAAAGGCAGTCACGTCGATATCCTTGCCGGAGGGAAGGCCGAACATGCCGACCAGATATTCAAATGGGCGGAAAATCCGCGGATTTTTCAGCTTCACCGGCGGAATGGTTTTACCTACCTCATCGGTATCGTTGATCTCATAGGTCACCTTGCGCAGCTTGCGCGCATGCTTTTCAAACGCTTTGAAGAAATCCACCGGGAGAAAAAAGAATGTCTGATCCTGATTTCCCATCAGGAGAGAATCATCAATATGGCAGATAAGATCATGGTAATCGAAGACGGAGAAGTGAAGACTTACGGAAAGAAAGAGGATGTCTATCCTACATTGTTTCAGCAGGAAAAATGTCAGAAATGTCTCACAGGATGCGAAGGAGGAAAGAACTGATGGTAAAGATTGATGAAACGACCCAGCAGGTTCTGGAAAAAATCAGCGGCGGATTTGTCCAGAAGGGAGCCTACAATCTCCGCCAGAATGGAATTGCACTCTGCCACGGGGACAGCGAGCATATCAAAATCAAAAAGAAAACTGACAAGCCCGGCATCGACATTTTCATTGACGGAGAGACCCAGGGAGAGAAGGTATTTATTCCGGTAGTGCTCAGTGTGTCCGGAATGACGGATCTGGTGTACAACGATTTTTATGTGGCAGACGGAGCGGATGTGACCATTGTGGCAGGCTGTGGAATCCACAACAGCGGCTGCAACGAAAGCCGTCATGACGGCATCCACACCTTCCATGTGGGAAAACATGCCAACGTGCGCTATGAAGAAAAACATTATGGGGAGGGAAACGGCAGCGGTGCCAGAATCTTAAATCCGGTGACCAACATCGAAATCGGGGAAGGCTCTGTATTTACCCTGGATACAGCCCAGATCAAAGGCGTAGACTCCACCATCCGGAACACCAATGTAGAAATGGACGCGGATTCTAAACTGTTTGTGCTGGAGCGTCTGATGACTGACGGAGAACAGAAAGCGGAATCCAACATTGAAGTCTGTATGAATGGAACCGGTTCTTCTGCGCAGATCATTTCCAGATCCGTGGGAAAAGGCCATTCTTCCCAGGTGTTCCATCCAAAGGCAGTGGGGAAAAATAAATGCCACGCCCACATTCAGTGCGATTCTATTATCATGGATCATGCAGAAGTCGGTTCCATTCCGGAAATTCAGGCAAAACATGTGGATGCGGCAATTATCCATGAGGCAGCCATCGGACGGATTAACGATGAACAGCTTTTAAAACTGCGGACGCTGGGAATGACAGAGGCAGAAGCAGAAAATGTCATCATTGAAAATTTCCTGTCATGATTTTACAGACAGGAATGTGGACAGATGCGGCTGATGTTTTAAAGTTTCATCATACCGGACATGATGCAGGCTCCGGAAGCGCCCTGTTCTTTCAGCGCATTCCACTGTGTTTTATCAAAGGTGATTCCTCCGATGGCATACACCGGTATGGAAACAGTTTCACAG
>OGDN01005046.1_pt1 | contig 10829 bp, 10 predicted proteins | sample 1570271 | NCBI WGS metagenome assembly OGDN01 (sample SAMEA4384481, study PRJEB24528) | human gut metagenome | reverse complement strand
AAATTAATCGAAAGCTTTAAAGGAATCTTAACAGCTAACGGTGGAACTGTTGATAACGTTGACGAATGGGGATTACGTGATTTAGCTTATGAAATCCAAGATTTTAAAAAAGGATATTATGTAGTTGTTGATACAACATGTACAGCTGCAGATGTTGCTGAATTTGAACGTTTATCAAATATTAATTCATCTATGTTACGTCATTTAACTCTTCGTAAATAATAGGAGGTCGCTAAATGATAAATAGAGTAGTCTTAGTTGGTCGGATGACTAGAGATCCAGAACTTAGGAGAACTGGTCAAGGTGATGCTGTTACATCATTTACACTAGCTGTAAATCGTAACTATACATCAAGAGACGGTCAGCAACAAACTGATTTTATCAATTGTGTTGTTTGGCGTAAACCAGCTGAGAATGTAGAAAGATATTGTTCTAAAGGTAGTTTAGTTGGTGTTGAAGGAAGAATCCAGACACGAAGCTACGACAATGCTCAAGGACAAAAAGTATATGTTGTAGAAGTTATATGTGATAGTGTTCAGTTCTTAGAGACAAAAGCGGCACGTGAAAGGGCACAATCTCAAGTCCAAATGCAACAGCCACAAAGTAATGATAATTTTTATGATACGAAAACTGTTGAATTGGAAAAAGAATTTGATAACTCACTAAATACATATGATATTATGGAAGATGATATTCAATTTTAATGAAAGGAGCTAAAAAAATGGCATTTAGAAAACAAAGAATGGGTAGAAAAAAAGTTTGTTATTTTACAAAAAATAACATTACTTATATTGATTATAAAGATGTTGAATTATTAAAAAGATTCGTTTCAGCTAATGGAAAAATTATTCCAAGACGTGTAACAGGAACTAGTGCTAAATATCAAAGAATGTTAGCAACTGCTATTAAACGTGCTCGTCAAATGGCTTTATTACCATACGTTGGTGATTAATCGATACTTAAAAACCTTGATTATTCAAGGTTTTTTCTTTTCTTGAGATGTCTTGATAATTTATGAGTAATAAAGAATTTATTGTAAAATTGATAAAGCAGTTTTAACTTATTTTTTTATTTGGTATAATATATTAATCTAGGAAAGGAGGTAAAATCGTGAAAACTTAGTATTATGAGATTCTTATGGAATTGATGATTCATTGGGAAAATGAAATTGTAGAATTTAAAGAAGCAAAAGGACAATATGATACTAATAAAATTGGGCAATATTTTTCAGCAATAAGTAATGAAGCTAATTTAAAAAGACAACAATATGGATGGTTGATCTTTGGAATTAGTGAAGATCATAACAAAAGAATAGTTGGTACAAATTTTAAAAATGGATTAGGTTTACTAGAAAAATTTAAGTATGAAATATCTAAAAGTACTAATGATAATATTAGTTTTATTGAAATCATTGAATTAAAACCAATTGTTAATGAAAAAGAATATAGAGTTCTAATGTTTAAAATTCCTGCTGCAGTAACAGGTTTTCCTACAAGTTGGAAAAACCATTATTATGCAAGATCTGGTGAAAGTCTTATATCTTTACAGCAATACAAAATTGATGAAATTCGTTCACAAGAACGATTAGATTGGTCGAAACAAATTGTTAAAGGTGCTTCTATTAACTACTTAGATAAGGATGCTATTCAAATTGCAAGATCAAAATATAAAGAAAAAATGGATAAAAAACATATTGTTGAAGAAATAGACAATATGGATGATTTAGAATTTTTAACAAAAATGAAATTATTATATGATGGAAAAGTTACCAATGCTGCTATGTTATTATTAGGTCATTCAGATTATGATTATTTGATTTCTAGACCTCCAACACTTATGTGGCGACTATATGGAAGTCAGGGAGAAGTAAAAGATTATGAAATTTTTACAATTCCCTTTATAAATGTTATTGATAAAATATTTTCAAAGATAAGAAATTTAACATATCGCTATATACCAAATCAACTTACATTATTTCCAATAGAAACACAGCAGTATGATACTTGGCTTTTAAGAGAGCTACTTAATAACTGCTTAGCACATTCTAATTTTCAATTAGGTGGAAGAATATATATTAATGAATTTGAAGATCAAATCAAAATAACAAATCCAGGAGATTTTATACCTCAAAGTATAGAAACGGTTTTACAGGTTAGTTAAAATCCACCATTCTATAGAAATCAATTATTAGCTGAAACTATGGTAAAATTTCATATGATAGATACTGCAACTATGGGAATAAGAAAAGTATTTAAAATACAAAAAGATAAATATTTTCCCTTACCAGATTATGATTTCAATACTTATAATCAAGTGTCTGTAACAGTATACGGAAAGGTCTTAAATGATGAATATATGCATATATTATATGCGCATCCTGAATTAGATTTAGAAACAGTATTTTTATTAGACAGAGTTCAAAAAGGATTAGAAATTTCAAAAGAAAGTGTATCGTATCTTAGAAAACTAAAATTAGTTGAAGGAAGAATATCTAATTTATATTTATCTGCTTCAATATCAAAGAGTATAGATCATGAAGCTGAGTATATAAAGAATAAAGTGTTTGATGATCAGTATTATAAAGATTTGATTATTAATTATTTAAAAGAATATCAAAGAGCAAAGAAAAAAGATTTAAGAATATTGCTTTGGGACAAATTACCAGATATATTAAATAATAATCAAAAAGAAAGAAAAATTGGAAATTTATTAGCTTCTTTGAGAAAAAATGGTGATATAAAGACAGATTCCAAAGATAGAACCACTTGGATTTTAAAAGAGTAAGTTAGTCGAGATTATATGAGAGATATTGATTTATATGGTGACATCATTTTGACATCAAAAAATGAAAGAAATCAAAATAATAGCTGGAAATTCTTGAAAATAGTGTAATAAATCGACTAAAAATCAATGAAATTAACACTTATAAAATAAATGTTATCATACATTGGTGATTAATTGATACTAGAAAACCTTGAATAATGAATCACCCCTGTCAAATAGACAGGTGAAATAATTAAAATGTTTTTGATGAAGTTGTCGATGAGACAACTTCATTTTCTTTATGCAGTTAAAGTTGAACTACTTGTGTAATGAAACATGATATTTTGTTACCAAATCATTATATGAACCTCCACCATTGAGATAATCCAATACTATCTGTTCTTTAAAATTCTTTGTATAAGATGTATTTGTAGCAGATGTATCAAATGCACTTTCACCAAATGTCTGATATTTTTTATCCAATTGTCCACTACATCATTTGTTTGTATTTATTTCTTTAGCTAAAGAAACAGTTGATTCTTCACCATCTAAATATCTTTTTACAATACTTAATCTTAGTTTTTTTGAACGTTTACTTTTTCTTCTCAATATAAAAAACCTCCCGTATCAGCGTTTAATTATTTACGCTATCTACTGAAAGGTCATCATATCAACCAAATAATCATATTTTTTCTAATACGTATTAATATTGTACTCCGGCGAATACTTAATTATTGCCTATGAATATTGATAAAATCTTATTTTCATGGGAATCACATATTTATAAAATTAAATTCTATGCCTTTTTATAATTTTATTACTGCCCTTTTTTATTATTAATAATCTATCAATATCAAATAAGATTCATAATCTTAAATAATATAATTAACTCAATAACGCTTCTTTTAATTTAAATAACGCTTTTTCTAAAATTGATATTGGACATGCTATATTTATCCGCTGAAAACCAACTCCTTCAATACCAAACATTTTACCACTATCTAACCATAATCCTGCTTTTTCAACAATTAATTTTTCTAACTTTTCTTCTGATAGGTTTAATTTACGAAAATCAAGCCAAACCAAATAAGTTCCTTCAGGTTCAATTAAACTTACTAATGGTAACTCATTTTTCATAAAATTCCTAATATAATCAAGATTTTGAATCAAATATAATTTTAATTCCTTAAGCCAAATATCTCCAAATTCATAAGCTGCTTTACATGCAACTAAACCAAATAAATTTAATTGGCTATATCCCGTTTGAGCAACAGCTTTTTCAAACTTTTTTTTCATTTTTAAATTTGGAATAAATATATTAGAAACTTGCAATCCAGCAAGATTAAATGTTTTGCTTGGAGAAGTACATGTTACTGTATTCATTAAAAATTGTGGATCTAATGAAGCAAATACATAGTGTTTATGCCCTGGATAAGTAAAATCACAATGAATCTCGTCACTTATTACTTTTACATTATGCTTTAAACATATTTTACCTAGATTAATCAATTCATCTTTGCGCCATACTCTTCCAACCGGATTATGAGGACTGCACAAAATAAACAATTTTACATTATTTTCAATAATCTTTCTTTCAAAATCTATAAAATCAATTTCATAATGATCATTCTTCAATAATAATGGATTGGTTACTAAATTACGTTTATTATCTAATATAACTTCATAAAAAGGATAATATACTGGTGTTTGAATAATGATGCTATCATTTTCTTTAGTATAAGCTCTAATAGCTGCTGAAATCGCAAATACGACTCCTGGAGTTTTGATTAGCCAGGAAGGTTCCAAATGCCATTGAAAATATCTTTGATACCAATTTTGAATAACTTTAAAATAATCTTCTTTACTTTCACTATAACCATAAACACCTAATTCTACACATTTTTTTAACTCACTAATTACTTCATTTGTCGTCATAAAATCCATGTCAGCCACCCAAAGAGGTAAAATGTCTTCTGGTTTTCCACGTTCTTTTGAAAAATCATATTTTAAAGATAATGTATTTTTTCTTTCAATTACTTGATCAAAATTATAAACCATCACTATTCCCCTATTGCTTGAGATAAATCTGCAAGTAAATCATCGATATTTTCAATTCCTACTGATAATCTTAAAAAGTCATCTGTTATTCCCAACTCTTGCCTTATTTCTTCAGGAACATCACTATGTGTTTGAATCATCGGATAAGTTATCAAAGTTTCTACTCCTCCTAAGCTTTCAGCATAGGTAATAACTTTTACATTTTCTAAAATTCTACGGGCAGTACTTGATGAATCAACTCTAAATGAAATCATACTTCCTGCTCCTCTAGCCTGTGATTTATTTATCTCATATCCTGGATGTGTTTTTAGTCCTGGGTAATAAACTTGTGTAATCTTTTTTTGGCGAGATAACCAGTCAGCAATTTTAGTAGCATTTTCTTGTTGGCGATCTTGACGAATTGCTAGTGTTTTTATACCTCTAATTAATAAATAACTATCAAACGGTGATAAACAACACCCTTTAGTTTTGTATATTTCTCTTATTTTTTTTGCAAGTTTATCACTAGAAGTAGAAATCACTCCAGCAATAACATCATTATGACCACTTAAAAATTTTGTACCACTATGAATTACTATATCTGCTCCCAACTCTAATGGTGTTTGTAAATAAGGTGATAAAAATGTATTATCAACAATTAAAAGTAAATTATTTTGTTTAGCTATTTGTCCAATTTTTCTTAAATCACTAATTTTCATTAAAGGATTACTTGGAGTTTCAATATATATAGCACGAGTTTGTGGTTTAATTGCTTTTTCAATTGCATTAGTATCTGCTGTATTTACATATGAAAATTCTAGACCAAAATGATTATAAAAATTAAACATTCTTACTGATCCACCATATAAATCATCACCACAAATAATATGATCTCCAGGATCAAACAATGATAAACAGATAGAAATTGCTGACATCCCACTAGAACAGGCAACTGTATCTACAGCGCCTTCTAGTGTTTTTATAATATCTTCTAAATAACTTCTAGTAGGATTACTTTCTCTTGAATAATCATATCCTTGATTTTGACCAATTCCTGGATGAGAAAACATTGCGGTTTGATAAATAGGAACAGCAACAGCTCCATATGATTTAGTTAAACAATCAGACTCCTCTCCATGAATACATTTAGTTTCTATTTTATGCATTTATCTCGCCTCCAACAATTAATTATATTCTGGAACATACCATAAACCATCATTATTTTTATCTAAATACTCTTTAAATTCATCAGATTGATATGCTTTAACAATATCTTTTGCCCATTTACTATCTTTATTATCTTTTCTTACTACAACTTGAAGTAACAAATGATCTAAGATATCTTCTTGTAACAATGCAGTTGATGGATCGATTTTAGCATTATAGACGATTGATCCAGTGATTACAGCATAATCAAATTCATCTAATGATTGTGGAATCATTGTAGAATCCATTTCAGTAAATTTTATATCATATAAATTTTTAGTTATATCATTTTGCGTTACTGTAGAAATATCTTTACTTGGATCTAACTCTATCCAGCCCGCTTTTTGTAGTAAAGCATATGCACGAGCTGTATTGGCTGCATCATTTGGCACAGCTATTTTAGCTCCTTTTTCTATTTCATTTAAATCTTTATGTGTTTTAGAAAAAATTCCCGCTGGAACAGTTGGAATAGCGCCCAAAGCAACTAATTCTCCATTTTGTGACTCATTAAAATTATTCATATATGCTGTATGCTGTTCAACATTAACATCGATTTCACCTTCATTTAACGCAATATCGTTTTGTAATAAGTCTGAAAACTCGACTACTTCAAACTTATATCCTTGTTTTTCTAAAATTGGAATTATCGCATCTTCGAATAAAACTGTATACGGTCCTGCAGCTTTACCATAACGAATCGTTGTTTTGTTTTCATCGTTACTTGTTTGATTTGAACCACAAGCAGTAAAAACAAATCCTAAAACTAATACTGTAAAAACTGAAATTATTTTCTTTAACATTTTTCTTCCCCCTAAATTTATTTATGTGTTCTTAATTTTTTTGATATATAATTTCCTAATGTTTGAATCAACTGCACAAATATAATCAATATGATTACTGTTACTACCATTAATTCATTATTAAAACGTTGATAACCATAGGTTAGTGCTAAATCACCTATACCACCACCCCCAATAGTACCAGCCATTGCTGTAGCCCCAAGTAATCCAATAGTACCGGTAGTTATCGCAAGAACAAGTGAAGCCTTAGCCTCTGGCAATAAAAAGTACCAAATTATTTCAAAAGTATTTGCTCCTAATGCTGTAGCTGCTTCTAAAATTCCTGGTTTAACTTCAAGTATTGAACTTTCGATTAATCGTGCTAAATATGGTGCAATATAGAAAACTAATGGAACGATAGCAGCTTTGGTTCCTATTCTTGTTCCTACTAATGATTTGGTTAAAGGAGTAATAAATACTAATAAAATAACAAATGGTACTGAACGAACTAAATTTACAATACCGTTGATGATCCCATAGATTATCCGATTACTCCTTAGTCCATCTTTACGTGTTAAGACTAAAACTAAGGCTAATGGTATTCCAATTATTGTTCCAAAAAACAGAGCCCAGCCCAACATATAGATTGTTTGAACTGCACAATCTATTAGTTTATCTGATCCAACATTTAATAGATTATCGCTCATTTGTAGTCACCACCCTTTCAATAGCAATTCCCCTTTTAGTTACATATTTTTCTGCTCTATCAATTTCGTTTTTATCCCCTTGTAATTGTAAGATCAGGATTCCTAAAACCGTATTTTGAATTTCATTAACTGATGCAAACAAAATAGTCGTTGTAACATTAAACTGTTTATTAATTTGTGAAACTACAGAATCTTGTGAATTTTCTCCAAAAAAAGTTAATTTAACAATTGGATCAGCATAATCTAAGTTTCTTAGAATTGTTTCTGGTATTGAACTGTTGATTACGGTTTTAACAAACTTTTTAGTTATTTCCTGTTGCGGATTGCTAAAAAGTTTTATTGTATCCCCTTGTTCACAGATTTTTCCATTTTCCATCACAGCTACTTTATTACAAATTTTTTTAATAACATTCATTTCATGAGTGATTAATAAAATAGTAATATTTAATTCAATATTTATTTTTTTTAACAATAACAAGATTGATTCTGTCGTTTCTGGATCTAATGCACTAGTTGCTTCATCACATAACAAAATTTTAGGATTAGTAGCTAAAGCTCGTGCTATTCCAATTCTCTGTTTCTGACCTCCAGATAATTGTGAAACATAAACATCACTTTTATCCTTTAGACCTACGAAATCTAATAGTTCGTATACTCTTTTCTTTATATCTTGTTTATTATATTTTGCTAAAATCAAGGGAATAGCAATATTTTGAAAAACTGTTTGACTTTCTAATAAATTAAATTGTTGAAAAACCATCCCTATTTCTTTTCTTAATCTATTTAATTTTTTTGATGAATAATCTGTAATATTTTTACCTTCAATAAAAACATTTCCTTGATCCGGTTTTTCTAATAAATTTACCATTCTAATCAATGTCGATTTTCCAGCCCCAGAATAACCAATTACACCAAATATATCCCCTTTTTCTACTTTGATAGAAACATCTTGTAGCGCATGAACCTCTTCAAAACGAGTATGAAAAGTTTTAGAAACATGTTCTATTTGAATCATCACTATTCCTCCCCTGCTTCTATTTTTAATAAGGCTTTAACTGCTAATCGACTCATATATTCTGCTGCTAATGATAAAGCTTTAGGATCAACCTGAAATTTTGGATGGTGATTAGGATATGTCTCACCTGTTCCAATTTGAATAAATGTCCCTTTGATTTTCTCTAGGTAAAAAGCAAAATCCTCACCACCAAGCGAAACTGCACTTGAAGCTACATTAATGTCATCTTCCTTAGCTACTTCTTTTGCAAAATCACTCCACTCTTTATCATTGATTACAGCCCCTGGTCCTGCTATCCATTTAACTTCTGTATCAATTTGATATGCTTTTCCTATATACTCTACTATTTCTCTTAAACGTTCTTCATAAAGTTTTCGGTCATTTAATTCTAATGTTCTAATTGTCCCTTCTAAAAATGCTGTTTCAGGAATTACATTCCATGTCTTCCCTGCTTCAACATGAGTAATACTAACAACACCACTTGATAACGGATCAGTATTACGACTAACTATCGTTTGTATAGCATTTATCAAAGCCCCTAAAGCTACAATTGGATCTTTTCCTTGCTGTGGATGTGCTGCATGAGTACCAAATCCTTTTAATTTAATTTCAAACCGATCTACTGCAGCAGTAATACTTCCTGCTTTTATACCCAATGTTCCAACTGGAAATACTGATGAACTATGAATTCCAAAAATCGCCTCTACATCATCGAGAGCTTTTGATTCAATAATTTTCAAAGCTCCTAGTGAAGATTCTTCTGCAGGTTGAAAAATTAATTTTACTGTTCCATGAATATTTTCTTCCTGCTTCTTTAATAATAATGCAGTTCCATAAATTGTTGTAAGATGAAAATCATGACCACAGGCATGCATTTTACCCTCAGATTTAGAACGCCACTGTAGATCAGTTTCTTCATTAACCGGAAGAGCATCAATATCACTTCTTAGCGCAATTACTGGTCCAGGATATTTTCCCCTAATTATTGCTACCAGCCCTGTATCTAATGGCAGATCTAAAATTTCAATATCATGCTCTTTCAGCAATTTTTTCAATCGCGAAGTTGTTTCATATTCTTGATAAGATAATTCTGGATGAGCGTGAAACCATTTAAATTGGGTTTCCAACTCTATTTGTAATAAATCTTTTTTCATTTTTCTTCCCCCTATGTTAATAAAAAAGATGTTCATAGCGAACATCCTCATTCTAGAATTTAATAAAATTAAAGATTAAGAATATTTGCATACACGAAAACATACTCTATACATTTGTATACAGCTACACATACACATCATATTTTGGTTCATTTTACTTGCAGTGTTCATTTTCGTATCTCCTTTCTTATCCCTACTTAATATATAGGAATACTATGTTTAATACATTAACACATATTATTATTTACGTCAATAAGTAAAAATAATTTTTTGAAAAAAGATACCTAAATTGGTATCTTATAAATCATCGGGTGTAGTTATCTTAATATTTTCATAACTTCCTATCACAACTTTTACAGGTGCCACTTTAAAATGTTCTACCAAAGAAGCATCGTCAGTAGCTACAAAATTATTAATTTTTCCCAGTTTGTAACAATCTTTAATTATGCTTGTTTTAAAAGCTTGGGGTGTTTGAGCTTGCATCAAAGTTTCTCTAGGCAATGTTTCTATAACATTTCCATCTTTACACATTTTTATAGTATCTTTTACAGGAACCATCAATAAACAAGCATCATTATTATTTAAACAAAGTAATAAATCATCTATATTTTCTTTTTTTAAATATTAGAATCTTTAAAAAAACAAGCAATAAATATTTTATTATCAAACTCATTAACTCTAAATAGTATATCTAAAATTACACTATTTTTAAAACAAATCTTATTATAAAAATTTCCGGACACCCTAAGTATCCGGAAATATTTTAATTAATCAATATTTTGTTATCCATTAGCTCTTCTTTTCTTATTTTCAAATAAAACAATCGATGTCACAATTAATCCTACAAATGCATGCATTAAATTAATTGTATCTCCAGTTTTTACACTTGATATCGCATCTCCTGAATTTACTTGATTATTTGAATTTACTTCTAATCCAGCTATTGCTTTTATTAAAACATCTTTGGCATTATCTACTTCTTCTTGTGTTGCTTCTGGATCTTCTAATACTGCTTGTACATTGCTTAATGTTTCTTGCAATACATTCCATGATTCAGCACTGTAACTTGCTGAATCTAACCCTTTTACTCGATTGATTAAATTACTTAATAAATCTTTATTTGGTTTTAATCTTAAGTTCAAGAACGCTTTTACTAATTCTGTAAAGG
>OGDN01005037.1_pt1 | contig 10849 bp, 6 predicted proteins | sample 1570271 | NCBI WGS metagenome assembly OGDN01 (sample SAMEA4384481, study PRJEB24528) | human gut metagenome | reverse complement strand
GGCGCCAAAAATAACCTCCGTATATTTATGCGCCTTAGACTGATATTCCCCGGAAAAGTTCAAATCGATATCCGGCTCCTTATCTCCCTTAAATCCCAGGAAGGTTTCAAAGGGAATATCAAAGCCGTCCTTATGTAACATTTCCCCGCAGACAGGGCAGACTTTGTCCGGCATGTCAATTCCCGCTTTTCCCGCATAGGCTTTCACTTCTTCGCTGTCGAAATCCACGTAATGACATTTGCTGCAATAATAGTGCGGACTTAAAGGGTTTACCTCGGTAATTCCCGCCATAGTCGCCACAAAGGAGCTTCCGACAGAACCACGGGAGCCTACCAGATATCCATCCTCCACTGACTTCCACACCAGCTTCTGGGCGATAATATACATCACGGCAAATCCATTGGTAATAATGGAATGTAACTCCTTTTCCAGTCTGGCTTCTACAATCTGGGGAAGCTTGGGTCCATATATCTCATGGGCTTTGTCATAACAGATTTTCGTCAGGGTCTTGTCACTGTCCGCAATCACAGGAGGACATTTGTCCGGTCTGACCGGTGCAATGGTATCGCACATATCTGCAATCCGGTTTGTATTTGTTACCACAATCTCATATGCCTTGTCACTTCCCAGATAGGAAAATTCCTCCAGCATTTCCTCCGTGGTATGCAGATACAGCGGTGCCTGATTATCCGCATCATCAAAGCCCTTTCCTGCCATGATAATCCGTCTGTAAATCTCGTCCTCCGGGTCCAGAAAATGCACATCACAGGTTGCCACAACCGGTTTATGGAACTCCTCCCCCAGCTTTACAATCCTGCGGTTGATATTCTGAATATCCTCCACGGAATTTACCGTCCTGATTTTCTCAGAGGCAATCATAAACTGATTGTTCCCGACAGGCTGGATTTCCAGATAATCATAAAACCGCACCAGCCGGGCAATCTGCATATCGCTCTGCCCGTCCAGAAGCGCCCTGTACAGTTCTCCCGCTTCACAGGCACTTCCCAAAATCAGCCCTTCCCTGTATTTTTCCACAAGACTTTTTGGTATTCTGGGATGCCTGTTAAAATAAGTCAAATGGGACTCCGATACCAGACGATACAGATTAATCCGCCCCAAATCATTTTTCGCCAGAATAATGGCATGATAAGAAGGCTGCTTTCGCACCAGTTCCACACTGGATGCCCCCAGGGTATTTACCTGCGCCAGTGTTTCAATCTGCTGTTCCGCCAGCATCTGAATAAATTTCACAAAAATCCATGCCGTACACTCGGCATCATCCACCGCCCTGTGGTGATTTTCCAGAGAAATATTCAGCGTCTTCGCCACAGCATCCAGCGTATGCTTGGACTGATTCGGCAAAAGGACTCTGGAAATTCCCACTGTATCCACAAAGGTAAATTCATTAGGCAGTCCCTGCCTTCTTGCATTTTCCATAATAAAGCTCATATCAAAGTTGGCATTGTGGGCTACCAGCACGCAGCCATCGCAAAAGTTAAGAAATTCCGGCAGCACCTCTTCGATTACAGGTGCATCCATTACCATATCATCCCGTATAGACGTCAGCTTTTCAATTTCAAAGGGAATCGGCACCTTGGGATTGACAAAGGTAGAAAACCTCTCTACTACTTCTCCCCCGGATACCTTTACCGCTCCGATTTCGATAATCCGGTTATTTACCGGGGAAAATCCGGTTGTTTCTATATCAAATACAACAAAGTCATCCGTCAGGCGCTGTCCCTTATCTCCGGTGACAATCTGCTTCAAATCATCTACCAGATAGGCTTCCACTCCATAAAGAATCTTAAAGAAATCCTGCTTGTCCGGGTTTTCTTCCCCCGCTTCCTGCCTCTTTTTCTTCTCGTCCTTCCAGAGGTCATCCCACACATGGTTTGCATCCGTAAAACTCTGTACCACACCATGGTCAGTAATGGCAATCGCCCGGTGTCCCCATTTGTAGGCTCTCTTTACAATATCCTTCGCCTCGGAAACTCCGTCCATATCACTCATCTTCGTATGGCAGTGCAGCTCTACTCTCTTATGGGGTGCCGTATCCATACGGGTTGTGGTAAAATCGGTAATCTTTTTAATTCCCTGAATAGAACCGATTGTCAGTTCATGGTCAAATTTATCCAGGGTGGCAACCCCTTTGATTTTGATAAATCCTCCGGGCTTTAATCCTGCTGTAATCGTAGAAACAAATTCTGTCTTCGTAAACAGCTTGATACCAATGGTATCGGTAAAATCTGTCACATCAAACATGACGATGGTCTTTTCATTCTTAATATCCCGGGTATCCAGTTTTAAAATCTTTCCCCGGATAACCACTTCTCCCATCTCACCGATAATATCCTCAATGTGCATGGCTTCCTCTTCAAAGTCACGCCCATAAATCACATCCGGATTATCTGACTGCTTCGGATTTTTCGTATAATCTCCGCCCCGTCTGAATTCCCCTTTCCGAAATTCGCTCCTCCGGAACTCCTTTTTGCCTTCTCCCATACCGGAAAAGCTTCCTGTTGTACCGGTTTTTGCAGGAGCCTGCTTTCCGGCTTCCTGTCTGCCGTTCCCCTCTGCCTGGAATGACTGCTTTTTCTCTTCTCCCGTACTTCCGGCGCCATCCGCCTTTCCTTCCGCAGAATGTCTCTCCGGCTTGATTCGCTTGCAGATTTCCTGAACCTTCATTCGGATTTTCAGTTCGTCATCCTCTGCAAACCTGCCTCCTGATGCCTGTCTGTACTCCACTGCTACAGATACCGTTAAACCGCATCTCTCTACCAGTACCTTTTCCAGTATCCGGACAATTTCCGCCTCCTTGCTGTGATTTAATACCGTATCCTCCATGCACAGGAGCATTTTATCCGGCTCCGGATAGCTGATTTCCGCCAGCCGGAACGCATTATATTCAATATGACTGTATTCTCTTAATTCCTCCAGAATACTGTCCCTGTAAATTTTCATCAGATTTTCCGGTGTATACTGGGAAGAAAGAGAAAACTTTTCAAAAATCCGGATTGCGATTCTGACCTCCGGGAACAACTGCTTTTTGATTTCCCTTTCCGCCGCCCAGATATCTTCCTTTAAAATCAACCGTTTGCTGAAAAGATAAATATGAAGCTTATCCTTCTGTCTGGAAGTGGAAACCCTTTCTACCTCCGTCTGCTCCAGCTTATCCCGAAGTTCCCCCTTTATCTGCAACGTGGGGAACACTTCAAAAAACAACTTTGCCATCTGATTCTTCTTTCCTTCCTATATCCAATGGTCCAGTTCTTCCCGCAGGGCGTCAAGAAGCTTTTCCTCAGGTACTTTCCGGATAATCTCACCCTTCCGGATTAAAAGTCCCTCACCAATGCCTCCTGCTACACCCAAATCCGCTTCCTTTGCCTCACCGGGGCCATTTACCGCGCAGCCCATAACCGCAACCTTAATGTCTAACGGGTAATCCTCCACCAGCTTTTCCACTTTGGTTGCCAGTCCGATTAAATCAATCTGGGTTCTGCCACAGGTCGGACAGGAAACCACTTCCACACCGCCCTTTCTAAGCCCCAGTGTCCTTAAAATCAATTTTGCAGACTTGATTTCCTCCACCGGATTTCCTGTTAAGGACACACGAATGGTATCTCCGATTCCCTGATACAGAATCATCCCCAGCCCCATAGCCGATTTGATGTTTCCGCTCCAGACTGTACCGGATTCCGTAATTCCCACATGTAACGGGTAAGGTGTCTTTCCCGCCAGCAGTTCATGGGCTTTCACGCACATCATAACATCAGAGGACTTAATACTGATAACCAGATTGTCATACCCCAAATCCTCTATGCTGTGTACCTTATCCAGCGCGCTTTCCACAATGCCCTCCGCTGTTACACCTCCGTACTTTTCCACCAGATTTCTTTCCAGGGAACCGCTGTTGACACCCACACGAATAGGTATCTGCCGCTCTTTCGCCACATCCACCACAGCCTTTACCTTTTCCGGACTGCCGATGTTTCCCGGGTTAATCCGAATCTTATCCGCACCGTTTTCCATGGCGGCAATCGCCATCTTATAATCAAAATGAATATCTGCCACAAGGGGAATCGATATCTGCTTCTTAATTTCTCCAATCGCCTTTGCTGCTGCGAGAGTAGGCACCGTACACCGGATAATTTCGCAGCCTGCCTGTTCCAGCTCATGAATCTGTGCTACTGTTGCAGCCACATCCTCGGTCTTTGTATTTGTCATAGATTGAATCAGTATCGGATTGCCTCCTCCGATTTTCCTGTTTCCAATCTGAATTACCTTTGTATTCTCTCTATACATAAACCCATTTCCTTCCTTTACCGATGATTTCTGTTCCATTATAGCACGCTTTGGTTTTCTTGTATTCCTCTTTCTGGAATCTTTTTAATCCCTTACCCTTCTTGCAAAATATCCCGGACTTACCTGCACAGCAAAACCATCCATGCAAAGCCGCATCAGGCAGCCGGTCATAATTCTTTCTTCCCGGCTTTCCCTTCTCTTCTGGTTCTCTGTATCATCCTGATTCTCTGTATTCTTCAGCTTCCCCGTGCATTTCTGATTCTCTGCTCTCTCCTGTTCACTCTTTTCTCTTCTCCGTTGCTTCTGCTGCCAGACAAGCCTTTGCTCAATTTCTTCTACGGACAGTGGATTCTCCTCCAATGCCATATAAATTTCCTCATACATTTCAGCTTTCTTTTCTGCTTCTCCTCCCATTCCCCTGCTCAGTTCCCGCACTCTTTTTATCCGCAGACTGTCTATCTGTTCCACTCCCTCCGGCTTTTTCTCTGCCTTTTGCTTTCCAATCTGCTTATCCTCTGTCCGCTTCTCCTTCCTATTTTTATCTTCCCTCTGCTTGTCCTCTGTCCGCTTCTCCTTCCCATTTTTATCCTCCCCCTGCTTGTCTTCTGTCCGCTTCTCCTCGCTGTTTTTCCCTTCTGTCTTCTTACCTTCCATCCGCTCATCTTCTGTCTGTTTTTCTTCTGTCTGCCCGCTTTCTGTCCACCTGCCTCCCGCCTGCAGCATCCCGCCCCGCTTCAACCGATATTGCTTCCAAAGCTCCTCCATAAATTCTTCCATGTCCAGTAAAATACCGGCTCCGTTCTTTATCAGATAATTACAGCCGCTGCTCAAATCATCTACCAGACGTCCCGGCACCGCATATACTTCCTTTCCCTGCTCCAGTGCCATATCTACCGTAATCAACGTTCCGCTTTTCTTTCTCGCCTCCACTACAATTACCGCATCCGCCAACCCGCTGACAATCCGGTTTCTGGGCGGAAAATATCCCGCTCTCGGCGGCGTCCCCCACTCGTATTCCGAAATCACACCGCCCTGTTTGCAAAGCCTGTCATACAAATCCTGATTCTGCCTGGGATAGCAGATATCCGCCCCACATCCCAGTACTGCAAAGGAACTGCCGCCTGCCTGCACTGCCGCCTGCTGCCCGATACCGTCTATTCCCCTTGCCATACCGCTGATAACCTGTATCCCGTTTTCGCCAAACAGCCTTCCCAGACGTTTTGCTACCTCCTGTCCATAATAAGAGCAATCTCTGGCTCCGATAACCGCCACGCTCGGCACTCCCTCCTCCGGCAGTTTTCCCCTTACATAAAGCTGTTTTGGTGCCTGCGGAATTTCCAATAATCTGCGGGGATATTCCCTGTCCGTCAGCAAAATTTTTCTATCTGTTTCCATCCTGTCTTTCTCCTATTCCCTCTTATTATCCCCAAAATTCCACCGTTGGTCTGTAAAAGGCTGCTTCCAGCAGGTGTTCCGTCTTAATCCTTTCTTCTCCCTCCAAATCCGCAATGGTTCTTGCCACCCGTAAAATCCGATAATATACTCTTGCGCTTAACTGTAAGGATTCATAAAGCTTTTCTATACATTCCTGCTCCTCTTTTCCCAATTTACAATACCTGTCCATATCCCCCGAACCAATCTCCGAGTTAAATCGATATTTTCCGTCTGAAAACCTGATTTCCTGCCTTTTTCTTGCCTCCATTACCCGCTGCCTTATTTTTTCACTGCTTTCTTCCTTTCCGCTCCTTGCCAGCTTCCTGACATCCACCGCCTGAAGCTGCACACACAAATCAATCCTGTCCAGAATCGGACCCGATACTTTTCCCACATACTGCTTTCTTCTGACCTCCGTACATTTACACCTGTTCTTATTCGGATGAAAACCACAGGGGCAGGGATTCATTGCCCCCACCAGCATAAAATCGCAGGGATAAACCATATTACCTCCATTCCTGCTTATCTGTACCTGATGCTCCTCTATGGGCTGACGCAGGGAATCCAATACATACCTTTGAAATTCCGGCAGTTCATCCAGAAAAAGTACTCCCCTGTGAGCCAGAGAAATCATGCCCGGTCTGGGTGTCATTCCGCCTCCCAGCAAAGCCGCCTGCGTCACCCCATGATGGGGGCTCTGGAAGGGACGCCTTGTCATAAGCGACTTTCCCTCTCCAAGCTGCCCCGCCACACTGTATACTGCTGTTACCTCAAGACTCTCCTCCCTTGTCATCGCCGGCAGGATTCCCGGAATCCTTTTGGCTATCATGGATTTTCCCGCTCCGGGCGGTCCTATCAGCAGCATATTATGAAACCCCGCTGCCGCGATTTCAGCCGCTCTTTTGGCATTTTCCTGTCCGTTTACCTCCGCAAAGTCTGCTCCGCAAAATTCAGACATCTCCTCCTGCAAAAACCTTTCCCGGGGTAAAATTTTCTCTCTTTCCTCCGTTTCCGCCTCTATAAATTCCAGTACCTCCCTGATATGCCCGACTCCCCTGACGCACGCTTCCTCTACTACTGCCCCTTCTCTGGCATTTACTGCCGGTACAATACACTCTCTGATTCCATGCTTTACCGCCTCCTGTACAATCGGCAGTACTCCGTTTACCCGTTTTACCTCACCGTTTAATCCAAGTTCTCCCAAAAAGAGTATCCTTTCACACCTCGCTTTTTCAATTTTTTCCATCGCCGCCAGTAGCCCTACCGCAATCGGCAAATCAAAAGCTGTTCCCTCTTTTCTGGTATCTCCCGGGGAAAGATTTACCGTGACATGATTTGGCGGCAGTTCCAGACCTGCATTTTTCAAAGCCACCATCACCCTGTCCCTGGATTCCCTGACCTCTCCGCTCAGGGAACCTACCATGCAAAATGCAGGCAATCCCCTGTCTATATCTACCTCCACCATAACAAGATAGGCGCTCATGCCCAGAAGAGCACCTGAATGAATTGTACTGTACATAATTCACGCTCCTTTTGTACCCGTTAAAGTACTATGCTGTTTTTAATTGTTTTTATATGGATTTAGTTTGGACTTACTCAGAACCGGAAAACTCCCGGTTATAGATTTCAGAAATTTGAATTTACTTTTACTTCTTCATTTTTTGCATCAAACCATGACAGGGCATGGCAGAACCCCTTTAAAACCTAGGCTTCTGCCAGCATTCCTGATGCAATTTTTCTGTCCCGCAGCTTATCCGTCAATACCCGGAACCACAAATTCTTCTCCGCCGATAACTGACTCAGCACAATAATCTGAATTGGTACAAGACTGCCTTTCACATAATAAATGCCCTTCTCTTCCTCCAGTTCCACCTGCAGTGCCGCATAAAACGCAGGATGCCACTGGAGCATTTCCTTTCCATCTTCCATAAAACCTCCTGTTCTTTTTTGCAGGAGATTTCCTTTCAGAAATTCCTGCCTTTTTGCTATTTTGGATTGAAAGCACGAATTTCTGAAATTGCCGAAACCTCTTCCGGCATAAGAATGTAAAAAGAATATTTTGAATTTTCTCAGACGAAATATGCTTTACAATAAGTATACTATCACAAATATTTTCTTTTTGCAACAAGATTTTATTACAATCTATACCTTCAAACTCATATTATCAGAATCCTGTGCAAACTGGATTGCCATTTCCCGGTCAATTCTGCCCTCCTGATACAGCCGCAGAATAGCCTCATCCATGGTTATCATGCCGCTCTTGCGGTTGGTCTGCATCACGCTGGCAAGCTGATGGGCCTTGCCCTCCCGAATCAGGTTTCTGACTGCATGGTTGGCATGCAGTACCTCAAAGGCCGCCACACGCCCTCTGCCATCCGCAGTGGGAATCAGCTGCTGGGAAACCACAGCCTCTAAAACATTGGCAAGCTGTACCCGGATTTGCTGTTGCTGATGGGGCGGAAAGACATCAATAATACGATCCACCGTACTTGCTGCGCCGATGGTATGCAGACTGGATAATACCAGATGTCCGGTTTCCGCCGCCGTTATGGCAACGCTGATGGTTTCAAAATCCCGCATTTCTCCCACCATAATAACATCCGGATCCTCTCTGAGGGCTGCCCGGAGGGCATTTGCATAATTATCTGTATCCAGACCAATCTCCCGCTGATTTACCATGGACATACGGTGCTGATGCAGAAATTCAATGGGGTCCTCCAGGGTAATCACATGGGCATCCCGGTTATTGTTGATTTTATCTACAATTGCAGCAAGAGTAGTAGACTTTCCGCTTCCAGTCGGTCCTGTAACCAGCACCAGTCCTCTTTTTTTCTGATATAATTCCATTACGGATTCCGGTACTCCCAGTTCCTCCGGTGAAGGAATCCTTGTTCCCACAAGTCTGAACGCAAGCGCCACGCTGCCCCTCTGTTTATAGGCATTGACACGATATCTGCCGCAATTTGGAATGGAAAAAGAGAAATCGTACTCTCCCCGTTCTTCAAAAGTTTCCCTCTGGGCTGCCGTCATAATTTCCAGCAGAATATCCAGTGTGTCCGCAGGCAGCATTTTAGAATAATTCATGGTTAATAAATCACCATTCACCCGCATTTTCGGCGGTATTCCCACTGTCAGATGCACATCGCTGGCACCCGCTTCCTTTGCTTCTCGCAAAATATCTTCTATGGTTGGCATTTCCGACTTCCTTCTCCCTTGTTCTGCGCTGCTTTTCCCCTGCACCATTTGTGATAACAGCGCGGACACAAATGGTTTTACAGTAGACCCATGGCATTATTATAATGAATTTTTCGGTAAAAAACAACTGTCAGTTTCCTCCGCCAGTTCAAAGGCTGCCCTGAGTTTTCCGATGGCTTTTTTCTCTATCCGGGACACATAGCTTCTGGAAATTCCCAGTCTGTCGCCGATTTCATTCTGGGTCTGTTCCCGCTTCCCCAACAGTCCATACCGCATCACAAGAATCTCCTGCTCTCTGTCTGTCAGTTTCTCCCGCATCAGCCGGAAAAGCTTTTTAATTTCTCCGGCAAGCTCCATGCTTTCCAGAATATCCGGCTGTTGCTGCTCAATCACATCCACAAGACAGATTTCATTGCCTTCCTTATCCTGCCCGATGGATTCAAATAAAGACACTTCTCTGGAAGTTTTCTTTTTCCCCCTCAGAAGCATCAGAAGTTCATTGTCAATGCAGCGGCAGGCATAGGTTGCCAGCCTTCCCTTTTTATCATCAAAGGTATCGATTGCCTTAATCAGCCCGATACAGCCAATTGAAATCAGCTCCTCCATATCTTCATCCGTATTCTGGTACTTTTTCGCAATATGCGCCACCAGTCTCAGATTCCGAATAATCAGCATCTCCTTTGCCCTGGCTGCCTCCTCCGGTGTTCCTTTCCTGAGCAGACGGATGCATTCCGCTTCTTCTCCCGGGGTCAACGGTTTTTGAAAGGTTCTCAAATCGTTCCTCCGTGGATGACTCTTAACAATAGTCTATGTGAAACGGCTTTCTCCGGTGCCTGTCAATGCAAAAAGTTTTTATTCCTCCTCCAGCAAAAACTGTGCCATCACATAATTGCTGACATCCAGCCCCTTTTCCGTCAGGGAAAGCCATCTGTCCTCCCCCTGCTCTGTCCAGCGCAAAAGCCCGTTTTGGATGTTTTTTTCAATGACGTCCTCATATATCTCATCCAGTGTTCGGGAAAAACATCCGACAAACTCTTTTTCCGAAATTCCCATTGTCAGCCGAAGCCCCAGAAACAGTGTTTCCTCTATCTGTTCTCCATCGGTCAGCACATGCACATCCTCCCTGCATCCACAGGGATTTGCCAGATACTTTTCCAGGCTTTCCGTATTATGGAACCGGACATTTTTCAAAAGGGAAGCCGCCCCCAGTCCAAGTCCCAGATATTCCGCCCGCTTCCAGTAACCGCAGTTATGGGCGCAGGCAAAGCCCGGCTTTGCATAATTGGAAATTTCATACCGCTCATAGCCTTTTTCCGCCAGAAGCTTTTTCGTCAGATGGTACATCTGCCTGTCCGCATCCTCCCCCGGCAAATCCAGCTTTCCCTCCTCCTGCCAGCGATAAAAGTCCGTCCCCTCCTCTACTATCAGACTGTACGCGGAAATATGCTCCGGCGGGTCAGGCAGGGATAACACCCTTTGAAGCGTCCGCTCATATCCGGCAACGCTCTGTCCCGGCAGGGCGCTCATAATGTCCACGTTCACATTCTGAAAGCCCATATTCCGCACAAGCTGCCAGGTATGTAAAAACTGCTCCCATGTGTGGATTCTGCCGATTTTTTTCAGTTCCTCATTTTCCGCAGACTGTAAACCGATACTCAGCCTGTTGATTCCCGCTCTTTTATAAGCGGCAAGCTTTTCCTCATCCACCGTTCCCGGATTCATTTCTATTGTAATTTCGACCCCTTTATCCAGCACATATCCCCTTCGTATTTCCTCCAAAATCCTTTCTATCCGGGCTCCCTGCATGAGGGAAGGCGTTCCCCCGCCGATAAAAATGCTTGTTACCGTGTATTTTTCACATTTCCCGGCACACATTCTTATTTCCGTAAGCAACGCCTTCACATACTCTTCTCTTCTG
>OGDN01005019.1_pt1 | contig 10887 bp, 7 predicted proteins | sample 1570271 | NCBI WGS metagenome assembly OGDN01 (sample SAMEA4384481, study PRJEB24528) | human gut metagenome | reverse complement strand
CCGGTACAGCTGCCTGACCGATTCCACCGTGCTGGAGACCTATCCCCACCTGCAGACCGTCTGCGGCGCTCTGGAGACCGGCGTGTACCGCCCTGTGATCGAGGAGTGGACGGAGTTCACCAACATCCTGGGCACCGAGATGGACAACATCATCCAGGGCACCAAGACCATGGACGAGGCGCTGGCCTACGCCCAGGAGCAGCTGGAGCAGCTGATGGCCTGAGCCCAGCCTCTCTGAAACAGAAATGACACGGCCGGCCGGGGCGCCGTCTGGCGCCCCGGCCGTTGTTCCAAAAGCCCCGGAGCCGGGCCCTGGGGCCACACCTCTCGAGTTTGTGAGGCCAATGTATGAAGAGAAACGAGATTGCAAAACTGAATAGCGCCCAGGCGGCCACAAACCGGTTCGGGATCGGAATGCTCACGCCCACCCTGATAGTCCTGCTGGTCATGACGGCCTATCCCCTGATTTTCACATTTGTATACAGCTTTACCGACTACAACTACCTGAAGGGCACGGAGAACGCCTCTTTTGTGCTGTTCGATAACTACGTCTCCCTCTTTAAAAACGGATATTTTCAGCAGGCGGTGTGGAACACCATCAAGTTCACTATCCTGGCGGTGGTACTGGAGATGGCCCTCGGCCTTCTGATCGCAGTATTTGTCAACTCCCTCAAGCGAGGGCAGAAGATTATGCGGACGCTGCTGCTCCTGCCCTATCTGCTGCCCGCCGTCACGGTGGCCCTCAGCTGGCGGATGATGCTCTCCGCCAACTACGGCATCATCAACCAGTTCCTGAAGGGACTGGGCCTGCCGGTGTTCAACTGGTTCATGGACACAAAAACGGCCTTCGGCACGATCCTGCTGATCGACGTGTGGCAGAACGTCCCCTTTGTGTTTCTGCTGCTGTACGCCTCCCTCCAGTCCGTGTCGGAGAACCAGTATGAGGCCGCCCGCATCGACGGCGCCGGCTTCTTCCAGCAGTTCTGGTACATCACCCTGCCCAACATCAAGGGCAGCCTGGCCCTGTGCGCCCTGCTGCGGACCATCGACACCTTCCGCCTGTTCGAGAAGGTGAACGTCCTCACCGGCGGTGGCCCGGCGGGCACCACCACGACCATCACTCAGTTCTTGTATACATACGGTATCAAGTCTCTGGACTTCGGCTTCGGCAGCGCCGGCGCCATCGTGATGACATTGCTGGTGCTGATCCTGTCCAGCTTCTACATCAAGCGGGCCATGGGTTGAGCGCCTATGGAAGAACTGAAGCTGACATTCGTCAACGTGGGCTATGGGGAGGCCGCCCTGCTGGAATGTCCCGACCCGGCCTTCCCCGGCGGTACCTTTGTCATGGTGATCGACGGCGGCAGCGCCGAAGCAGAAGAGTACCGGGACAGCGCCACCGGCCGTATCCCCTTGGACCAGTACCTCTCCCTGCGGGGCGTGGACCACATCGACCTGATGGCAGCCACCCATGTCCATGAGGACCACCTGTGCGGCCTGCTGCCCGCGGCGGAGAAGCTGCCTCCCGCGGCCCTCTGGCAGACGCTGCCCCCGGAGTTTTGCCGCTCCATGCGGACGCTGGACATTCCGGCGGAGGGCCTGACGCCCTCCCGGAGCAAGTTTCTCCGGGCCCTGAACGACTACCGCCGCCTCTGCCTGGGGCAGAGCTGCCCGCGCCACCGGCCTCTGGCCGGAATGGAGCTCCGGCTGTGCCGGGATCTCTTGGTTCGGGTGCTGGGCCCCTCCCGTGCACAGGCGGAGAAGCTGGCGTCCTCGTGCCGGGCACTGTATGAGGAGGCGGACCCGTCCGCTTTCTGGCAGCGCCTGGACCAGCTGGACGCGGCCATGAACAATTACAGCCTGATCCTCCTGCTGGAGTACCGGGGGACCCGGATCCTACTCCCCGGCGACACCAACTACATGGGCTATGGAGGGCTGGACCCCGCCTCCCTGCGGGCCGACCTCTTCAAGGTGGGCCACCACGGCCAGCGGGACGGTATTTCTGCAGAACAGATCCAGGCCATCGCTCCCCGGGCGGTGGTGTGCTGCGCATCCAGCGACCGCCGCTACAACAGCGCCGATCCGGCCATCCTGCAGATGATGGCGGACAGCGGCGCACGGCTGTACTTTTCCGACTGCCCGCCCGGTCCGGACGGCGCAGTCCCGCCCCCCCATCAGGCCCTGACGTTCACAGTAGGCGCCGGCGGCGCAATGGAGGGCACATACCTGTCCATCCCGGATTGAATCCCCGGTCAAATACGACATATCCGTCCGCTCCGGCACTCCACATTCTGCCGGGAGCGGGACGAAAAAAGGAGGAGAACCCCGCCTGGCTCGCGGTGCGGCAGTGTGGAGACCTGCCACAGAGGCGGACCGGCCCCGGCCGGCCGTGAGGGAACAGCTGCGGAGGCGCTGTTTCCAGAGCCTGATATCATGGCAGAAGTTATTCTGAAAAACATCAAGAAGGTCTATCCCCACCAGGAACCCGCCAAGAAGAAAAAGGGCTCTGAGGAGAAGAAGACGAACCTCCAGATTACGGATGAGGGCGTGCTGGCAGTGCAGGAGTTCAGCCTGAACATTGCGGACAAGGAGTTCATCGTGCTGGTAGGTCCCTCCGGCTGCGGCAAGTCCACTACCCTGCGGATGGTCGCCGGCCTGGAGGAGATCAGCGGCGGCGAACTGTATATCGACGGCAAGCTGATGAACGATGTGGCACCCAAGGACCGGGATATCGCCATGGTGTTCCAGAACTACGCTCTGTACCCCCACATGACTGTGCGGGAGAACATGGCCTTCCCCCTGAAGCTGAAGAAGTACCCCAAGGAGGAGATCCGCAAGCGGGTGGATCAGGCGGCGGAGGTTCTGGGCATCACGGAGTATCTGGACCGCAAGCCCAAGGCCCTCTCCGGCGGCCAGCGCCAGCGGGTGGCCATTGGCCGGGCCATCGTGCGGGAGCCCAAGGTCCTGCTGATGGACGAGCCGCTCTCCAACCTGGACGCCAAGCTGCGCAACCAGATGCGGGCCGAGATCATCAAGCTCCGCCAGCGCATCGACACAACCTTCATCTATGTCACCCATGACCAGACCGAGGCCATGACGCTGGGGGACCGTATCGTCATCATGAAGGACGGCTACATCATGCAGATCGGCACGCCCCAGGAGGTGTTCGACCATCCCACGAACCTGTTCGTGGCGGGCTTTATCGGCACGCCCCAGATGAACTTCTTTGATGCGGAGCTGGTGAAGGAAGACGGCCGCTATGCGGTGGTTCTGGAGAACGCCCGGGTGGAACTCTCCGAAGCCAAGCAGGCGAACCTGGCCCGGAAGCAGGTCCAGCCCGGCCCCATCACGCTGGGCGTCCGGCCGGAGCACATTTCCCTGGCCGGGGATGCGTCCCAGGCGGTGCGGGGCACTGTGGACGTGGCGGAGATGATGGGCTCTGCGGTCCATCTCCACGTGGACGCCTGCGGGCGGGACACCATCGTCATCCTCCAGACCATGGATCTCCAGGGGGCGGGGCATCCGATTCCCGCCACCGGCAGCGCCCTGCCGTTCACCTTCGGCGGGAACGTGGCCCATGTCTTCGACCGGGAGACTGGCCGGAATTTGGAGGTCTGATCCGCCGCCCTGCCGTGCCGGATGCACCACGGGCAAACTCTGCTGTAAAAGGAGACGCGCTTTTCAGCGCGTCTCCTTTTTTTAGTTTCAATCAGGGCGCGGCCAGCGGCACGGCAGTGGCTGCGGGACCGTGGAAGCACAGAAGGGGACCGGCCGTTTGGAGCCGTTCTCTGGCCGCCGAACGTCAAAAAACGGCGGCCTCTGGATATCGTTCTTTTTGGGCGGGAACGGTTCGGTCAAAATCCACATTTTCAGCACCGCCCTTCCAGTCGGCACGGGCGGCGGGCAGGTGTTTTCCCGGAAAGCGGATGCCTAGCACAATGCAAATTCATTCACCCGCGTATTTTAGAGCATCGGAGGGCGGAGTCATCCCTCCGGACAGCGAAACCCGTCAAAAGGGACATCCCAAAAAGATGCCCCTTTTGATGGCAGGGCCGGTTGGAGTCGATATTGCCTCGTGAGTAAGATAAAATCGCCGCAAAGCGGCGGACCCAAACCGAAGCCCAGTGAAGTTGGTTCAGTTTGGAATCGAAAAGCAGCAGAACGAGCGCACGATAAGCTCTGCAATGAAATGAAAAAGCTCACCGCAAGCGATATGACGCTTGCGGCGAGCTGGTGCGGGTAACAGGACTTGAACCTGCACGGTTGCCCAATGGAACCTAAATCCATCGTGTCTGCCAATTCCACCATACCCGCAGAGATGATGCTGGGATAGTTGCAGTATATCACATCTCTTCCTCTTGAACAATAGGAAAATCTACGATACAATGAAATGCAGTCTGTTCAAAACCATTGAAAAGAGGAAGCGTACCATGATGACCCCACGCGTTGCTGCCATTCATGACATGTCCGGCTTCGGCCGGTGTTCTCTCACTGTGGCCATTCCTATTCTCTCCGCCATGGGGGTCCAGTGCTGCCCCCTGCCCACGGCATTTCTCTCCACCCATACCGGCGGGTTCGAGGGGTTCACCTTTCTGGACATGACCGACGAAATGTCCAAGGTGGCGGACCACTGGGCCAGCTTGGGCCTGACATTCCAGGCTGTATACAGCGGCTTCCTGGGCAGTGAGCGGCAGATCGGCGTGGTGGAGAACTTTATCTGCCGGTTCCGGGGACCGGACACCGTGGTGGTGGTGGACCCGGTGATGGGGGACTACGGCCGGGTCTACCAGACCTACACCGCCGCCATGTGCAGCGGCATGGCCCGGCTGGCGGAGCTGGCGGACGTCATCACCCCCAACCTGACGGAGGCAGCTCTGCTGCTGGGCCAGCCCTATGAGACGCTGCCCGCCGGCGAGGCGGGCCTCCGGGAGATCACGGAGCGGCTGAGCCTGGGAGGGCGGCGGTCTGTGGTGCTGACGGGCGCCTCTCTGGCCCCCGGCCGGACCGGCGCCGTCTGCTTCGACGCCCGCACCGGGAAGACGGAGGCCGTTCAGACCGCCTATGTGGCCCATGAGTTCCACGGCACCGGGGACGTGTTCTCCAGCGTCCTCACCGGGGCCCTGGTGCGGGGGGAGTCCCTCTCCTCCGCCGCCGGAGAGGCGGCGGCGTTCGTCCGGGCCTGCGCGGAGCGGACCGCGGCGGAAGACCTGCCTATGCGGGAGGGCGTAGATTTTGAACCCCTGCTGGGTCTGCTGATTCCCGGAAAGGAGACCGTATGACCGAATTCCCCTCTCTGCGGCGGCTGAACGTATCCTATACGCTGGTCCACGTGGTCTACTGGGCCATGTTTGCCATCTTCGCGGGCTACCAGACCTCTCTGCTGCTGGGGCGGGGCTTTACCAGCGGGGAGGCGGGGATCTTTGCCTCCATTCGCTGCTTTGCCGGCATTTTGGCTCAGCCGTTGCTGGGAGGCTGGGCGGACCGCCACCCGGAGGTGCCGATCAAACGCCTGCTGAACGCCTGTCTGGTGCTGGCCCTGGGGGTGAATGTGGTATTCTACACCACCCGCCCCGGCTTCTGGGGCACCGCCCTGATCTTCCTGACCCTGGGCATTCTGGAGCTGAACGCCTATCCTCTGCTGGACTCCATGGCGGTACAGTTCATCGCCGCCGGGGTGGACATGTCGTACAGCCTCAGCCGTGGGCTGGGGTCTCTGTCCTATGCCCTGGCCTGCGTTGCGTGCGGCCAGCAGGCGGTGCGCTTCGGAACAGAAAGCCTGCTGCTGACCCACATGGCGCTGCTGGTGCTGATGATCGCGGTGGTGGCCCTGTACCCTGCCTTTCCCAAAGATGCCTTGCAGGCCCAGGGCGGGGGAGAGCGGCCCCACTCCATATTGTACATTCTGAAAAGCAGCCGCCCCTTCACCCTGACGCTGGTGAGCCTGTTCTTCACCCTGGCGGCCATTATGCCCATCGTCAGCTTCATGGTGAACCTCGTCTCAGACCGGGGCGGCGACGAGGGGCACCTGGGTTTGGCACTGTTTCTGATGGGGGCGTCGGAGCTGCCCGCGGCGCTGCTGTTCACGCCGCTGTTCCGCCGCTTCGGCGCGGCGGGGACCCTGCGGATGTCCATCTGCTTCATGGCGGTGAAGCCCCTGCTGTTCCTGCTGGCCCCCAGCCTCTCCGGACTCCTGCTGGTGCAGCCCGTCCAGCTGCTGGGGTACGGGCTGTTCACCCCCGCCTCGGTCTACTACGCCAACGCAAACGTCTCCCCGGTGGACCAGGTGAAGGGCCAGTCCATTATGATGATCGCCTCCAACGGCCTGGGGGCCATGTTCGGCAACTTCCTGGCGGGGTACGCCATCGACTGGGGCGGCGCCGACGCCATGCTGGGGATGTGCCTGGTCTTCGGCGTCATCGGCGTGCTGTTCATGCTGGCGGCAGGGCGGAGCAAGACATAAAAAGAGCGGCACGGCGGTTGCCGTGCCGTTTTCTATATGGCGAGAAACTCTGGAAAGCCCTTGATTTTCCATTCTCCATCGGTTAAACTGAATGCGGAAGCATAAACTGCGGCAGGGCATAGCGGGCGGCCACCCGCTATGTCCCTGTGATGAGTGTCATGACCACTCAACACAACAGTCATCTGACTGCACCGTATTTCCCATTATACCGGCGGGGTGCGCTTTTTTCAAGTGCGAACCCGGGGAGTGGGCGTTGTGTTGCGCTTTGATCCAGAAGATCAGGCGGTGTTGAGTCCTGCGCTCAACACCGCCTTTGTGTTTCCGGCAGACACCGGGGACGGGTATCCGTCCCCGGGAACGTCTGTTGGACCGGATCTTTCCGGATTTTTTACTTGACCTTCCCCTGGGGGGAAGGTGTATCCTGGCACTGTCATCTCGCCGGAGTGTCCGGCACAAACGCCCTGTGGGGCGGGAAAGGAACTGTTATGAACGTACTTCACACTCGCTGGAGAGCCCTGGTTCTGGCCCTCCTCCTGGCCGTGAGCCTGGCGGTCCCCGCCGCGGCGGCGGAAACCGAGACCGCCGCGGAGGACCTGCAAACCCTGGCGGACACCGCCGCCTCTTACGCCGCCCAGTACGGCGGCGCGCAAAGCCTGCAATACGCGCTGTGGCAGGATGGGGAGATCGTTCTCACCGGCCAGACCGGCACCTTCTCCCGGTCCGAAAACCGCCTGATGACCGGGGACGAGCTGTACGGCATCGGATCCGTCAGCAAGATCTACACCACCGTGGCGGTGATGCAGCTGGCGGAGGACGGCAAGGTGTCTCTGGACGCCCCGGTGACCCGGTATCTGCCGGACTTCAAAATGGCGGACGAGCGTTACAGGGACATCACCGTTCGGATGCTGCTGAACCACTCCTCCGGCATCCTGGGCACCGGCCTCTCTGACGCCATGCTGTTCGGCGAGGCCAGCACACGCGCCCATGACACCCTGCTGGAGAAGCTCTCCACCCAGCGGCTGGCGGCGGACCCCGGCGCCTTCAGCGTCTACTGCAACGACGGCTTCTCCCTGGCGGAGCTGGTGGTGGAGGCCATCACTGACATGGACTTCATGGACTATGTGGACGAACATATCCTGGCCCCTCTGGACCTGGACCGCACCTTTGCTCCCGGCGGGGACTTTGACGCCAACGATTTGGCCCCCATCTACCGGGGCACCGACCCCCGCGCCCTGCCCCAGGATGCCCTGAACGCCATCGGTGCCGGAGGCATCTATGCCACGGCTTCCGATCTGGCGTCCTTCGGCGGCGCCCTGACCGGCACGGAGCTGCTGCGCCAGTCCTCTCTGGACGCCATGGCCTATCCGGAGTACAGCCGGGGCCTGTGGCCCGAAAGCGGAGAGCCGGACTCCCTGGCCTACGGCCTGGGCTGGGACAACATGGAGTGGTATCCCTTCTGCCAAAGCGACATCCAGGCCCTGGTGAAAGGCGGCGACACCCTGTACTACCACGCCGGCCTAGTGGTCCTGCCGGAGTATGACATGGCCGCGGCTGTGGTCAGCTCTGGCGGCGTGTCCACCTATGACCAGCTGGCCGCCAATCAGATCCTCATCGCCGCTCTGGCGGAGGAGGGCGTCACCGTGGACCAGACTGTAAAGGCCCTGCCCGCGGCGGAGTCCGCCGCCATGCCCGCGGAACAGCTGGAAAACGCCGGGTACTACGGCTCCACCTCCGCCCAGTATCAGGTGGATATCCAGGCCGACGGCACTTTGACCATGTCCTACCTGAACTATCCCACCTCGATCCCCGCCCAGACCTTCACCTATTGCAGCGACGGCTCCTTCCGGGATTCCACCGGGTTGTCTTACATCTCCTTTGTGAAAGAGCGCAACGGCCAGACCTATCTGTACCAGCAGGCCGTCTCCCCTCTGCCGGGCCTGGGGGCGCTGCCCATCGCCAACTACGCCGCCGTGAAACTGCCGGAGAACGATCTCTCTCCTGAGGTAGCCGCCGCCTGGGACAGCATCGCCACCTTGGGTATCCTGCCCATGAACGAGCCATACAACTCCCAGACCTTCCTGGCGCTGGCGGACGCCGCCGCGGTCGCGGAAGTGCCGGAAACGATCCCCGGCTATATCGGCGCCGCCCGGATCGTGGACGAGACCACCGCCCGCTCTGAGATCCAGGTGCCCGGCGTGGGCAGCCGGGACGGCGTGGACTACCAGCTGGAGGAGCGGGACGGCGTCCTCTGGATCAACGCCAAGGGCAGCCTCTACATGGACGCGGCCGCAGCGCCCACGCTGTTCACTGGCTCTGGCGCCTCCTACACCACCATTCAGGCGGATGGCTATGCCCGCTGGTACCAGGTCGGCGATGCCGCCGGCAAGACCATGACCGTGCAGGTGCCGGAGAATTCCGGCTTCTGGGTGTATGACGGAAATGGCCAGGTGACTGCCTCCTCCGTCCTGTGGGGCGACACCACCGTCACCTTGCCGGAGGATGGAACGATTGTCTTTGCCGGTGATCCCGGCGCCCGCTTCCACCTGCGCTTCCAGGGATAACGTCTCCAGGACATGAAAAACGCGCCGCAGAAGCGGCGCGTTTTTCAGTTCAGCGGTCCGAATGAGACCAGGCCCGAGGCTGGTTGTAGGGGCGGTACGTGGATGTGAGCACATTTTCAAAGATCGGCGCGTCGGGCACCTCCACCCGTCTGAGGATCTGCTCGCCCGCAGCCTGCCCCAGGTCCTCCACCGGCTGGATGATGGAGTCCATCTGATTGGCGTACAGGGCGTACACATCGGAGTCATAGTCCACAAAGCTCACCAGGTCGATGTCCTGGGCCAGCTGGATGCCCTTCTGGTGGAGATAGATGATGGTCTCCGAGGCCATCAGCCCCTGACAGACGATGATGGCGTCGCACTTGCGCTCCAGCAGCTGGTCCAGGCAGGCGCAGGCGCTGTTCTCCAGGGAGTCGCCATATTGGATTAAATGCTCATCCTCCGGCAGGCCACAGTCCGCCACAGCCTGCCGATAGGCGGAGATCCGCTCCTGCGTGCTGGAGAGGCGGGGGAGGCCGCCGATGATGCCGATCCGCTGGTCGCCCTTTCCCGCCAGCCGGCATACACTGCGGTAGATGGGCTGGAAGTTGGACACGCAGACGGAGGAGTACTTCTTCGTCTCAAAGATCCGGTCCACCAGCACCACCGGAAATCCTGCGGGGATCAGGGCGTCGAACCGCTGGAAATCGTCCATGGTGCTGGCCACCAGCAGCCCGTCCACCAGTCCCGCCGTCAGCAGGCGGATGTTGGTCTCCTCCCGGTCCATATTCTCCCGGGTATTGGCGATGATGAGCTGGTAGCCGTTGGCGGAGAGATATTTTTCCACAGACTCAATCATGGTTGCGAAGAATTTATTGGCGATATCGGGCACAATAAAGCCGATGATCTTTTTCTTTCCCGTGCGGAAACTGCGGGCGGAAGCGTCCGGTGTGTATCCCAGCTCCTCGATGGCCCGGTAGACCTTCTCTTTCGTCTCGTTGGACACATACCGGGTATTGTTGATGGTGTGGGACACGGTGGCGGTGGACACTCCCGCCAGCTTCGCCACATCGCTGATGGTCACCTTCATGGGACAGCCTCCTTGCGCAATGGTTTATTGGTTTACGCAAATAATTAGCCACTTCAGTATAGGACAGCTTTCCCTCCGCGTCAAGCCCCTTTTCCCCTTGTTTCGTGTAAAAATTGTGAAATATGCCCTTTTTCTTATGGATTATCCACAACCTACCGCAGAAAATGTTATCTGAATTGACAGTTGCAAAAAGGTCGACCGTATGATAATATACTTGTGCGATTATTAGAAAACGTTTACGCAAACGTTTCGACGGCGCGCCGCCGGTGCGTCTGATTTTGTGAAAGGAGTCTTTCCGATATGAAAACCAAGATTGGCATCAATGGCTTCGGCCGCATTGGCCGCCTCGTCTTCCGCGCCGCCCTGACCCATGACGATGTAGAGGTCGTCGGCCTGAACGATCCCTTCATGAACCCCGAGTATATGGCCTACATGCTGAAGTATGACAGCGTGCACGGCAAGTTCCCCGGCGAGGTCTCCGCCGAGGACGGCGCCCTGGTGGTCAACGGCAAGAAGTATCCTGTCTTTACCGCTATGGAGGTCAAGGATATTCCCTGGGCTTCCGTGGGTGCGGAGTATATTTGCGAGTGCACCGGCAAGCACCTGACCAAGGAGCTGTGCCAGGGTCACATTGACGCTGGCGCCAAGCACGTGGTCATGGGCGCCCCTTCCAAGGACGATACGCCCATGTTCGTCATGGGCGTCAACAACAGCAAGTACACCTCTGATATGACGTTCGTATCCAACGCCTCCTGCACCACCAACTGCCTGGCCCCCATCGCCAAGGTGCTGAATGACAA
>OGDN01005018.1_pt1 | contig 10890 bp, 10 predicted proteins | sample 1570271 | NCBI WGS metagenome assembly OGDN01 (sample SAMEA4384481, study PRJEB24528) | human gut metagenome | reverse complement strand
ACTTACATTAAAGGATTTACAGGAGCTGCTGCATATAGGAAAAAACACCGCTCTGCGGTTGGTGCAGAGCGGCGAGATTAAGGCGTTCAGGGTGGGGAATCAATGGAGAATTTTGAAAGGAAGCGTGGAGAGGTATATTCGAAGATACATGAGCTATTTATAACTTTGATTTTTCAATTTCAGTCAAACCCAATCTATATTAAACCTCTATTTGACATTTCACGATATTACTGATATAATAAACGCAAAGCATATAAAACGCCTTGCACATGCGCTCATTATGCATATCGACATATCATATCTTTGTGGATATAACAAGTGACACAATCAATTTTTGAAGGTAATATATCATGAATTTTGTTCAGTCATTTATAACCAATATATCATTTCCGACGTCTTTAGAAGAGTTGTATAAGTATGTCCATTTATTTGATATTGAAAAAGTACTAGGTTGTTCCTATTCCGACTTTATAGATGATTATGATAAATATAATGATTCTACTTACGAGAGCAGAGGAGTCTGTTGGACTGCTCCAAAGTGGTGTAAAAAAGGGGATATCGTATTCTTTATGCACAGCAAAACTGCAAACGCCAAAATAAGAAAGCTTAGGAAAGAACTTCTTAACAAAAGAGAAAGTCTTTCATCAAACTATTTCTGGACAATGATGAATGCACTGATTCGGGCAGATAAATTGCACAATACATACGGAGGCAAGATTTTCGCAATAGGAAAAGTATCAGGGAAAATCATAAATGACCCAAACTCTAACGGTGATACACAGCATTGGAAATCAAGCATCTACGCACCTATTGACTCCATTTTCTTACTTGAATATCCTATTGACATTTCCGAATTCAACACTAAAATCATGGTTTCAAGGCAGAGCTCCATAACATGTGTATCTGGCGACAATTTTGAGTATCTCAAAAAAATCATATTGCACAAAAACATGATAGTTGAACCCTATTTTGAAAACGCTGTTGCAGACCCTCTGCCTCTTTACAAGATATCAGATGATAATTGGCTTGCCGTTGTAAACAAGCACAGACGCAGTTTCTTCCTTGAAGAGCAATTCCGTACATATTATGTTAACCGCTTTTTAAGATTCTTGGGTGATAATAAAACATTTTATCGGGAATGCACTTGCAAAAAGGTTGGCAAGGCTCGAACTTTTGTAGATAATGCAATTAAATTTCATGGGAAGTATCTTCTTGTTGAAGTCAAACTTTCAGTTGCAGCCGAGCGCAATATAATTGCACAACTATCGAGTTACTGCGATCTCGACGAACTCTGGCTTGAAAAAGGCAAAAAAATAAAAGACGGAATGTATTCAGATAATATTCTTGTAATAGATACAGATAGGCTGTATCTATACTCAAATCATGATCGGATCCTTAGCCCATTCTATAACCTGGACAATATAAAAAACAATGACGATATTACATCTTTGAAAGGAATTATAGCAAATCTAATTAGTTAAATCAAGAGTGCTTTTGACTTTTAGGGATTTGCAGTAACTTCTGCATATATGGAAAACACCGCTCTGCGGTTGGTGCAGAGCGGTGAAATTGAGGCGTTCAGGGTGGGAAATCAGTGGAGGATACCCCAAGAATGCGTAATGACATATATCAGAAGATTACTTTGAATCTACAAATCAACTGGTGAACAGATTTGAAATATAATTCATATTCTGAGCAAGGTCACTGAAACAGCCAAGATACATGTCTATGAAATCAGTATTATCACTGAATCCGGAAACATACCATTCACCATTTATCTTTTCAAGATAAATATCATAAGCAAAGCATTTTCCAAGAACGACAGTTGAGCGGCTTACCTTTTGCGCCAGCTTTTTCAGCACAAACAGCGTGAAATCATCAGAGGTAGGTTCCGGACCTCCCGAATATGAATCTGCGAATTCATTTGCATACTGTTCAAGTTCATAATCTGTAAGGTCTTTCATAGCCCAGGCAATTGCCTTAAAGGCTTCATAATACGAAATGTTATTTGTTGTGATATGTGCGGTTGCCATCTGATCTGCCGCCCCAACATCACCAATCTCATAGTAGGAATCATAATCGTCTTCCATCGGCATTATTACTTCCTTGAGAAGGAGCTTGATAGTTTCATCAGGGACAGTGTCATAAAATGCTTCTGGATCAGCTGCGCATTGGATAGAGTAAGTCAGGGCATCATCTGTTTGTGTGGTGCAGGCTAATGCCCCATCTGTATCATGGTTATCAATGCAGCTGTAGAAATTATACATCACAGACCTTGCATCGCTTCTGTCATGAAGATTCTGAATAACTTCATCATACGGACCTGACGTAGGTTCAGTTGCGTCAGGATAATCATAATCGTCATAATAGCTGTCATCGTAGTAATCGTCATATCCACCGTCATCATAATAATTCCCGGAAGTCGATGCTACCGGCTCACTGGAAACGTATGTTGTCAGCATAGTACAGCGTTCCGTGTCATATCCATTTTCAAAAGAAAACACCATGCTGTAATAATTCTGCGGATCTTCCCTGAACCTGAATTCGCTTGCCAGGACATAATAACCACTTGCGAGGTTCTGCTCCACATCATAATTTCCAAGAAGATCTTTCAGCTCGCTCAGTCTCAGATAACCCATGCGATACCCGTCAAAAAGTTCGCACCCGGTATATGGAGAAACTGTAGTCACACGTGCATAGTCATACTCCATATCAGAACTGAACAGTAAAAAATCGTTATATTCAAGCGCCCAGCCCATTCCACCTGCATAGAAATCGCTGATCTCCGGTTCTTCGTCTATCATTTCCGCAACAGTTGTGAGCTTTTCGCCGATAAACCACAACGGAGATTCCGGCGTGATATCATATTCCTTTATGATATCAATACCATCATATATCTGTAGTGTTTTGGTTAGACCATCTGCCTGTTCAGTTTCCTCTGCCGAAGAAACGCTTTCTGCTTGATTTGACCCAGAAACGGTCTGAGACACATCAGACGCAGTTGTTGAACCATCTGTGGTCTTATTTCCAGAAGATGAACACGAAGTCAGCAGGACAGCTGCCGACAAGAAAAAAGGTATCAGTTTTCGTTTCATTACAATATTCCTTCCTTTTATTAAACCTGCCCCGCCATTTCGATTTGACGGAGCAGGTTTGATATTACTTGATCGTCAATGTAAGGCTTGCAGTCTTTCCATTGTATGTTTTAACTGTGATAATTGCCGTACCCTTTTTCAGAGCAGTGATATTGCCGTTGTCATCGACCTTGGCACAGGAATTGTTGCAGCTCCAGGTAAGCTTTCCGCCGTATCCCTTTACAGTAGCCTTAACAATAATCTCCTGACCTGCTGATACGGTACGCTTGGTATAGTTGAGCTTTATTGACGTAGCCGGAGATTTTACCGTCACCTTGCAGGTAGCCGTCTTGCCCTTTGTCGTCTTTACTGTAATTGTAGCCGTGCCCTTTTTGAGCGCGGTTATCTGACCGTTGGCATTCACGGAGCAAACTTTAGGATTGCTTGAAGTCCATGTAAATTTATCCAGCGTATACTGCGGCGTGGTTACGGGCTTGAGAGTAAGTTTCTGTCCTACGCCAAGCGTTGCCTTTGTGGAATTGAGAGTCACCTTTGACGCATATCCGCTTATCTTCGTCCACTTTGCATACAGCGTGAAATCCTTGCTGGGCATGAGGGACTTATCTGTATACAGCGTTCCCTTGCCGCCCGGCTTGGTGTACCAGCCGCCAAAGTAATAGCCCTTTCTCGTCGGAGTAGGAATATCGCCGATCTTTTCACCACAATATGCGAATACACTTTCCTCGTCGCATTTTCCGCTCCTTGCGTCAAGGAGTATCATGTATTCAAAAGCATCCCATTTTGCATATGCTGATATTGATGAAGTGATAGTTGTATCGCTTGTGAGTGCGTATTCCTGGCTGTTTTTGGTGTAGTACCAGCCGAGGAATGAATATCCGTCCCTTGTAGGCTCAGGAAGCTTTCCTGCTTTCTTGCCGTAAGTCACTTTCATTTCAGTTTTGTCACAGCTGCCGCCGTTTGCGTCAAAAGTTATTGAAAGTCCCTGTACTTCCCACTTGGCAGTGAGCGCAAGGTTATCGTCTGTAACTTTGGTAGAGGAAGTGTACTGCTTTCCGGATTCATCAAACCAGCCCAGGAACCTATAACCCTCCATCTTTGGAGTAGGAAGATCAGTGATAGTTCCGTTGAAAGGAACCAGCGACTTTTCTTTGTCGCATTTTCCGCCGTTTGCGTTGTAATTTACGACAAGGCTCTTTCCGTTCTGGAGCCAGCCTGCATACAGAGTTATATTCGTTCTCGGCATGGGAGTTGTTGCAGTATATTTAGTTCCTCCGCATTCCGGGCGTGAATACCAGCCCAGGAACGTATAGTTCGTTTTGGTCGGGGTAGGAAGATTACCAACGCCCTGATCAAAGGAGTATTCACCGCTCTTGGTATCACAGGTTCCTCCCTGGGGATCAAATGTGATGGTATACTGCGCCGGAATGAACTTCGCATACAGCGTCATATCACTGGAAACTCTGTCGGTGGTAAAGTCCCACGGCTCACCGGTGCAGGCTTTATTGTCGTACCAGCCTACAAATTCACAGTCCTTTTTCTCGGGAGGAATCGCTTCGGATACCATCTGTCCCTTGAGAGCATATATCTGCGTATTCGCAGTATCGCCGCCGTTGGTGTTGAATGTTACTAAGGCATGGGTGTCATGAGGGTCGAATTTTTGTACGGATACCCCATAATATTCAAATTCATTAAATGCATAAAAATTAGCATCTCCAATTGTACTTGGATAACCTACCGCAAAATAACCAACAAAATCTGACTCTTTTCCATTACCCAGATAATATACATCTGACATACCTGTTGTACTCCTAAATGGTGTACCAGTGTAATAATTAGTATACCAAGTTGTATTTGGATAAAGGCTTACCGTTGATAAATTCACACATTCTGCAAAACTATTGTCAGCCAATTTAAGATCACTGCCGATAACTAACTCACTTATACCGGACCCCTCAAAAGCAAAATAACCAACTTCTTTCAACGAAGCCGGAAGCACAATACTTTCAAGGCTTGTCGTATGATAAAAAGCTTCTCTGCCAATCGATTCAAGATATGCTGGCAATCTAACATGTGTTAGCTTCTCATTTTCAATGGCTTCGTTATGTTCATCAAGCAGCGCAAAAGCACCTTCCCCTATTTCTGTTACTTTCCTACCATCAATATAATCCGGAATATATACACTACTGTCATCACCAACATATTTCGTGATAGCGACCTCCGAACCATTGATCTTGTATTCAAAATCACCATATCTGTTTGTTTTTTCTTCTGCCGCTGCCGGTACAGTCATTACAATACTCGTCAGAGCCGTTATTCCTGCCATTGCGGCGCACATCAGTCTTTTCATTGCTTTTTCCTCCTGTTATACTGAATTTGATACAATGATTATCAACACAATAAACACGGCAAGTGCTATTGCATTTGTAATAAAATAAGCTCCTGCCGAAACGCTTGGGCTTTCATCATGCGTTTCAATCTGCTCAGGCTGAGGAGCTTCAGTTTGCACAGGTTCTGGCTTTGTCTGCGGAACCTCCGGCTCAGGGAATACCTCTTCTGGGATTTCCGGTTTTGTGAGGGAAACTCTCGGAGATTTCCGGAGATTTACCGGGGAAGCATTCAGATTTTCGTCCGCCGTCAGCGCTTTGTCGTATTCCGCTCGCAGTTTGGGATCCGTGAGCATTTTCCTGGCGTATTTCAGGTCGGAGATTTTTTTAGCGGCTTCCTCTGACCCCGAAGCGGCTTCACGGCTGAATTCTGCAAGGCGTACCGAAAAGGCAAGCTCAATTTCCTCCGAGGAAGAGTCACGGCTTACATTCAGAAGTTCATAAAACGTCATGCTGTTCCTCCTCGCTGAACGAGCCGAAAAGCTCACCACAGGCAACCATTCCGGACAAAAAGAGCGGCACATATATACACCATTTATTGACGTTCCCCGGAAGCATTCCGTACCACGCCGGAGATACCGCAAACAGGCTCAGCATGAATGCGGCATAGTAATACGCATAGCCGCCCGTCTGCTTCTTTGAGCATTTTCCCCAGCCGTATTCCTTGCCTATAATCAGCGTCATTCCACAGCCGACAAGCCCGGCAAGTATTATCAAGCCGCCAATAAGGTATTCGATAAGCCCCTTTTCCGGCACGGAACCCAGCAGGACAAATTCTGCGATGACCGCTGCGAGCATTCCTGCAAGATTTATCCGGATTCCCTTAAAAATCGACGCAACGATCATTCCGATTCCGCTTGCTATTATGCAGACTATAATGCCTACTACAATTATGACGATGATGGAAACAACAGTTTCGCCGAGTGGGGTTTCAGCCGCCGTATTTACATTGTTAAAGACATTCTGGATTATCCGCATGACATATTCTATCATTGGTCGCTCACCTCTTGTTTCGTTCTTGTGGAGTGCATTATAGCTCTTACAAGATAGAAAACAATTACTCCTAGCACTATCCACTGTGACGTAGAAAAGCACAGAAAATGTCCTCGTATCTCATCTCCACGCAAAAATTCCAGCAGGAATCGGCACACGGCATACGACACCATGTAAATACGCAAAATATCGGTCTGCGTTCCCTTTTTATTTTCGATAATCAGCACTGCAACGAGGATAAGGATATCGCAGGCACTCTCTGCAAGCTGAACCGGAAACCGTATTACACCAGGACTTGTGAGCATTTCAAATCCAAACGGACACTCAACGCCGTAGCAACACCCCGACATAAAGCACCCCACTCTCCCAAATGCGTGGAACATCAGGAAACACGGGACGAGCATATTAAACACCATCAGACCGTCATATTTTCTTACAGCGGAATAGATCTTTACACCCGCAAGTGCGCCAAACAATCCGCCGTAAAATACAAATCCGCTGTTTATGAAACGTCCTATCAGCAGTCCAAAAGAAAACTCAGGGATTATCGTATCAAGCTGAGTCAGCAAAAACAACAGCTTACTCCCAATAACCGTTCCGATAGCAGCAAAAATACAAACCTGTATGGCATGAATCGGGGGTACTCCATATTTCTTGACACGGCTTATCAGCAATATTGCTGCTGCGATAACACCAAGAGCGCAGCAGACTGCATACATCGGCAGTACGATATGAATTATCGGAAGCATATCAGTGAGCTGTGTAGCAGCCGTACACGGGAACTACGCTGTCACCCGATTCAACCGGCATATTAACGCAGTACATTCCGTTGCATATGTAGTATGACATATAAATATCATCTGCCGTTGTGTCGTCATCTACCGTCAGTCCGAAGCAATCTGTAAAACCGTTGTATGAGTACTCAACATTTCCGCAGCAGTCAGCCGCAGACGATTTGCTGACGCAGCCTAAGCATGCAAGGCAGCTGCCGTTTCCGCCCATTTCATAAAAACTCCCTATGATTTCGGGATCTGTTCTTACCCGATATGAATTGCTGCATCCGGACATTGCTCCGATAATCCCACCTAATACAGCTGCTCCTGCTAAAGTTATCAAAAGTTCTTTCTTTTTCTTCATGTTTTCCATCCTCACCATCTGCAAATTTCGATATTTATCTCTATGCAGTTAAAATTATATCACAATAAATGTAACTTGTCAACTATATAAAAGTAATAAATTATCACTATATACTTTATAATTATACTACAAGGAGAGGTGAATGGCATGAATGTTGCGTCCAGAATAATCTATCTGAGAGAACAAAAGGGGCTTACCACGAACAAGCTTGCGAATATGGCGGGAATTTCTCAGAGCCACCTGCGTGAAATAGAGCTTGGACTGCGTAATCCTACTGTTGAAACGCTGTCGTACTTCTGCGACGCACTCGGCGTCACCCTGGAGGAATTCTTCCGTGAAGATGATAGCGAGATCAATCCTTATCTTATGAGTGCTTTGACGCGGTTTAATGACAAGGAACAGATGGCGCTGGCGGATTTTTTGAATACGCTGAAACCCGGAAAATCATAAAAAGAAAAGCAAGTGAGCTTGATGGCACACTTGCTTTGTTTTATCATAAGCCCGCAAAGAAAACACTTCCAGCTGAAACCACTGCAATAGAAAACTATATTGCAACCAGCTGGAAATAAATCAGTTTCGGAAATTCTGCTTAAATATGCTTTTTTGTCGAAAGCAGATCTGCAATGCATATTGACTTTTAAGTCTGGTCATATCATAATAGAATCGACAGAATTGTTGTAATACGCATTTTTACCGAAAGAGGTATAACACGCCAAGCTTGTAAGCCGAAAGGCTAGAATTTATATTTATAAGGAAGACAAGCCAGGATGCCGTTACTTATGAATTAGGAAAGCGTCCTTTAATATCTCGTGACAAGGTTGGATTTGAACCTTATGATAGGACTGAATTAGAATAAAATAAATATGCCAAACGAGGAACATGCCTTTCCGAGCCACAGCGATGTTTCTTTTCAGAATTCAGCGGATTAACTTTTTGGTTCAAGAATGATGTTCCTCCTTAGATCTATTGAATAAAAACTGTGATTTTTGCGAGTCTGCGATTTATGAAGACAAAACTGCCAGACATGATGTGATTGAATTCGGTCGTACAATGGGGAGACCGCATGGCATTGACAGAAACAGTATTATTCTGCTTCATTATGTGTTCTCTTCGGAACGGAAAACACACCATCTTTGCAGCTTAATTCCGTATTAAGATGATTTGATAGCTTCCTCATTTAGCTCTATAATATTGTGTTCCTTTCGAATGTTTTCTTATTACTTCAATCTACCAAAGATTTTGAAATAGTCTATTCTTTTTGTAATATATTATATCATATCTATAAAAAATTAACATTATAACTATATAGTGTAATATTCACACCAAATCATTGTCATTTTAAACAAAAAAGCATGTTGAAAATTCAGATTCCATAGAAATTTCACAAAATTTGTAGACTATTTATATATACGCTCATATACTAATATTATAAGCTTCTGAATACGAGGAGGTGATACCGATGTACTGCAATAATGTTATCACATAAAAACAGTTCACGTCGTAGGAGGATAAAAATGAAACAGTTTATAAAAAAATATATCACGATCTGTATTGCTGTGTTTATTATGCTTACATCATCAATCAATGCTGATGCATACGAGTTGTGGGGCAATGATGCTGCTTCGGAAGACGGTGATATAGTCAAAGGTATTGTCTTAAATCTAATTGATCTTGCAACTGTTTATGACGAAGACATTGCAACGTTAAAACTTGAACATGACATCTCTACTGGAGATTACATGAGTGTGATCGAATCTTTAGGAGATTCCACCATTGAAACAGCTTTGGGCGATTACGGTATTTTTTATAGTACAAGCAAATTCTGTACCCAAAGTTTTCTTGATTTTTTCGGTTCAGTATACAATGTACCTGGTTCATATAAATCTTGGTACAAAAGTATTAAATCGCTTTATGGTTCGGTTTTGAAAGGAATAATGAAATGTGGAAAACAGGTATATGTTCAGGGCTGTAAAGGAATATCATTATCCCCTGAGCAAATTATAAACTTACAAGCATACATTGATTCTGCACATGAAATAGCTGATATTATTCGCAATGACTCAAAATCATTCTTGTTTCACAGAAGAGAAATATATGATTGTGCAGAAAAGCTTGATGAACTTGCAAACAACACAGACATTAACAAACTATATAGTGAAGGTCTTGCAAAATATAATGCATCCAATACATATTCTTTTTATGCGAAAAGAGAAAGAGATTCATGTGATGCAGCCGCTGTTTTTCACATGATTTGCAAGTATAAAAAAATCAATACAACCCAAAGTGACATAATGGCAGTAGCGGAAAATAATTTCTGGAATAAATGCGAACCATATTATGGACTGAACGATGATGGCTCATATGTAACATTATGTGGCAGCTCCCAGGGAAAAATTAACGAAATCAAGAATTGCCTTCGCAACACGCCTGCTATAATCAAGATTTCCAACAACATAGCTCCTTATTATTATACATATATTGTTGTTGTCTTTCGTGATAATACGCTTTATATTCTTGATCCTACAGCCAATTCTAATAAAGGATTCACCGTCAGTGAATATGGCGATAATCATGGTCTATCTGAAACCGAAGTTTACAACAGAATGTTAGCTGCATGGTCTTATTGCTGATATCTATTGTTAAATATCCTCATTCATTAGAATCGGGTATTAGTCTGTCAAAAAGCCGTCTTTCGTTGAAAAACGAAAGACGGCTTTTGGGGTATCTGCAACAAAGGAATAAAAACACACAAAAGGACAAGAAATGTGCAAAAAAATATAGCCACATGCGCAAAGCATACTTTTTTAAAAAACATGGAAATATGCAAAATATTATTGCACTCTTCTCCTTTGCCACACAAAGATGTGCTAAATCATTTCGTTACTTCGGCCGTAAACCAGGCGAAACTGCAGATTATGAAAAAGTCCCAGCAAGTTGCAAGAAGGCGGAGAACATCTTTAATACAGGCGGAATTGGTGCTTTATGAAAGGAAGTTTTTGAATATATACGGTTGCTTTTAGATTAACAGTAACCATCACAACTAGTTTGGAAATAGCTTAAACCTGGTTTTCGGTGAGGAGAAAGCAATCCCACATCGTAATTGTGATCGTAAAGTCACTTTGCCCGGGTCTGAAAAAACAACTGTGTAAACGCGAATAAACCCGAAAAACGTACCAAAGCTAAAAATGCAGCGAAACAGGGCAACGCTGGAGAGCGACCCGACGCGGCTGCAAGATATACGGTGAAGAGCAGCGGAGCTAATTCGCTGCTTTTCATACTTC
>OGDN01005010.1_pt1 | contig 10914 bp, 8 predicted proteins | sample 1570271 | NCBI WGS metagenome assembly OGDN01 (sample SAMEA4384481, study PRJEB24528) | human gut metagenome | reverse complement strand
GAAAAAGTGAAGGCTGCCGTATTATCTTTTCGCTATTGGGAGTTGACCGTATCCTTTGCGATAGTAACCTCATAGTGAGCAAGACAAAAGCACTTTCCCTTATTTGCAATGCAAATATAAGGGAAAGTGCTTTTTTGTGTTGATGCCGCTGGGCAGATCGACGGCCAGCACGAATGCGCCGCTTTCCCGCCGAGGATTCTTCCCATGTTGGGAGGTATCTTCGGCGGCTTTTTGTCAAGCACTAATAATAGAAAACTAGTAGCCTTTACAAGCAAACTCTCTTGAAACGCATCCGCGATAATGTTACAATCATGCTATATAATGGTATAGATTCAAAAAAGCAGTTGACAGCATAACGAGAATGATCTCGCAATGACCTTTCTGAAACCAGTAGAATGAAAATGAAACCGGAATGAACCGTCTGTGGCGGAGAAAGATTGGAAAAACGGTGAGATCGACATCATGGGCGATATTTCTTAGCAAAAGATGACCTTCGCTTTTTCTGGCACAGCAAATGTAACGAAAATGAACAATACTTTTGTGACGGTACAATGCCACGGAAGAATTAAGAAAGGATGCGCAGGGGACTATGACGATCCAGGAATGCTATAAGAAAATGGGTGCAGACTATGAGGATGTGCTCAAGCGGTTGTACAGTGAGGGGATGATCCGTAAATTTGCCAGAATGTTTTTGGACGATGACAGTTATCCAAAACTGGAGCGGTCATTAAAGGAAGAAAATGTAGAGGAAGCATTCCGTGCGGCACACACGCTCAAGGGGGTATGCCAGAACCTTGGCTTTACCAATCTCTATCAGCCCACCTATGAGCTGACCGAGGTGCTGCGTGCGGGTACCCTGGAAGGCTCAAAGGAATGGTTTGACCGTGTGACAGAACAGTACAACATCACGATAGATGCTATCCGTGCGGTGCAGTAACGCAGGCTGCCCCCACAGTTTTCCGCCCTGTCAGGCATCAAAAATAAAGCACCCACAGCAAGCTGCTCACCGGAGGTCCAAAACCTCTGCGGCGCTTGCTGTGGGTGCTTTTCGCTGTTTATTTCAGTACGTCTGTAAGGACCTGCAGCAGGTGCGGAATATCCAGCGGCTTTGCAATGTGGCCGTCCATCCCGGCTTTCAGTGCATTCTGACGGTCTTCCTCAAAGGCATTTGCCGTCATTGCAAAGATGGGAATACCTGCCTTTGCAGCATCCGGCAGGGCACGGATCTGCCGCGTTGCCTCGTAGCCGTCCATCCTGGGCATCTGGATGTCCATTAAGATCAGGTCGTACTGCCCGGGGGCTGCCTGCTTCATCTTCTGGACGGCAATCTCACCATCCTCGGCAGTGTCCACCACAAAACCCGCTTCCTTCAGGATCTCCTGCGCAAGCTCACGGTTCAGCGCGTTGTCCTCCACCAGCAAAAGTTTTTTTCCCTTGAGCTTGGCGGCATTAGGCTGCGATGGCTTGTGGGCAGGCTCTGCGCAGAACGGTTCTGCCAACACTCTGCGCAGCTCGGAAAGGAACAGCGGCTTTTCGCAGAAAGCGGTCACTCCGGCAGCGCGGGCTTCCTCTTCGATATCTGCCCAGTCGTAGGCTGTCAGAATGATGATGGGGCAGTTTTTCCCGATCACCTTGCGGATCTGCCGCACGACCTCGATGCCGTTCATATCGGGGATCAGCCAGTCGATGATGTATACACTGAATTCGTCGCCCTGTTCCATGGCGTACCGGGTGCGGATCACCGCCTCCCTGCCGGAGATCGTCCACTCCGGCCGCATCCCGATCTTGGACAGCATGGTGCTGACGCTCAGGCAGGTGTCGGTATCGTCGTCCGCCACCAGTGCCCGCAGCCCTTCCAGCTGCGGGAGCTGCCTGGGCTCTATCTTTTGTCCGCTGAGTGCGAAGCAGAGATCCACGATGAACTCGCTGCCCTTGCCCGGCTCGCTTTCAATGGCGATGGTGCCGCCCATCAGGTCCACAATGTTCTTGGTGATGGACATGCCCAGGCCGGTGCCCTGAATGCCGCTGACGGTGGAGTTTTCCTCACGGGTGAACTCCTCAAAGATGTGCTTCTGGAATTCCTCGCTCATGCCGATGCCATTGTCCTTGATGCGGAACTCATAGCAGGCCCGGCCCTTGGGCGCACCGTTTTTCTCGGAAATGCGGATGCTGATCATGCCGCCTGTGGGAGTGAACTTGATGGCGTTGGACAGAATGTTCAGCAGGATCTGGTTCAGCCGCAGCGGGTCAGTGATGATGTCCTCGTTCTCCACATCCATGGTATCAATGAAAAGAGACAGGCGCTTTGCCGAAACATTGGGCTGGATGATGGAGCGCACATCGTGGACGAGATCCGGCAGATGCACCGCTTTTTCTTCAATTTTTACTTTTCCGCTCTCGATGCGGCTCATATCCAGCACATCATTGATGAGGGAAAGCAGGTGTTGGCTGGAGGTAGAGATCTTTTTCAGGTAGTCCAGCACCTGTTCCTTATGATCAATATGGGTCGCAGCCAGCGAGGTGAAGCCGATGATGGCATTCATGGGGGTGCGGATATCGTGGCTCATATTGAACAGAAACTCCCGCTTGGCACGGTTTGCCGCCCCCTCGTGCTGGAGCGCGATCTCCAGCTTGCGGTTCTGTTCCTCCAGCTGGGCCTGATACTTTTTCTCCTGTTCTTCTTTCTGCTGTTCCATCTCCTGCACAGAACGGCGGCGCAGTACCTGAAGGATCATTACAAGCAGGATGTAACCGACCAGCGCCATCAGGATCAACGGAAGTGATTCACGAAAGACTGATCTTTCATCTGTATACGCATAGAGATCAAAGGATCTTCCATGACAGTACATTCCAAAATAGCAGCCGGAGCCGTCCCAATCATGGGTATGGGTCAGCGTTTCGGCGGTTCCGACTTTGCGGATCTCCTGTACCAGCGGGCTGTCCGTAACATCCTGCCCGATCAACTCCGGGCGGTTGGAGGCAATGACCTGATTGTTCTGCACGATGAACAATGTGCCGCTGGTTTCTACCGAGTAGCCGTCCAGTACGCTCTGGATGGACAAAGCCGTTCCTTCTATAAATTCTGCCGGGGTATAGCGGTAGGCAAGCAGGATCACATCTTTGCCTTTTGCCCGATATGCCGCAGCATCCACGGCAGACCCATCTTCTAGCAGGACCCGCTTGAGGTAGGTCTTTTGCGGGTGAGAAGAAACGTCCAGAACGGTATCATTTTTGAGCTGCTCTCCAAACCGGGCATAGCCGATGCCGTTTGTTGTGGATTCGCACAGGAGCGTACCGTCCGGGGCCAGAACCGAGATCCCTGTGAGCCAGAGCTTCTCCGTTTGCTTTTTCAGGCACTGCGGATCGGAGAGGTCCAGCGCAGGGTCCTGTGCCAGCTGATGCACCGATACCGCCGTGCGGCGGAGCGCTTTGGCCACGACCGTATCGTTGTGCTTTTCAAAGCTGGTGGACTGGGATTTGACAAAATCAAGGATCTGGCAGAAACGAGCCTCCGTTGCACGCAGTGCCTGCCAACTCGAGAAAAAAACGACGCCGGCCATAAAAAGCACGCCGATGACCAGATAGAGCCCCCATCTCCATGTATCTGAGATGGTTTTGTTTTTACGCGCCAATGGTGTCCACCTCCAGATACTGCGAAGGATGTTCAAGATACTTGCCAAGGATCTGCTCCAGTGTGCCGTCTGTGCGCATCTGCGCAAGAACAGCGTTCAGCTGGATGTCCAGCCCGCGGCTGTCGTTTTTGGCAAAGGCGATGCCCAGCCCGGTGACCAGCAGCGGTTCTTCAAGGATGCGGAACTCCACGGAATTGTCCTTCATGTATTGCAAGATGCCTGTCTCATGGGCAGCGATGGCATCCACATAGCCGCAGGCCATCATCGCGTACTGCACGTTGCGGTCTTCGATGCTGAACACCTCCACCGTCTGCGGGATCCGCGGATCGGAGCCGCTGAGAAAAAGTTCCTCCGGCTTGCCGGTGCTCTGCACGGCAATGGTCTTTCCGGCAAGGTCACCGAGTGTCCGGATGCTGCTGTCGGCATCCACAGCAGCCACCTGACGGCTCACCATGTAGGGGCCCGCCCAGCGGTAGATCTCCTCGCGTCCATCCATGGAAAAGCAGCCCCAGATGCAGTCGATGGCGCCGCTTTCCACCAGATTTGTTTTTTGCTCCCACTCGATCGATTCAAACCGGGCAGCATATCCCATGCGGCGGAATGCTTCGGTGGCAATCTCCACGTCGATCCCGGCGGGAACACCGTCATTGTTCAGGTAAATATAGGGCGGATAAGTATCGCTCCCCACAATGATCTGCGGAAGACCGCTCTCCTTCGCGTCCGTTCCACCGCAGGCAGTCAGACTGCCAACGGCAGCCGATGCAGCCAGCAGCGTGCAGCCGTGCAGAAATGCACGGCGTGAGATTCTGTGTTTCATTCGGGCTTTTTATTCTCCTGTTTTTATTGCATCCTCTGCTCAGTTGTGCTGCTGTAATTCTTCTTTCAGGTCGGACTGGATATTCGTCAGACATTGCAGCAGCAGCGGGTTGAACGCTCCACACTCGCCGTTCAGGATCATCTGCATGGCTTTTTCGTGGGAAAAGGCTTTTTTGTAGCATCGTTCGCTGGTCAGTGCATCGTATACGTCGGCCAGCGAGACCAGTTGTGCGCTGATGGGGATCTCGTCGCCCTTCAGTCCATCCGGGTAGCCGCGCCCATCCCAGCGTTCGTGATGCCAGCGGGCGATCTCGTAGGCCGTTTGCAGCAGCGGCTGCTCGGAAAAATTATCCAGATCGTACAGTATCTGGGCTCCCAGCATACTGTGGGTCTTGATGACCTCAAATTCCTCCGGGGTCAGTTTGCCAGGTTTGTTGAGAATTTTTTCATCAATGCCGATCTTGCCGATGTCGTGCAGGGCAGAGGCCAGCGGGATCATATCCTGCTGTTCCGCAGTAATAGAGTATCTGCTGCTGATTTCCAGCAGACGGTGGAGCAGCATTTCTGTGATGATACGGATATGCCGCACATGAGCACCGCTTTCGCCGTTGCGGAACTCTACGATATGGCTCAGCACACCCACCAGCATATCGGTATTGTTTTCACGGGCACGGATCTGGTCAGAGACCATCTGCACCAGCCGCCGCTGCTTGGCGTACAGCTTGATGGTGTTGGTCACGCGGCGGTATACGATGCGTGCATCAAAGGGACGATTGACATAATCACTCGCCCCCAGCTCATAGGAACGCCGGATCGCCGCATCAGAGTCCTCGCTGGAGATCATAATGACCGGGATGTCCTCGATGGTGTGGTTGGCATTCATGGCTTTCAGCACTTCAAAGCCGTCCATAACGGGCATGTTGATGTCCAGCAGCACCAGTGCGATGTTTCCGGCTTCTGCCCGCAATTTTTCCAGGCATTCCTGTCCATTTTCTGCCTCCAGAATATGGTAGCCGTCTCCTAAGATCTCTGCCAGGATCATGCGGTTCATTTTGGAGTCGTCCACAAGCAGGATCTGGGATTTTTCTTGCAAAAGCTTTTCCGGTGCGGCCAGGCTGCACCCCGGAACCTCCACCGTGACGGCATTCTTGCGGCACTTTGCCTGATACATCAGCCGGTCTGCCCGGCGAACCGCATTCTCCATCGGGTCGGTGATGGCCTGCATCGTTCCGCCGATGCTCAGTGAGAGGCGGAAATGCGAATAGCCGGGTACGGATGCCATCTGTGCAGCCGTGCGGATCTGTTCCAGTTTGGTCTGCAAAATATCTCCCGGAATGCCGGGTAAGACCAGCAGAAATTCGTCTCCGCCATAGCGGATGAGCAGGTCCGACTCCCGGATGCAGGAGCGGATGGCATTTGCCGCTGTTTCCAATGCCATATCTCCGGCGTAATGTCCATAGGTGTCGTTGCAGATTTTGAAATCGTCCACATCTATCAGCGCGATGCCTGCGGGGCCGACGATACGGGATGCGATATCCTCATAGTAGCGGCGGTTGTACGTGCCAGTCAAGACATCGTGGTAAAGTTTTGCACGGTAGCTCTCTGCTGTTTCTTGAAGCTTTTCCTCGGCTTCGGCCTGCATCTTTTCCATGTTGGAGCGATCGAACTGCCTTTGCAGGTGACCGATCAGCAGAATGTTCGCAGCGATACCAAGGCCGATCACGATGAGCTTTTGAAGGTTCAAAGAGGTGTAAAGAAAAAAGCTGTGGTCGGTAGAAAAGAAAAACGCCGAGTATAGGAATGCAATGAGGCCGCTTACGATTCCTGCTGCATAGCCGCATTTCACGAGCACAGCAGAAAGAACAACAAAAAGCACGATATTGGGATTTGGAATATGAAAATTCCAGACGATCAGGCAGGCGCTCAATTGGGCAAGTGCCGATAGCAACATAGGCCGGATTTTATTTGGCTGTTGTTCCATACGCAATACCATCCAATACTTTGATTCATTATGATTGCTCTCTCACAAAAAAAGAGCTGGGCCGCAAATGGGCGGCCCTGCTAGGTCGTGGGTGTCGGTCATCTGCGAAACCGTGCGATTCCACTATTTATTTTCGGGGGGAGGGGGGGGGGGAAAAACGTGGAAGCGCTTCACCGTCTGTTCCAGCGCAGCGATATCCACAGGCTTGGACAGATGCTCGTCCATGCCGGCCTCCTTGCTCTTTTTCACATCCTCAAGGAAGGCGTTTGCGGTCAACGCTTGCGGCCTGTCCGCACTGGATCTTGTGTGGATTCTCCTATAAAAGCAGTGACATTATATTCTAGCATTCTGTTAAAACCGTTTCAAGCTTATTTTGAATTTCTTGCAATAATTTGCATAAAAAATAGGGAGGAAATCTGAGCTGTTTGGAGGAGTGTCGGTTCTGGTGCAGCACGGGAAATGAACCTTGTGCGATAATTCAGATGCGTTTAAACCTCTAAAAAATGCGATTTGAGCAAAAAAAAAACGGATGGCTCCGCAGAACCATCCGCTAAAACTGGTATCATCAGTCTTTCCGATACTTATATGCACCCTCAATGGCGTGGATCAGATGATAACGGAACCGGGCCTGTTGGGGCGAGTCCCTTTCTGCTCGTCCGGTTTCCCAAAAGCCAGCGGGGGCTTTTCGACTTAAGCAAGGATCCCGGTGGACTGCAAAAACAGCACCAGCATCATCACCGGAGCAACGTATCGGATCATCACCCGGTAGAGTTTCTTGCGGCGGAAGGTCTCGCCGTTGCGCTGCATCTCGTCAATGACGTAATCCGGTGTCATGACCCAGCCAATCAGGATGGTGGACAGCAGGGCAATGAAAGGCATCATAACACTGTTGCTGACGTAGTCCATGATATCCAGCAGCTGACCCACCGATCCGTTGGGGAGCTGTACTTCAAAATAGAAGATGCTGTAACCCAGCGCAATGATGGCGGAAGCGGCCAGATAGATGACCGCCAGCACAAGCACCGTCTTTTTGCGGCCCGAGTGGAAGATCTCCATGCAGTTGGCGGTGATGGATTCCAGCACCGAGATGCAGGAGGTGAGGGTGGCAAAAATGGCAGTGACAAAGAACAGGATGCCCACGAACACACCCGCCTTGCCCATGGCGTTGAATACCTTGGGCAGCGAGACGAACATCAGGCTGGGGCCTGCGCTCATGCCCTCGGTGCCAGAGAAAACATACACGGCGGGGATGATCATGGCACCGGCCAGCAGGGCTACGCCGGTATCGAAGATCTCGATCTGATTCACCGCTTTGTTCAGGTCTACGTCCGGTTTGACATAGGAACCGTAGGTGATCATAATGCCCATGGACACGCTGAGGGAGAAGAACAGTTGGCTCATGGCATCCAGCAAAATCTGCAAAAAGCGGCTGACAGTCAGCCCTTCCATGTGCGGGGTCAGGTAGTAGCGCAGACCCTCCAGACCGGTGCGCATCTGGCCGGAAGCGTCCTCGTGGCGCAGGGTGAGGGCGTAACCCGCAATCACCACCACCAGTACCAGCAGAATGGGCATCATGTAGCGGGACACCCGCTCAATGCCTCCCTCCACGCCATTGTACACGATGAAAGCGGTCACGCCCATGAACAGCAGAGCGAACACCACAGGGGAGACCGGCGAGGTGATGAAGCTGGTAAAATAACCGTCCTCAGCAGCGGCAGCAGACTGTCCGGTCAGGTAGACTGCCGCATATTTCGTGATCCACCCGCCGATGACGGCATAGTAGGTCATAATCAGAACTGGCACCAGAAAGGTCAGGATGCCGAGGAATTTCCACTTGGGGCGCATCGTCTCGTAGGCGCGGATGGCACTCTGCTTGGTGCGGCGGCCAATGGCGATATCCGAGGTGAGCAGCGTGAAACCGAAGGTCAGCACCAGCACCAGATACACCAGCAAAAACAAACCGCCGCCATCTTTTGCGGCAAGGTACGGGAACCGCCACAGGTTGCCGACACCCACCGCACTTCCGGCGGCAGCAAGGACAAATCCGATTTGTCCGGAGAAGCTGCTTGCTTTCTTTTCCATGATTCTGAAACTCCTATCCATATTTCCTATTGTAATATAGTATAACATGAAGTATCATATCAGTAAACCGAATAAAATTACTGCGACCTATAAATTTTGCTTATGGAGTATTTGAGATGCGGGAACAGAAAGACCGATACGAGATATTCTTGAAAGTGTGCGAAACGGGCAGCTTTTCCAAAGCAGCGGAGGCACTGAACTATACCCAATCCGGCATCAGCCAGATGATGGCGGGGTTGGAAGAAGAACTGGGCGTGAAGCTGTTCGCCCGCATCAACCGGGGCGTGACCCTGACCGACAACGGGACACGTCTTTTGCCCTACGTCCGGGAACTGGCCAACCAGAAGAACCGGCTGCGGCAGGCGGCGTTCAATATCAACCACAAGGTGGAGGGCAAGCTGCGGGTGGGCAGCTTTTCCAGCATCACAACGCTCTGGATGCCGGAAGTGGTTCATTATTTCAAGGAGAACTACCCGAAGGTGAGTATAGAGATCCTGGACGGCAACTATGATGAGATTCGGGAATGGATCATCCATGGGCAGGTGGATTGCGGTTTTCTCTCATCCATTGTGGCAGACGACCTGAAATTCTACCCGCTCTGGGACGACCCGTTGTGTGCCGTGTTCCCGGAGGGGCATCCACTGGCTGCACGACCCAGCGTAACGCTGTCGCAGCTGTTTCAGTATCCGCTCATCATTGAAACGCCTGGCTGTGATAATGACATCCAGCACCTGATGCTCAAATGCCCGGTGAAGCCGAATATTTCTTACAGTTTCCGGGACGATACCCTCATCATGGCGTTCGTGCGCAGCGGGCTGGGCGTGACCATCTCACAGGAGCTGGTGATGCAGGCATTTGGCTGCCCCGGTGTGGTGTCCCGCCCGCTGGAGCCTGCCTGTTGCCGGACGCTGGGGCTGGCGTTTTCCAAAACTGCCAGCTCGGTGGTGAGCCGGACGCTGCTGGAATATCTGAAATCCACCCGGCAGCGAAAGGATACACCGCAAATAAAATAAGAACAAACTGACCTTTGCATGGTCGGCAAGCTGCTGACGGCTCCAGCCTTTTGCTTCCCGGTATCTGCGGAGGAAGTCTCCGCCGCCCCTGACCCAACTGGAAACGGCACAGCTGCTCCAGATCAGCAGAAGTTATGTCTCAAGGCTCGAAACCCACGCACTGGAACAGCTGCGCAAAGGCTGGCTTCAGGAATCACCGGGAGAATAGAGCGTGCCGCCTGCGGGCGGCGTACATATCCTCTTTTACAATGGGATTGGGTGTGGTATACTGAATCCGTAAAATTGAAAAACGGGAAGGTGCAAAATGAAATGAAAATCCGTAAGGCAGAGGAAAAAGATATTCCCAGACTTCTTGCGCTACTGGGGCAGGTATTGCAGATCCATGCAGAGATCCGACCGGATGTTTTTATTCCCGGCACCACCAAATACACTGTCTGCGAACTGGCTGAACTTTTGAAGCAGCAAGATAAACCCATCTACGTTGCCGTGAACGAAGATGATGTGTGTATGGGCTATGCCTTCTGTCAGATGCAGGAGCAGCCATTTTCTACGAATATGGTGCCCTTTAAGTCACTGTTCATCGACGATTTGTGCGTTGACCAGCAGGCACGGGGACAGCACATCGGAGAAAGTCTGTTTGAATATGTGAAGCAGCAGGCAAAAGAGCAGGGCTGCTATGAGGTGACGCTGAACGTCTGGGCAGGAAACACCTCGGCAGAGCACTTCTACGAAAAAATGGGCATGAGGACAAAGGAACGGCAGATGGAATATATCCTGTGAACCGGGTGGCTTATCTGGTGGGGCACCACCATAGCCCGGAGCAGATCAACGAATACCGCCGAGGAGCTTTCCCAGTTGGGAGGCATCCTCGGCGGATTTTTTAGTTTATATAGCAGCTTTGCGGAGCAATGCGCCTGTTACCCGTATATTTTCCCCACGATCTTTCCGCGTGCTGCGGCGGGAATGTTGATCTGGTTCGAGTATACCGCATCGCAAGGCGACTGTCTATACTGATAGCCGGATTGTGGAAAAGTACAGGGATCAACTTGCGTAAATTTTTACGCAGATGGGCCTCTCTTTTTTACACAGCCAATGCCAATTAGCGCTTGAAATCGAAATGCTGCGCAAGTATACTATACTAGTTATACTGTACAAGCTTGATCACAAATCAGTATGCCAGTTGACCACATAAGACATACCAGAATTGAAGCGTGCGGCGGGATCAAAACCTTACGAGGATGAAAATGAAATTCGATAGAAGACTTACAGATGAAATCTATACTTCCGATACGGTAAGGCTGGGAAAAAATGCATTTCAGGCCATGCGGGAGACGGTCTATCATAATGGCGGTGTCGGAACCATTACCGGGTACTATGATGCCGAATTGTC
>OGDN01005009.1_pt1 | contig 10917 bp, 12 predicted proteins | sample 1570271 | NCBI WGS metagenome assembly OGDN01 (sample SAMEA4384481, study PRJEB24528) | human gut metagenome | reverse complement strand
CCCATGCGGTCATTCTTTAAAGTGGTACAAGGCTATTCCCTTGCATTTCTGAATGCTGTGTCTCCGACAAGTTTCCTTGTAAGGATATCCCTTGCTGTTTTGAATTCATCCCCGATAAATCCAAGCCGTAACAGCCATGTCCGCATTGCGTATTTCGGATTCTCTGTCTGTTGAGGCTTTGGGCTTGCCGTCCGTACCTGCTTTGCCATTTGGCTGAGCGCAAGGCAAAACTGAATGTAGCTTTTAAGCTGTCCGGCATGGAGTCCGTTTTTCTTTCCGTCTGCTGGGGCATCGAATTGGAAAAGTCTGAATTCAATGGTTCCTTTGGTAAAGGTCGCATGGTAGTTTAGCATGTGGTATCGACTGTCATTGTAGTGCTGCGTCCTTCCGTAATTGCATCCCTGACTTCCGTACCAGATGTTTGCAAAGGCCGCCATCGTCTTTGGCTTTTTCCGGTTAAGTTCTGCAAGAAATCTTGGGTCGACGGTTCTGCAAAATCGTTCCATTCTTCTCATGTCAAGGTCAAGGGCATAGGCAATTAGTTTTTCATGGCTTGCCATAATGTTTGCCAAGTTTCTCATGCTCTGTGGGGTGTGTCCGTCTGCTCCGATGTGGATGTGTACTCCGCATCCCCTTGTCGCATCACTTTTTGCTCCGGCTTTTCTAAGTTTTCTTATCAGTTCCTGCAAGGTTTCTATGTCCTTGTAGGTAAGGATTGGAGTGACCAGTTCGCATTTTTCATTGTCCGGTCCTAAGATGCTAACATCCTTTTGGAATTTCCATTCTCTTCCCTGTGCATCCCAAGCTGACCATGTGTTGTAACCGTTTCGTCTTGCCGTGTTTTGGTAGCGTCCGGTTTCAAAAAAGGTTGCTGCAATCTTTGCTGCCTTTTCTCTTGTAATGTGATTCATTTCAACCTCAACCCCAATGGTCTGTTTCTTCATGTTTTCAATCTGCTTTGCTGTTTTTTCGTTCATGTCCGTGTACTCCTTTGCTTTTCTTTTGGTAGTACATATATCACTCTAAAGCAGATAAATTGGAATACCATTACTACACAAAGATACACACATTTTCTTGTGTATCTTTGACGGATCACTCTTCTTTATCCGTACACACATCCTTTCCCATCATCAGTTCCAGATAAATCTTCGTGTATCTTTGGTTTTCTGCTCCCTCACTTGCTGCCATGCCTGCTAAGAAAAATGTCTTTGCTTCCTCTCTGCTGTTCCAGACCTGTTTTTCACCATAACAGATGGTTGTAACCGTATCGATCTTTTTGCAGGAATCCTCGCCATAAACAATTCCCAAATGGCAGCCGTTATTCCAATCCACATGAATCGTTCCTGTATCATCCACACATTCTACCGTTCCTGTCATTCCTGCAGGCATTTTCCGATAAGGATCATTCATTTTCACAAGTTCCACTTTTGTGCCGGAAGGGTACTCTTTCTTTATCTTTTCAACAATCTCTCTTGGTGGGAAAAACATTACTGCTCGCCCCCTTTCTTTGACCCGGACTTAAATGCGGAAGAACCGTTTAATCGGGAAAGCAGAATCTTTCTGTCTGCCTTATAGGCATCCCCAATAAATCCAAGCCGTAAAAGGAAACACCGAAAAGCGTATTTCTCGTTTTCGTTTTTCTTCGCCTTGGCTGTGATCCGCTTCTGCTTTTTGCTCATCTCACACATGGCTGTTATGAATTTCGTGCAGGCAAGTGCTTCTTCCGGCTCTACTTTGTCAAACCAAGGGAATGAAATGGCATCCTCGCTGATCAAAAATCCAAGGTCTGGAATGCCGAGTGCCTTCTTTATCAGATCTCCCTTTGCCTCCAGAATGTTTGTCAGATTGCCAACTTTCACTTTTTCAAGTGGAATGGTAACCGTAAGACCGACTGTCTCGCCCTCTGCCACCTCTGTGTCGGCATTTTCTTTCGCTTCGGTATTGTTTGTCCATTCTTCAGGACTAACGCCTGTTGCTGTTACACAGGCATCAATAACCGGAGTGGCTGTGTCGATGCCATCAAAATCTTCAAATTCAAGTTCCCCGTTTTTTCCTACCGTATAATTTCCAATCCGGTAGGCGCAGGATGGAACTCCGAGATATTTTGCCCTCTCACCGGTCATCTGCTCTATTGCCTTTACCATTGCTTTCCGGCTCTCGCCTGTTACATTAAAATGTAGTACCATGATTTGTACCTCCCTTTCGTTTTGGTATGTACATATATCACTCTAAAGCCGATAAATAGCAAGCATTATGTTCTATTTTTCTGTAAAATAATTTACAGATTATTCTGCTTCTTTTTGTGCATAGTACATAATGCCGGAAAGTACAAAATAAACATTGGGCAGTGCCACACCATTTCCCCACATCTTATATTCTGCCGAATCGGTTCTTGGATCTTTCAACCATTTTCGTAACTGGTTATCCGTCTTCAGCTTTGTGCTTTTTCCTATGGCTTTGGCATATGTGCAAAAGATATCTCTCCACTTTTCAATGTCCTCCGTTGTCGGTTCTTCCATCCCAAGACCATCGCACCACCAATCCGGGAATCCCTGCAACCTTGCACATTCCGTAGGTGTCAGTCTGCGAACAATATACTCAGCCGAATCTTCATCACTTACAATCGGTGGATCCTTATAATCCGTAGCGACTAAAGTATTCGCACACTCCTCATTGGCTTCCGTAAAAAAAGATGCCTTAGAGGAAGAAAATCTTGGATGCGCCACACCACTTGCTCCGGCTGCCACAAGTGTTGGTTCGACTTCCTCTTCAATCTGAAAACTAAATTTGGCGTTGTAGCCTTGATTCATAGCGGGTCTTCCAATGCCATAGGATGGTTCTCCGACAAAATTTTCTTCCGGTGCTTTCATCATCTGACTGGATGGTCCCTTGGGTCCATCGTTTGCAGACAAGGTGGCATGAACATCTGCAAAGGCAACCGCATGATGCTCTGTTGCATTTAATGTGTACATGACCTCCGATTCTTTATAGCCATCTCCTTTATGTGAGGGTCTGCTGCCATTTCCTTCAATCACAGCAATCCCTCCTTGATTACAGGTTGGATTTCCACCACTGGCATCAAGGGTTCTTGCCGTATCTGCTTCATAAAATCCACTGTCCGGATTATCTGACTTCATGGAATTGCTGTTTTTTGCACAGACCCCAAAGGCTCTCGGTTGGAATAAAGTCTGGTCATTATTGGTGCCAAGTGTGGCAGAGAGGTCTTCCTGTATCAATGCACCTTTTCCACCACCTTCACATCCGGAACGAATTTTCAGCGTCTTTGGTGTCTGCACTACAAAAGGCTGATTATTACCACCAGTCCCATAAGTAGATGAAACCGTCTGTGCAACGGATAATGGTCCCCGGTATCTGGTATCCTGTGAATGATTTTCAAATAGAAATGCATTCTTTTCGACCATGACTCCATTTCTCCCAGTAGACATTCCACAATTTATACCTAGCGTTGCAGCCACATCATCCATTGTCGAATTATACCCATCTACGCTATAGCCGCCTGTTTTTCTAATGCTTTCTGTAATACCGTTGGCAGAGTCTTGCCACGATTTGAAGCCCTGCGCAGAATACCCTGACAAGCCCTCGGACTCAAATAATATTTTTCTGGCACTCCCTCCATCAAAATCTGCGACAAGGTAGATACGTTGTCTTCTCTGGGGAACACCCCAATACTGAGCATCGAGGAGTCTCCATGCGATACTGAAGCCTTCTCCCATGATGCGTCCTGCATTTTCCCATTTTGCAGGTTTAGGTACAGACACACATTCTTCTTTGACTTTGCAGATTTCGGTAAGGACCGCCCTGAAGTCCTCGCCCTTGTTTGACGAGAATGCTCCGGGAACATTTTCCCAGACGATGTATCTTGGATATTTTCCATTGGTAGCCTCCCTCATTTCCTTTATGATTCTGATTGCTTCGTAAAAAAGACTTGAACGGTTACCGCCCAAGCCTTCTCTTTTCCCTGCCACGCTCATGTCCTGACAGGGACTTCCAAATGTGATGATATCAACTGGTTCAATCTCTGCCCCGCTGACCTCAATTATATTTCCAAGGTGTGTCATATTGGGAAAACGGACTGATGTAACCCTTATGGGAAACGGCTCAATCTCTGCTGCCCACTTTGGTGTGATTCCTGCAATGACTCCACCCAATGGAAAACCCCCGGAACCGTCAAAAAGACTGCCGAGGGTTAGTGTCATTTTATTCTGTTGTTCCATCGGCGTCCTCCATTCCTGCCACTGCATCTTCGTAACTGATCTTCTCACCATTACGCATGACATACACATCCGTGCTGTCACCATTCTTATATTCGAGGTATCTCTTTACCGCCACATCCACAAATTTCGGTTCAAGTTCCACACCATAACAGATACGGTCAAGCTGTTCACAAGCCATAAGTGTGGATGCAGAGCCTAAGAATCCATCAAGGACGATGCCGTTTGCCTGTGTACACTGCTTGATAAGATATGCAATCAGCGGAACCGGCTTACTGGACGGATGTCCGAATCCATCTTCCTTTGAATTCTTGATACCATCAAATTCAAATACAGATTTCTGTTTCTGGTCACCATACCATTTGTGCTTTCCATCTTTTCTCCAACCCCAGATGATTGGCTCCATGTTGAACTTCCAGTCAGTCCTCATAAGCGGAGCTCTTGGCTTTTTCCAAACCAATCCGGCACCGACCTTAAAGCCTGCATCTTCATACGCATCATAAAATACACGAGCCTTCATGGTCGCATAAAAAACATAGATGGATGCATCAATAGCCATAACATTATGGAAATTGGTAAAGGCTTTCATAAGGAATTCATATCCGTCCTTATCGTTTAAGTCATCATTAGCAATCTTGCCGGATGCATTCTCAAGTGCTACAAAGTAAGGTGGATCCGTACAGACCAGATTACACTTCTTATCTTCAAAAAGCTGTGTATAGGTATCTTCCTGTGTGGAATCACCACAGATGACTTTGTGTTTTCCAATATGCCAGATATCTCCTGTCTTGGAAAAGCATGGTTTCTGCAATTCCTCTTCTACATCAAAATCATCTTCTTTGGCGTCCTCTGCATCTCCGGCAAGAAGATCTGCAATTTCCTGTTCATCAAAACCTGTGAAAGACATATCAAAATCCATTCCTTCCAAGGCTTCAATCTCAACCTTTAACATTTCCTCGTCCCAACCTGCATCCTCAGCATATCGGTTGTCAGCAAGAATATATGCTTTCTTTTGAGCCTCTGTAAGATAGTCCACAAATACACATGGCACTTCCTTGATTTCCTCTTCCTTTGCAGCCATTAGTCTTCCATGTCCTGCAATAACATTGTATTCTGCATCAATAATGACTGGGTTGATAAATCCAAACTCCCGGAGAGACCCTCGCAGCTTATTAATCTGCTCCTGCGAATGGGTTCTTGCATTATTTACATATGGTATCAATTTTGAAGTTGGCACCATTTTCATTTCCGTCGTATGTTTTGCCATTAAAATAACCCCCATTCTGCAAAGGCTTCAAAACCACCAAGATTCATAATATAATCTTTTGCTATCTGCACGATTTCAGCATATGGTTTTCCATCCACCATTTCATCTCCAATCGCACAACTAAGTAATACCGGTTTTCCGGTTTCCTGTGCTTTTAAGAATGCATAGATATTGACAGACACATCTGCTTTTGACAGATCCTTTCCATGCAGTCCACCGCCTGTTATGGAATCAGCCATATCGGAACCAAGTTTTCTGTTTGTTGCTCCAGTATCTACATCCGTTCCTCCCACCCAGGCACCTATCGGATTAACCTCTGCTGCCGGATACATTCTTTCCAGTTTCTTTTTATCTGCATTACTCTGGCAAATAATAAGCCTGTCTCCATCAAGGATATACTTGCCGTCTGACGGATAGTTTTTATAAATCTCTTTTGCAATTTCCGAGAGTCGTTTCTGCTCATCTGTAAGAGGCATTCCCTTAAAAATGCCGTTATCTCCACATCTTATTGCCCCATTCTGATTGTCTGCCAGATGACAATCCTGTGGAACGATCACAATATCCGACTGTATATCTCCGGCAATCTTAAATATCTCTTCGGAAATCTCTCTTTCATCCATAGATACAGATGTCTCAATGATCGCATGGCACACGCCATGTCCAATCAAAATCTCCACTGCAATCTTTGGACTTTCGCCTATTGCATATGCCATATCAACAATAGCACCTGCAATCCTGTCTGCAATTTTATCCGGATGCATAGGATTCACTTTTTCAAACATATCTTTCTCCTTATCCTCTACTCCGTAACAAAAGTTCCATCGGGTCAGACTCATCCGGATTGAAATCCTTTGAGCAATTTTCTCTTACCACTTGGAAAATCTGATACCATATTGTGTTTACCTGTTTCTGATAGTTCTGTGCCATAGATACAAATGGACTTGCACAGGCAGCTCCCGTAGTTGGATGCTTGGAAAGAAATCCGTATTCCGAGATTGCCTCTTCGCACTGCATCAATCTGGATACGCTCATTGCGTACTGCTCAATCAGATGCTTGCTTACCAATTTGTCGCACCCTTTCTCCTTCAAGTACAAATAGATATATCTATAAATGTGTTCTGCATCGAACTCACCTACAGCTTTCTGTTTGGACTTAATGTAGGAACTTGGTTCTGGAATATCCTCTCCCTCAAGTTCTGCTCCGTCCGGCAAGTCAATGATCTTCAGCTTTCTTCCGCCTGGATTCCCTGCTGCCATCTTCTCAGCTAACGCCTTTGATTTTCTTCCGGCATTAACTTTAATATTTGAGCCACGAGCAGTTCCGTCTCTAGCCATTCAATCATCTCCAATCAACTATTTAACGATAAAGTGTTTAATACGGTGTTCAAATACGCCAGTTGTGCGCATGAGGGGGCGGCACCGTTGAAATATTCCATTGACTGTCACGATTTGCACTCCCCCCGCCCCTTCGGAAAATGATAATCGTGATAGTCCGCATATAGAAATCTCAAAAGAAACTTTTATTTTGACTGACACGACCATCATTCATAGGAATTACTCTTCCTTCCATGCCATCGGTCACCTCTCTTGGCGTGTATGCTTGCATGGCAAGGCTTACACAAAGAGATGAGATTAGCTCTGTCATGCGTTCCACCTTCGGACAAAGGAATCTTATGATGTACCTCCTCCACAGGAACAGCCACTCCCTTCTCAAAGCACAACTCACAAAAGGGATGTGTTTTAACATAACTGTCACGGATGCGTTTCCACGCTCTACCGTATCGTTTCCTTGTTGCAGGATCACGACCATACTTCTCGTAACGTCTGTTCTCTTCCTTTTGGTGTTCCTCACAGAACCTTCCCTCTGTCAGCTTAGGACAGCCGGGATGATGGCATGGATGCTTTGCTTTCCTTGGCATTGCTGCACCTCCTTCAAAAAAGGCATAAGAAAAGCCCTCACCGTGGAGATTCCACCATGAAGACTTACTTTGAACTGCCATCTTATCTTTTTTTGACATCTTAATCATATCATAATATGAACTGGACAACAGTGGACAACAGATACCAATTTAATTTTTTTTCAAATTTTCATCGATAATTGTTGGATTATCTGGGATGCTGATCTTTGCAATTGCTTTATTATGCCATCTCTTAATTGTCCTCGCATCCCACCCAAGTTTGTCTGCAATGTCAGTCCAACGCATATTGCTACAGTATCGATAATACATAACAAGTCTTTCATCCTTGTTTTCAATGCTGTTAATTATTATTTTCAGTTCCTGCTTGAACCGTAACAGATCTTCGAGCATCATTCTTTCCTGTTCTTCCATCTCCATAATCTTCATGAGCGTCTTTTCAAATGGTGCGGATGTACTTCTCGATGCATTATAATGTTCCTCGAAACCAACAGCCGATACTGTTTTTGCTAATTCTCTAAGCTGCTGTAGCTCCAACTGTGAAAGATGAATCCTCTGCTCCAGTCGGTATCCCTGTCCCAAATATTCTTTTACCGTCATATAGACACCTCCTTCTGAAGCTGTGATAATAGTAATTTCCCATCAAGGTGTGTAAAAACATTAAAGTATGGGGATTTGAAAAACCTCTCGCATTCTTTTTTCACAGATTCTGCCGTTGTGCTTTTCTTTCCACGAGACAATTTCTTTACTGCATCCCTGTAATCTTTTACTGCCTGTACAACTACTGCATTTCCCAATGCTTCATACGGATCAAGATTTCTTGCACTCATAGGCTCTTTACCTCCGAAATAATTTTTATTCCCTCGGATTGTCTTTGATTGACTATATTTCTGCTTTAACAGCCTCGATGAGTGCCGACTGCATGTTATCCTTTTCGGATAATGCTTTCATGATCTTCTCATCCACTGTCTTTTGTGTTATCAAATGGATAACGGTAACCGTTCCCTCTGTCTGACCTTGTCGATACAATCGGCAGACACACTGCTGATATAATTCAAGGGACCATGTGATTCCAAACCACACCATTGTGTTTCCGCCCTGCTGAAGATTTAATCCATGTCCTGCTGATGCCGGATGGATCAGTGCAACAGGAATTTCTTTGTTATTCCACTTGGTAATGCTCTCATCGGAATCTATCTTCATGTATTTCACACCAATCTTATTCAGACGCTCCACGATTCTTGTATAATCATGCTTAAACCAATATGCCACAAGAATCGGTTTGCCATTGGCAGATTCAACGATATCTTCTAAGGCATCCAGTTTTTTGTCATGAAAAGTAATGATATCCTCATCGTCTGTGTAAACTGCTCCGTTTGCCATCTGTGATAATTTGTTTACAAGGGATGCTGCATTGGCGGCAGTCACCTCATGAGCCGGAGTAGACAAGATCAAATCATTCTTGAGAGCTTCATACTTTCGCAACTCACTCTCATCCAGATACACAGGGTATTCTGTATTTATGAGTTCCGGCATATCTAAGAAGTCCACTGCCTTCATGGAAATCGTAATGTCCTGTATCTTCTCATAGATTTTCTCCTCTGCTCCCGGCAGCAGTTTGTAACTGTATACAATATTTCCGTTCACTTTATCTGGTCTGAAATAATTGAGCCTGTACTGACCGATAAAGCGTCCTAAACGCTTCCCGCAATCTAACACTTTGAATTCTGCGAACAGATCCATAAGTCCCTGACTTGCAGGTGTTCCGGTAAGCCCCACGATTCTTTTTATAAAAGGACGAACCTTCATAAGTGCTTTGTGCCTTGCTGTCTGATGATTTTTGAAGGATGACAATTCATCAATCACAACCATATCAAAGTCGAACGGAACACCGCTTTTTTCTACGAGCCACGGTACATTTTCACGATTGATGATATAAATATCTGCATCTGCTGCCAGTGCTCTCTTCCTCTGTGCAACTGTTCCCGTCACAATGGAAAGTCTGTATCCCGACAGCTGCTCCCACTTGTTTACCTCATCTCTCCATGTTCTTGTAACACGTAAGGGACAGATGACAAGAACTTTCACAATCTCAAAATACTCATACATCAGATAATCGATTGCCATAAGTGTTATGGCTGTCTTTCCCATTCCCATGTCAAGCAGTACTGCCGTTATAGGATTATGGGTTATAAAATTTATTGCATATTGCTGATAATCATGCGGATTGAATTTCATCAAGAATACCTCCAATCTTTTCTACGGCATCAAGGATGTACACCTTAAAACCTAATCTCTGTAATAATCTGTGTCTGGACACCTGCAATGGCCTCGGTTTCTTTCCTGTGGCTTTCACCTCCACCAGACCGAAATGCCTGTCCGGTAAAAACACCAACCGATCCGGCATCCCATCAAAGGACGGGCAGACCCACTTAGGACAGATACCGCCACGCTTTTTCACTTCATTGACTAACTTGGCTTCGATAGTCTTTTCTCTCATCAACGAACCTCCCATCAAAAATTGAAAAATGACGGTCAAGATACTCATTTTCAAAACTTCTCTATAGGGCTACTTTTAGATAAGAGTATCATGACTGTCACAAATGGCTTAAAATGGGGATTTCTAAAATTCAAACCATTTCTAACAAAAGTTTGTTTTTGACTTGCACTGACCTGCACCACTGCACTATCAGATAAAATCACTTCCCGTTTTGAGCTTCACGCCTTTCACAAAACTCCCCTTATTGGTTTTGTGTCTGTAGTATCCGGCTTTATCTGTTGCTGCATAAAAGTCTGTTGTACTACGAATGTACTCGCCATTCTGAATACAGTAAGCACGATACTGCTGATAAAACTCTCCGGATTTCTCTTCATAAGAAGCATCAACCTCACAGCAATCTGCCAGAAAATGGCCAAGCCAGTTATTATCCTCACGATACGCAGCCACAGCATCACTCACACATTTAGGGTCATTTACCTTGTGATCGGATTTACTTACCTTCTCAGCTCCTTCAATAATCCATTTCATAATGGATGGTGCTGCATTCTCATAAAGATAGTCTGCATAATTCTTGATGTCGGAATTGCCCTTAATCTTTGCATTGAACGGAATGACCTTTAATCTTCGCCAGATACCATCATCATTTGCACCAACCTTCGGCAGGTGGTTCGTGTAAAGTACCACTTGATGGGATGGCACGAAGTGAAACGGATCCTTATATTTTTTGCAGGCTTGTATTTCGTCCGTGCTGCAAAGCTGCTTAACCATTGCTGTATTCAATCGAACTCCCTCTTGCATCTCGGATGCAATGATGAGTCTCCTGCCTTTAAGTTCTGCCATTTCCGGTTGGGCATTGATTTTATTTCCCATCGTGAGAATGTCAGAAGAAATCTTTCCTGCATAAGTACCAAGCACACGAGCTACCGTATTCCAGAATGTACTCTTGCCATTAGCACCGTCCCCATAAGCAATAATGATGAATTCCTCATACACTTTGCCGAT
>OGDN01005002.1_pt1 | contig 10925 bp, 6 predicted proteins | sample 1570271 | NCBI WGS metagenome assembly OGDN01 (sample SAMEA4384481, study PRJEB24528) | human gut metagenome | reverse complement strand
ATTCACCAGCAAGATCATCATCTCTTGACAAACGCTCATAGAGTGCGGTGATTTTTGGTTCTTTAGGCATTTGTTCTACCTCCTTTCTTATGGAATCTTTCAATTTAGGACAATCAAGTTTATCGTCCTATTAAAGTATAGCCCTCGGGCGCAAGTTCGATGGCAGTAGTAGTTTCACCAAAAGTAGAAGCCCACGCATCAAAATGGGTCAGCCCTTTCTGCTGCAAGGTGTTGTACTGGAGATAGCGCATGAGGGTGTACATCTCGGTCATACTGTTGCTCAGGGGTGTACCCGTTGCAAAAATCACGCCACGGCCTCCGGTGATCTCGTCCAAATAGCGGCACTTGCCGAACATATCGCTGGACTTTTGCTCCTCGCTCGTACTCAAACCTGCGACATTACGCATTTTCGTGTACAAGTAGAGGTTTTTGAACGCCTGACTTTCATCTACAAACAACCTGTCTACGCCCAATTGTTCAAACGTAACCACATCATCTTTACGGTCTGTGCCTTGCAGCTTTTCCAATTTCTGTTTCAAAGACTTGCGCAGCTTTTCCAGCTGCTTTACTGTGAAATGCTCGCCAACCTGCGCTTTCGCTTCTTCGATGGCCTCCTCGATTTCATCCATCTGTTCCTGAATCAGACGCTCCTGTCGTTCTGCGGACAAGGGTATCTTTTCAAACTGGCTGTGTCCGATGATAACCGCATCATAATCACCGGTCGCAATTCTCGCACAGAATTTTTTTCGATTACCGGGTTCAAAATCTTTTTTGCTGGTGACCAGCAGCTTTGCATTGGGGTACAGGCGTAAAAATTCGCTGGCCCATTGTTCCGTCAAATGGTTTGGCACGACAAAAAGACTTTTCTGGCATAAGCCCAGACGTTTCAGTTCCATAGCGGAAGCCGCCATCTCAAAACTCTTGCCGGCACCGACTTCGTGCGCCAAAAGGGTGTTGTACCCATACAGCACATGGGCAACCGCATTGCGCTGATGCTCTCGCAAATTGATTTCCGGGTTCATGCCCACAAAATGAATGTGGGAACCATCGTATTCACGGGGTCGGGTGCTGTTAAAAAGCTCGTTGTACTTCTTCACCAATAAGGCACGCCGCTGAGGGTCTTTCCAGACCCAGCCAGCGAAAGCATCCTTGATGGCCTGCTGTTTCTGCTGGGCGAGGGTGGTTTCGTTTTGATTCAGCACACGCTTCTCTTTCCCATCCTCCTCGATGGTATCATAAACGCGGCTGTCACGCAAATTCAAGGTGTCTTCCAAAATCTTGTAAGCATTGGCCCTGCGGGTACCGTAGGTTTCGGTGGCCATAATGTCACCAAAGCCAGTAGCAGATTTATTGCTGATTCGCCATTCGGAAGTGTAAGGGGAGTAGCGAACGGTGATGGCATTGTTGTAGCGGATACGATAGGGCGGCTGAAAAGTTTCCATCATAAACTGTTGTACGATAGAGGGGTCAAGCCATGTGGCACCCAAACGCACATCAATTTCAGATGCCTCCAGATCTTTGGGCTGTGCCTTGGTCAGTGCGTCCACATTAACTTTGAACTCCGGGTGACTTTCCGCAGCAAACTGTGCCATCCGCAGCTTTGCCCGGACATCGCCGGACAGGTACTCGTCTGCCATCTGCCAGCCTGCTTCCGGGTCGGTGGGGTCGGCGGCAGGGTCTTTGAAGATCACACCGGAAAGTTCGGTGGTAATGCGCCCGTACTCGCCGGGCGTACCCAGCAGTTCTGCCATATAGGGTAAATCCACCTTGCCGTGTTCTCCGATGGACACCGCCAACGCTTCGCTGGGGGTATCCACGCTGGTGACGGTGCGTTCCGGGCGGATAGTGCGCTTGGTGAACATTGCAGCCTTGCTCTTGAGCTGCCCCTGCTCGTCCAGATTTTCCAGCGAGCACAGCAGATAATACGAGGAATCCTGCTCAAACAGCCGCCCGTTTTTGCGGTCGTTCAGCAAGCCATATTTGGCGGTAAAGGCATCGTAGGCGGCGTTCAAACGCTCCTGTGTTGCCTTGATGTCCTCGTCCGGGTAGTCGTTCAACTGCTGGTCGATCAGGTCGTTGACGATCTGGCGCAGTTCCACCATGCCGGTGACGCGCCCCTTGGCGGTGTCGGAAAGTTCTACCTGCGTCATCACGGAATTTTTCCGGTAGAAAACTTCGCCGTCCACCACGGTGTAGCTGAAATTCTTCACGTCCGGGTCGGCAGGCAGGGTGCGCCGGGCGGTTTCTTCCTCGGCAATGTCGGGAGCATCCACCTCGGCGGCAGTGTACTGTCCCTCGATGTGCTGTACCGCCTCGGCAAGCTGGTCTGCAAGCACCGCACCCTCTATGGGTCGCACAGTACATTCTTCCTTACCGTACTGAGTGCTTTCCATCGTCAGTTCACCTAGAACCATCTCCGGGTGGTCTACGAAATACTGATTGATGGCAAAGCCATCTTCCGTTTTGCCCAACTGCACCCAGTCCGGCTCATGGTCAATAGGGCGGTCACGCTTTTGCAGGAAGATAATATCCGAAACAACATCCGTGCCAGCATTGGCGCGGAAAGCGTTATTGGGCAGACGGATGGCACCCAGCAAGTCGGCACGCTCTGCCATGTGCTTGCGAGCGGTGCTGTCCTTGCTGTCCATGGTGTAGCGGCTGGTGACGAACGCCACTACGCCGCCCGGACGCACTTGGTCGATGGCTTTCGCAAAAAAATAATTGTGAATCGAAAATCCCAGCTTGTTGTACGCTTTATCGTTGACCTTGTACTGACCAAAAGGCACGTTGCCCACCGCTAAATCGTAGAAATCACGGCGGTCGGTGGTTTCAAAGCCAGCCACGGTAATGTCTGCCTGCGGGTACAGTTTTTTCGCAATACGCCCGGTGATGCTGTCCAGTTCCACACCGTACAGGCGGCTGTCCTGCATAGAGTCCGGCAGCATCCCGAAAAAGTTTCCCACACCCATGGACGGTTCCAGAATGTTACCACTGCGGAAACCCATGCGCTCCACGGCATCGTAAATGCCACGGATCACGGTGGGGCTGGTGTAGTGGGCGTTCAGGGTGCTGGAACGGGCGGCGGCGTACTCATCTTCGGAGAGCAGTCCTTTCAGTTCTGCGTATTCCTTTGCCCAACTATCTTTGCTCGGGTCAAAGGCATCTGCCAAACCGCCCCAGCCCACATATTGCGAAAGTACCTGCTGTTCCTCGGCAGTGGCACCCCGGTGCTCCTCTTCCAGCTTGAACAGGGTACGGATAGCTTCGATGTTCCGGGCGAATTTCTGTTTGGGGCCTCCGACACCCAAATCATCATCCGTGATGTGGAAGTTTCCGGCAGGTTCAGACTCAGGTTCTGCGTTGACGGCTTTATCCAAAGCTGCGGCATCCGGGAAAGTCTGCACTTCGCCGTCAATGACCGTTGAGATCGGCAGTTCATCCAGTTCTTCGTCAGACGGCTCCGGCTCAACTTGCCGCAGACCGTCCTCGAATTGTTGCTTGTTGATAACCTCGTTATCCCACGACTGCCCCTGCGCACTGGTGTCGATGCGCACATCCGTTTCACCCACATAGCCAACTTTCCCCTCAATAGTTCGAGTGGGGAGTTCGACCACAACATTGTCACCGACCTTGTAATCGGGCAGGGGGGATTCCATCATATCCTGCTCCTCGTACAACTCCCGGACAAGCGCCAGCGGTTCCTCCCGGAAAACTGGTATCCGCATTTCTGCCAGTGCCACATCTTGCAGGGTCACGCTGCCCTTATCGAAGTTGACCGTATCCACCCGGAAGGAATGCCCCTCCATGTGGACGATAGCACCCAGCGGAAGATAATCTTCCCGGCGCAGATACTTGGTTTGGTAATGGGTGCCGTCCTCATTCAGCCCGGCAAGATAGACGGTCTCGCCGCGCTGCCACAGCTGTTTGGCACGGTACACCCATTGGTCGCTGGGGAAGCCGGTGACAGGAACGATGCCCAGTGCTGTTTCTTTTTCCAGAAGTTTGCCGCCCAGAAGTTCGCAGACTTTTTGTGCATCATCTGCGTAAAACTCAAACTGCCCGTTCTGCTCAAAGCCTACCAGCGCATCCGGGTGCTGTTCCTTCAGAGCGTTGTACTCGGTGGCGGCATCCAACGGTAGCAGTGCTGGGCGTTCGTCTGCTTTGCTGTGGTAATGCTCCAGTTCCTCGTCCGTAACGCTGACCAGTTCGGAGAAATCCAGTGCTTCCAACTCTGTTTCGGTCAGATCTTCCAGACTTTCGTACTGTCGCTCGTCGATCAACACCTCGCCCAGATACCGCTCCACACGGTATCCCACCAAATCCACATTAACTTGAATGGGAATCTCCTCGTCTGTGGCGTTGGTGTAGGCGATGCCGATCTTGGACAAATTGGAGAAGTCCGGTTCAGAATCATATTCCTCCAGACAGAAATCCCGGATCAGGTTTTTGGCATGAGTCAAGGTAGCATCTGGTTCTACGGTGATGGGCACAGGGGGCGTGTAATGCTCCTTCTCCTTGTCCGTCAGGTAGCGGTCGGACTGAATCATCAGGTCGATATACTTTTCCACCTGTGCCCATTTCAGGGTGATTTTCTGGTGGTCAGGATAGTGGTCAAATTCCAGCCCCTTCCAGTCATGGTTGACGAATCCCCTGCTGCCGTCCAGAAAATCATGGGAGTGCCCACCAGTGCCGTACTCTTTTGCCAACGCTTTGGCACGGAGATTGCGGTCTGGCTGGGTCTGGTACAGTGCCATAATGCGCTGCTTACCGCCCTCAAATCCTGAGCCATGCTTACGCAGTTCGTTCTCAATTTCCGCTTGAGATAACGAAAAAGCGGAGGGCGTTTTTTCGCTCTCCGCTTGGTCGATTTTTTCAATTTGCTGGACTTCGGTGGGAATGTGGGCATCAAAGAAACTTAACTGTAAATCAGTTCGTTCAGCACCAGTTCCTCGGCCTGCGCTTTCAGGCTGTTCATGTGCTGCACCCATGCCATCTGATTCTGCTCCTTGTCCGGGACCGGGTTCTGTTTCAGAAGCTGCGCCATGGTCTGCTGCATCCGGTTCTCTGCCGTCTGCTCCACCTCCATCAGGTGCGGGTACAGGCTCCCGTTCGGATCGGTGACCACATAGGAACTGTGACATTGTAAAAGGTTGGGCTTGAGCCAAAACTGGGTCTTGCCGCTGCCGGAGCCGCCGACTACCAGCACGTTTTTGTTCCGGGCATTCTTCGGATCAGGTGGGCGGTTGGACATCATCAGCCGTTCTGTTTTGGTCAGGATGATATTGTCCTCGAACTTTGGAACCATAAATGGCTCTATATCCTTCGGAGTTCCCCATGAAGCGTTTTGTCAAGTGCTTTTCGCAATTTATTGACGCAAAACAGGATTTTTTCAAGAGAAAAGCCCCATGCGGTCAACATGGGGCGAGTTGATAAAGTGAAAGTGCGAAAGTGCAAGGTGCAAAGGCTCTGCGTTTTGCACTTTCATTTTGCAGTTTCGGGCGGCTGCTTCTTCTTGATGAAGTTGTACCATTGACTTCCAACGCGCCTTGCGCCCAATATGCCGCCCATGCTGCGCTTGGCATTTTGTACCGTTCTTTCGGATATTCCGGCTTCGGCTGCCGCCTTGACAATATCCTCGCTTGCCATTTCCTTACCGTCTGCAAGTAAATCGAGTATCAACCTTTCCGCTTGCTCGGTCTTGGTTTCGGTGTTGCCGCCTGTGCCGGACAGCAGTTCATCAGCGGTAATGTCATATTCGCCTATCCATGAAAAGCCGCTTTCCGCGCCCAACGAAAACGCCATAGGCTTACCCTCCGGTGCAAGGGAAGATTTGTCGTGAATGATAACGCGCACATTCGGCTCTCGTTTCACGCGCCCTATGAGCAGCACACTACGAGCGGCGGCTCGGAAGTCGATAGAGCCTAATCCCCGGTATGCGCTCTGACCTCCGGCAGCTTTGTTCAAGTGCCCGATAAGCACAACGGCACACCCGGTACGCTCTGCAACTTCGGCAAGGCGGCGAAAGATAGGGCGTATTTCGTTTGCCTTGTTCATATCCGTTTTTTCGCCTACATACGCCTGTATGGGGTCAAGGATTATAAGACGCGCCCCGGTCTGCCGGATTGCCCTTTCTATGCGTTCATCGGATAAGGACAATTCCTGTTTGCCCTCGTCAATGACAAGTACCCGGTCAAGGTCTGCGTCCGCTTCCATAAGGCGCGGCTTGACGGTATCGCCCAAACCGTCCTCTGCGGTCTGATAGATAACATTAAAAGGCTCATGCTCTGCCATAGCCGGAAAGGGCTTGCGGTTGGTACAGGCGGCGCAAAGGCGCAGGGCAAGGGTGGTTTTTCCCTCGCCGGGGTTGCCCTGTACGATTGTTACCTTTCCAAAAGGGATATACGGCTCCCATAGCCATTCAACGGTCTGTGTGTCAACCTCGCTCATGCGGATAATTTCAACGGTTTCTTCCTGTTGCGGCTCACGCAAGCCATAGACAGCTTCGCGCAGATATTTTCCGTCTGTAATTTCCTCTTTACGCTGTAAAACCTCGTTCCAGTCTTTGAACAACGGTACAAGGCGATTGACGGTGTAGCCTTGGGGGATAATGCTGTTAAGGCGGCTGCAAGCGTCTGTCCCGGCTTTGTCGCTGTCAAGGCAGAGATAGACGGTCTTGATATTCGGACGGTCAGAGAGAAAACGCAGCAGGGCTTTTTCACTCACGCCGCCCAATGACAGATAGCTTTGTTTCTGCCATTCCTTTTTGAACAGGCAGAGGAAAGATAACAGGTCAATGGGGGCTTCAAAGACAAAAAGCCTTTCGCCCTCGCCCCGGTAGCAGAAGTTAAAAGTCTTGTCGCTGCCTTTCACATCAAGCCGGAAGCTGCCCACCGTTCCCCGTTGGTGGGCATATCTCGGTATGCCGCTTTCATCTCTGCCGACAAATACGGCGTTATGGTGGGCGGCTTCCTCGTAGAGATCGCCGCAGGAAAAGAAAAAGCCCGACACATCTTCATCAATGCGCCGGGCGGCTGTAAGGTAGTTCCTCGCTGTTTGGTTGTCGGGGCTTTTGGGTGGTAGTCTGAATTGCAGATAGACGGGTGGGGGTGCTTCGCCCCGTTCGCCTATCAGCATTTCAACGGCTTCAAGAAAACTTTTGCCGTAAAACTCCATGACAAAATCAATCGGACCGCCGCCTTTGCTCTGGCTGTGCCGATACCATCTGTTTTCTCTGACCGTCAAGCTGTCGTGCCGTTTCCAACGGTACTCCTGTCCGGCGCGTTCAAGCTGTTCGCCCTGGGCTTGCAGGAATGATACAAGGTCGGTCTGATTTGCCCGGTCAATCTGTTCTTTGGTGTAGGTCATAGGGAAATATCCTCCTTTTTGCGTCTTGGTGTTTGGTGTGTCTGTTCCTGTGTGCGCTGCTCGGCTTGCTCTACAATATCAATGCACTTTCGGATTTGCTGTAACTCCTTAACCTCGCTGCGCTTTGTTTTCAGTTCTTCATATTCGCCTGTGGATTGGGCTTTCAGTTCGTCAAATTCTTTCTGCCACTCGGACACCTTGAAAGACTTTGTACCCTCCGGCAGATTTGCGTGCAGGAAACGGTTGGCGGCGTTCCAGATAATGAGGTCGCTTTCGTGGGCTTGCTCAAATTTTTCTCTCTTTTTGCCCCATCCGTTTTTCAGCGTTTTCAGTTCATCGTGAATGGGCTTCAAGCGGTTGTAGTTGCTGCCATGCTCGATAAACTTTTCCAATGTCCTCATGCGCTTCTGCTTGGCAACAACGCTTGTATTCAGCCGCTTTGCTTCTTCATCAACAGAGGAAAGGGCAGCGTCCAAATCTTCAAGGGTAGCAATGCCCTTGCTTTGCAGATAGACAATCGCCTTGCTGATTTTTTGCAATTCCCCGGCAGTATGCTGTTGCTGCCAGCCCTGTGAATACTTCCGGCTTTTCTCTCGTTCAATGCTCAAATACCTTGTAAGCAGCGTGGCAATATCGGGAGAGTGCGGGGCAGCTTGCAGTTGCTTCTTAGCGGCGAAAACCTCCGCAAGCCATTCTTTCAAGCTGTCGATATAGCCCCGGATTTCCCGCATAAGTCGGTTGGTCTTTTGTATCATGCGGTTGATTTCTCCCTTGTCGGTGGCTATGCCTTTCTTCTCCATTTGGGAAGCTGCAACACCCATGTGGACGGTGGGGAGTTCCTCAATACCACGCTCTGCATGGCTGCGGTGGTCGATACGCTCCGCGCTGCCGCTTCGCTCTAAATAGTCGTTGGCAAGGTCAGCCCACGCCTTGCGCCATAGGTCGGCGTTCTCCTGCCTGTTCCAGTCCATAAGGTCAACCTTGCGCGTCTTGTATCTGCCGCTTGGCAGCTTTACGCGCTCCCCATTTTCGTCAAGGACATATTCCTTTTTTGACTTCGCCGCCCATGTGCCTTTTTCATCAAGGGGGCGCATAGTCAAAAGGATATGAGCGTGTGGGTTGCCGTTGCCTGTGTCGTGGATATTGAAGTCGGCGCACATTCCTTTGGAAACAAATTGAGAGGAACAGTATTCCCGGACAAGGCGGGTCTGTTCCTCTCTTGAAAGTTCAACAGGTAGGGCGATTTCGATTTCCCTCGCAAGCTGTGAGTTATTCGATTTTTCGATTTGCTCCACGCTGTTCCATAGAATAGAACGGTCAGAGAAAGAGGGTGGGGCATGGGGCGGCAGCATGATTTCAGAATGAACAACGCCGCCTTTTCTTGTATAGTCGTGGGTCAGTCCGTCCCACTCGTTTGTCAGCTTCTCTCCGGCGCGGTAGGCTGCTGCGGCTACGGCAGATTTGCCCTTTCCCCGGCTGACAATCTTAATGCTGCAATGGTAGATTGCGATAGTATCACCTCCCGATACGGTCAACAAAACCCCATGAAAGTGAATAGCTTGCAAAGCAAGGTGTTCGCTTTCGTGGGGTACACAAAAGGGTAGACAGCGCAAGCTGTCGCAGGGAAAGTGTAGGTTTCCCTGTCGCGGCGCAAGCCGCCAATCTCTGCACAAGGCAATAATGCCCGGTGCGGAGATAAAGCCCTCGGCAGAGCGCACACGCCCGTTAGGGTGTATAAGTGCGCCCTTGTGTGCAAGGGTAATTCTTCGGTGTCGCTTCTCCGGCTCGTTTTCTCAAAAACTCCTGCGCTTTGTCGCTGAAAACCGCGGTGTAGAGGAAGTCGCGGGCTTCCTGTTCTGACATATCAATGAGTGCCGGGACAAGGCTTTCAAGGTAGCCGCCCCGCGAACAAAGACGGTGGTTGCGCTCCTTGCGCTTCTCAATGGCAAGTTTGCGGTCAAGCATTTTGTTCCTGTTCTCATACTGCCGGATTTTCTTCTGTGTCAGTTCCATTTCGGCGTTACATTCCTCGATGGTGGTCGGTGGTTTTTTCTTCGACATGGTAGCCCTCCTTTTTGATTTTTAGTAAAAGAAAAGGGCGGCTACTTCGGTTTGGAAATAGTCGCCCTGTTGGGGAATTATGTTATTGTTATTTGAATAATATTATTCTGCCGCGTCTGTGTTACTTTTATCTGCTTTCTTCATTTTCAAGGAGCCCAAAATAAAGACAGCTCCGAAAATGAAACAAAGGACAGACCAGATAGCAAGGTCAGAGAAGCTACCGTAATTTACAATTCCCAGCAGTCCGCCCAACAGATAGAATACTCCGGCAACAATTCCGCCGCCTTTGCTCTTTCGGGTTGCTACTCCAACGATGCCTGCAATCAGCATACAGAAAGCAAGCAACATTCCTGATGTTCCGCTTACTTCGCCGTTATCTGCTAAAGCATTTCCTAATCCGGCAGCGCAAGATTGAAAAGCTACTAAAACAAATAAAACCATGCTGATAATTCCGATTACTAATTTTGCCGTTTTCATGTTGCACACCTCATCTCGTTACGGATTTAATGTAATTACCTCATTTGCAAAATCTTCGCCCATAAAATCATCAGCATCGTATGCTCTAAACAGGACTTCGATTTCTTCCACTTCGGTAATTCCGTTTTCCTCTAAAGTTGTATCAGACCATGCCATAGAACTAAATGCACATTTTCCGGCAGAAACAGAAGTTGCATAGAATGGGTCTGCCATAAAGCCGTTTACAGATGCGTCATCAACGCTGAACATTACCGTTTTGTCTGTCTTGTTCAGCAAGAACAGATTGGCAGTATAGCCCCATATCTCATCATCTTCATAGCCTGTTACGATAACAGTAACATAATCATTATCGATAATCACATTATCAGTAGCCTGTGCTTCTCTCACAAATGCAACAGCGTTTTCTTCTCCGTATGGATAGACATGGATTGTTTCCTTTCCAACAGGGTCAGCAGACCAATCATTGCTATCATACACCTTGAAAGTCAATTCAATATCTGTGTATTCAACAATACCATTTTCCTCAAGAGTATCGGTGCTAAAGTTGATTTCTTCGTTAGCCTTTTTGCCAGCAGCTACCTCGCTTGCAAACATTGGATCGCACTGAACACCATTGATGGAAGCACTCTCGACAGAGAACATATAGGTTTTCTCTGTGGACTTGTTTTCAAGCTGTGCTTTCAGAGTGTAGCCCCACATATTATCGGGGTCGATTTCGGTAATTTTTACCGCACACTCTGCGTTGTCAATGGCAACAACTTCCTCAAATACGATTTGATTTTCGGTGTTGTCGTTTTCGGTGCTTTCTTCATTTTGAGAAGAAGCGGGGGCATCGTCAGATGCGTCAGGTGTCGCTTCTCCGCCACAAGCTGCAAGAGATAGCACTAAAGCAAGCGAAAGAAGCAAGGTTACAAGTTTTTTCATTCCATTCCCTCCGTTATTAAAAAGTGTAACTTTCCAAATTTAAAAAAGCGACTCATAGAATTATTTCCTCCCGTTAAATAATAGATAACTATTAAAAA
>OGDN01005001.1_pt1 | contig 10926 bp, 10 predicted proteins | sample 1570271 | NCBI WGS metagenome assembly OGDN01 (sample SAMEA4384481, study PRJEB24528) | human gut metagenome | reverse complement strand
CGGAGGTTGAGCAGAAGAAAGAGAAACCTATGTCGCAGAAGATGTTTAAGGTAGTATAAATATTGAAGAGGGATGACGCTCCGGCTTAGGCTGGGATGTTATTTTTGTGGAAAAAAGAAAGATGAATTGGTATAATATTGCTAGATTATAAAGAAAAGGATGTGTAAAAATGCAAAATAGAAAATATCAAGTATTTATTAGTTCAACTTATTCAGATTTAGTAGAAGAAAGAAAAAAAGTTTTGGATATTTTATTAATGGCGGATTGTATTCCGGCAGGAATGGAAGCTTTTGTTGCGACTGATGTTGAACAGTTTGAAGTAATAAAAAAGTTATTGATTTATGTGATTACTATATATTAATAATTGGACAACGTTATGGTTCAATTAATCCCGATACGGGTATTAGCTATACAGAGATGGAATATGATTATGCCATAAAAAATAAGATTCCAGTGTTGGTTTTTGTGCTTGATGAGCAGATTGTGTTACCAGATGATAAGAAAGAGAATAAACCGGATAAAGTAGAGCGGTTAAAAGCATTTAGAGCAAAAGCATTAACTAATAGGCTATGTAGCATATGGAAAAATACAGATGAATTGGTAGGAAAAGTGGCAGTTTCGATTATGACTGCAAAAGAAACAATAGAAAGACCGGGATGGCAAAGAGGAACAGATTTTGATGAAGCATCGTTACGTAGGACAATAATGAAATTGCAAGAAGAAAATGAAAATTTGAAAGTTAAATTGAATGATGCAATTGAAACAGTGCATTCGTTTACAGAAATTAAAAATGTAGCTTTTGAAAATTATGATGTAAAAATAGATTATCATTATACACCTGCAGGTAGTTATAGAAGGAGTGGTAGCATAGAAAAAAAACTTCCAGAAATATTCAAGGTGATTGCAACACAAATGATGGATGTTTCTTTAACTGAATCGGCTATTAGCGATGCCATAAAATCAAAATATGCTTCAATAACAGGATGCATGGTGTATTTTAATGATTCACAACAGATAAAAATAATATTAAATCAGTTGCGAGTTTTAGGTTTGATATATTCTTCTTGGAGTGAAGGCACAGGAAAGCTATATTGGGGATTAACTATAAAGGGAAGAAGATGTAGGGACGAAATGATTGTTTTGAAAGAAAATATGAGTGCAAACAATACTGAATAATAGTAATATGTGAGCGTTACTTAGATATGAAGATAAACTATTATGAAAGGAACGAATAAATAATATGGATATTACAATGGGAACTGCGGCTGCAAAGACAGCTGTGGATTTGGTGAAAAATGAAAATGTATTGAATAAATCAGTTGGTGTGATGGGGATGCTATTTCCTTTTGCTGGACTGAAACAAAAAGCGGTAGAAATGTATGTTGAGGATATTGAAAAATCTGATTTACCGGCTGACACAAAAGTATTTATGGTTTTGAACACGAAAAAGACTTTTAAAAAGATAAAGAACCAAAAGGCTATTGCAGAAATTGCAATGGAAAATGCAAAACAAGGAACGGATTTTTCAGAGGATTCAGGTGTAAGTGAAGAATGGTTGGAGCGTTTTATGGATTCAGCGGGATTTGTGAGTTCAGAAGAAATTCAATGGATTTGGGGAAAAATATTAGCAAATGAATTTGAAAAACCAGGTTCAACCCCTCCTAATATGATTAGAATTTTGTCAGAAATTACGCCGGGATTAGCATCTGCTTTCAGATATATTTGTAGTATGTGTATATTGATTTTGCCGTTAAGTGACAATGGAGATATTCAGGGATGCTTTCAGAAACTAGTTGTACCATACAATAAGAATGATGAAAAATTTAGAGAATGTGGTGTGAGTTTTAATGTTCTCAGTGAGTTGGAAACACTCGGTGTGATACGATTTGAATCGTTGGCAGGTTATATTTCAAAAGGAATTACAAATGATAAAGTTCTTATTTGTGTTGGAGATAAATTAGATGTAATAGAGGAATATCAGAAAGGAGAACTTCCGATAGGAAATGTGATGCTTACCTCGGTGGGAGAAGCATTAAAATCTATTACTGATTCTGTTGAAATTAGTGATTATTATGAAATGGTGAAAACATATATGTCAGATAGAGGGGTTAAATTTGCCGATGCCCATGAATATTATGCGGAGATAAAAGGAGACGAACTGACAATTCATAGAAAAAATTCTTAGTAGTAACCCATTCCCTTTTACTACCAATTTTACTACTAACAGGTAGTAACAACTTGCTCAATCTTGCTCTGATTTGCCATAATCTGTAATTTCAGAGCAAAAACCAAATCACAACAAAACAACCAGAAAACCTTGCAAAACAGGGCATTACGGGGTAAAACAAGGAGAAACAAAACAATGATAAAAATACTTTTCATCTGCCACGGCAATATCTGCCGTTCCCCAATGGCAGAGTTTGTTTTAAAGGACATGGTCGCAAAGCGCGGGCTTGCCGGGCGGTTTGAGATTGCGTCGGCGGCGACGAGCACGGAGGAAATCTGGAATGGGGTGGGTAATCCGGTGTATCCGCCCGCGAGGGAGGAACTGGCGAAGCATGGAATCGGCTGCGAGGGCAAGCGGGCAGTGCAACTGAAAAAATCGGATTATGATTCCTATGATTACCTTATCGGTATGGATACAATGAATATGCGGAATATGGAGCGGATAACGGGGCATCCATCGGGCGGGAAAATGAGGATGCTGTTGGAGTATGCCGGGGAGGCGCGGGGGATAGCAGACCCGTGGTATTCCGGAGCGTTTGATGTAACTTACAGGGATGTAGTGACCGGCTGCAGCGCGTTTCTGGAGTATCTGGAGGAAAATCTGCCTTTAACATGAGGCAATCGTTCTGTTGTGGGAAAGGGTGTTTCGTGTTATAATAGTCATATTATGGGAATGGATAATCTGACAAATGTCAGGTGAAGGATGCGGACGAGGAGAGCAGCGGATGAAATGGATAATCTTTCTGGTTTTATGCTGCATGGCAGGTTTGTTAATTGCATGGATTTATAATGCAAAAAAGCACGAGGGAAGTCTGGCTAAGGTAATAGTCAGGCTTCTTAGGATTGCTGTTTTTACATTGGCGGCAGAGTGTGTTTTTATTATATCGGAGAAGGTAACGGTAGCGGAAATCGCCATGGGCTGTTATTATGCCAGCATCGACTGGCTGGTTCTGGCGATGCTTCAGTATATGGAGGTTTATACGGGGGTATTCCGGAAGAAAAACTGGGTGCGGAATTTGTGTGTGGTATTTGCAGCGGCAGATACCTTTGCGCTGCTGACAAATGTTTTCTGGAAGTGGGCGTTTGAACTGCAGAGAAAGAGTTTTGCAGCGAAATACATGATTTGGGATGTGGTGTATCATGAGCCTTGGTTCTGGCTGCATCTTGGCTTTACTTATATGATAGTGATTTTCAGCGTGGCAGCTCTGGCAGTGCGGCTGTTTCGGACGCCCCGGTTTTACCGCGGACGTTTTCGGACGGTTCTTCTCTTATTTTTGATTGTTGTGGCATTAAACGGAGCTTATACCATGGGGAGCTTTCCTCTGGATATTTCTATTTTTCTGTATTGTATTCTGGCGATGCAGATTTGTTATTATTCCCTTTTTTACAAGCCCACAGGGCTGATTGGACGGACGCTTTCCATGGTGGTAGCGGATATCAACGGCGCTGTATTCTGCTTTGATTACTGGAATCATTGCGTTTATGCCAATAAGCGGGCGAAGGAGTATTATCCCGGGGAAACAGAAAAAGCAGCGGAGAAAATATGGGAGAAGCGTCTTTTGGAGAACCGGGAAAGTGAGAAGGAGCGGGAGGAATGGGAGGAAATTCTCGAAATCAACGGTCAGGAATATCATTTCAGCATGGGGTATCAGAAGCTGCGGGACAAGAGGGGAGAATATCTGGGCTGTTTTTTTACCATGATAGACAAGACGGATGAAATCCGGCAGTTTGAGCAGGAGCATTACCGGATTACTCATGATGAACTGACCGGACTGTATAACAGGGCATTTTTCTTTCAGAAGGTAAAGGAATTATTACAGGAGAACCCTACGACACAGTATTTTATGATGTGTTCCAACATCAAGGGTTTTAAGCTGTACAACGACCTGTATGGTGTGGCAAAGGGAGATGAACTGTTGAAGCGGCAGGCGGAAATTATGAAGAGTACCGCGAGGCCGGACAGGGTCGGGGGCAGAATTTCAGGAGATGAGTTTGCCATGTTATTTCCGCTGGGATATCCTGCGGAGAAGAATTTTGAAAAGGGTGTAGAAAAGCTGCGGGAGGAATTTTACAGCAGTCAGTACCAGCTTCACGTTTATGCGGGAATTTATACAATCACAGACCGGGAAGAGCCGGTTTCCATTATGTGTGACAAGGCAAAGATGGCGATTGAAGCCCACAGTGGAGATTATAATACGCGGGTGACGTATTATGACAAGGCGCTTCTGGAAAAATCATTGCATGAGCGGCAGATTGTAGGAGAGTTTGACGGAGCGCTGGAAAGGCAGGAATTCTGCATGTTTTTGCAGCCCCAGGTTTCTACCGATGGAAGGGTGCTGGGAGCGGAGGCACTGGTTCGCTGGCAGCATCCGGTAAGAGGGTTGGTATATCCGGGAGAATTTATTGACATCTTTGAAAAATCCGGCCTGATTTACCGGCTGGACAAGTATATGTGGGAGCTTGCGGTAAAGAAGCTTCGGGAATGGAAGGGGACAGAGAAGGAATATCTGTATCTGTCGGTGAATATTTCTGCAAAGGACTTCTACTACATGGATATTTATGAGGAAATCACCAGGCTGGTGGAAAAGTACGAGATTTCCCCTGAAAAGCTGAAGCTGGAGATTACGGAAACGGTGCTGATGACGGAAATGAAACATCAGCTGGAGCTGCTTGACAGGCTTCGGAAACGTGGTTTCCAGATAGAAATGGATGATTTTGGAAGCGGTTATTCTTCTCTGAATATGCTGAAGGATATAGAGGTGGATGTGGTAAAGATTGATATGGGCTTTTTGCGGCAGAAAAACCGCAAGACCAGAAGCATGTTGATTCTGAATTGTATCATCCATCTGATTAGGCAGCTTGGAATGGAAGTCATCACAGAAGGCGTGGAAACAAAGGAACAGGTGGAAGAACTGATGGAAATGGGCTGTAATATGTTTCAGGGCTATTATTTTGCGAAGCCTATGCCGGTAGAAAAATTTGAAGAAGGGATAACAGATGGTACAGGCAGTTATCTTTGATATGGATGGAACTTTAATAGATACGGAGAAATATTACCGGATTTGCTGGCCGAAGTCACTGGCGGATTACGGATATGATATGACGGATGCGCAGGCGCTTGTCATGCGGAGCCTGGGCAGTCCCTATGGAATTGCGCAGTTGCGGGAATGGTTCGGGGAGGATTTTCCCTTTGAGGAAACGCGAAGCAGACGCCGGGAGCTGATGGAGGAATGTCTGGCCAGGGAAGGAATTGAATGTAAGCCCGGGGCAGTAGAACTTCTTAAGGAGCTGCGCAGGCGGGGAATTGTCACAGCGGTTGCAACGGCGACAGATATGGAGCGCACCGGCAGATATTTGAAAAGAGCGGGGCTGGATGAGTATTTTGACAGGATATTGAGTGCAACGATGGTAGAGCGGGGAAAACCGGCGCCGGATGTATATCTGTATGCAGCGGAGCAGTTAAAGCTGCCGCCGGAAGGGTGTATCGCGGTAGAGGATTCTCCCAACGGTGTTCTTTCTGCTTTCCGGGCAGGAATGAGGGTTGTCATGGTGCCGGACCAGACGGAGCCGGATGAGGAGCTGGAAAAGTGCATCTGGGCAAAGGTGCGGAGTCTTGGGGAGATAATTCCCCTTTTGGAAAGCGAAAAAAAGGAAGGTCTATTGCAATTTCCCATGTAGTGTGTTATTCTTTTAACAAGTGCGAATGATTCAGAAAATATCCACAAAGATATCAAAAAGATAAAACGGAAGGGATGCAGAGTATGAAACAGGGATTTGATGACATTGTAGCAAAGGTAAAGCAGTGCGGCGTGAAGAAAATTGCCGTGGCAGCAGCGCAGGATTCCGCTGTTCTGGAAGCAGTACATGAAGCAAAGCTACAGGGAATTGCTGAGGCAGTACTGGTTGGCGATGAAGCAAAAATCAGAGAGAGTGCTGCCGAAATGAAAATGGATTTGACTGGTTATCAGATTATTGACGAGCCGGATTTGGTACAGGCTTCCTTAAAGGCAGTAAAGCTTGCCCATGACGGGGAAGTGGATATGTACATGAAGGGACTGATTGATTCCAAGAACTTCTTAAGAAGCGTTCTGGACAAGGAAGTGGGTTTAAGAACCGGCGGACCTCTTTCCCATACCTGCGTATTTGAGATTCCCGGAATTGACAGACTTTTGTTTTTGTCAGATGTGGCGTTTATGACATATCCCACACTGGAGGATAAGGTCAATATTATCGAAAATACCATTCCTGTCTGCAGGGCATGCGGTGTTGATGTGCCGAAGGTAGCGCCTCTTGCAGCAGTAGAGGTATTGAATCCCAAGATGCCTGTTACCGTAGAGGCGGTAGAGCTGACAAAGATGTGCGAGGAAGGAAAGATTCCCGGTTGCATCGTGGACGGTCCTCTGTCTCTGGATTTGGCAATTGACCCCATGGCAGCAAAGCATAAGGGAGCAACGGACAGAAAGATTCAGGGTGATGCAGATATTCTGCTGTTCCCGGATATCCATGCGGGCAACCTTGTTTATAAGGCAATCGTACATATGGTACCCGGTGTGAAGAATGGCTGTATTCTGACGGGAACGAAAGTGCCGGTTATCCTGACAAGCCGTTCTGATACCTTTGAAACCAAGGTAAATTCCATTGCACTGGCGGCAGTTGTGGCTGAAGAGTTAAAAAAGCAGAAGTAAGAGGGCGGGCGGAAAAGCCAAAGCAAGAAGCCTCAAGACAAGAAGGTCAAGAACAAAAGACCTGACGCAAAAAAGCCAAAGCAAAAGACCCGAGATAAGAAGGTCAAAAACAAAAGACCTGGAACAAAAAGGGCAAGAGAAAAGCCCAGGATAAGAAGAACCAAAAACAGCAGGCAAAAAAGACAGAAGAAAATCAGCAAACAAGAAAAAACAGGAGGCAGGATAACATGTCCATCAAGAGTCTGATTATTAACCCCGGTTCCACTTCCACCAAGATTGGTGTGTTCGAGGATGAGAACCTTTTATTTGAGGAAACGCTTCGTCATTCCACAGAGGAGATTTCCCGGTATGATACCATTGTAGACCAGAAGGATTTCAGAAAGAAGATTATCACAGACTTTCTGGCTTCTAAGAACTGTGATTTGAAGAGCTTTGATGTGATTGTAGGCCGTGGCGGTATGTTAAAGCCCATTCCCGGCGGTACTTACGCAGTAACCGACAAGCTTCTGGCAGATTTGAAGGTTGGAGTACAGGGTCAGCATGCTTCCAATCTGGGCGGTATTCTGGCAAAGGAGCTGGCTGACGAAATTGGTGTTCCTTCCTATATTGTAGACCCGGTTGTTGTAGATGAGCTGATGCCTATTGCAAGATATTCCGGTATGGAGGAGATTCCCAGAGGAAGTATCTTCCACGCTCTGAACCAGAAGGCGGTTGCAAAGCGTTATGCAAAGGAAAGTGGGCAGCCCTATGAATCCCTTCGCCTGATTGTGGTACATATGGGCGGTGGTGTGTCTGTTGGTGCGCATGAAAACGGCAAGGTAATTGATGTGTTCAGCGCCTTTGACGGGGACGGTGCATTTTCTCCGGAGCGTGCAGGCGGAGTTCCCTGTGCAGCACTGGTAAAGATGTGCTTTTCCGGAAAGTATACAGAGAAGGAAGTTTACAGCAAGTTAATCGGCAAGGGCGGCTTCAATGCCTATCTCGGAACCAATGATATGAGAGAAGTGACAAAGCGTGCCAACGAAGGAGATGAGAAGGCAGCAGAAGTAAAGCAGGCATTTTTACTGCAGGTATCCAAGGATATCGGAGCTATGGCATGTGTATTAAACGGAAAGGTTGACCAGATTATTGTAACCGGCGGTATCGCCTATGGCGCAGATGTGGTTGCAGCTCTTAAGGAAAGAGCAGAGTGGATTGCACCCTTTACCGTATATCCCGGTGAGGATGAGCTGCTTGCTCTGGCGCAGGGCGCAATTCGTGTCATGACAGGAGAAGAGCAGGTAAAGGAATACTAAGCCTTTTTGGATTTGCGGTATTCCCGGGGAGATTTCCCATATACCTTTTTGAACAAATCTTTGAAGTAATTGCTGTCGTTAAAACCGTTCTCCAGCGCAATATCTGTAATGGTATTGTTGGTGGTAAGGAGAGCGGTCTGGGCATGGCGCAGACGGACGCAGTTTAAATACTCCTTAAAGCCCATGCCTGTAATCTGTTTGAATTTCTTGCTGAAATAGGTAGGACTTAAAGCCGCCTGGGCAGAAACCTCGTCCAGAGAAAGCGGCTTTTTGTAATTCTTATAGATATATTTTGTGGCAATGAGGATATCGGCATCTCTGGAATTTAAGAAATCCGGGTCCTCCTCGTTCATGACGGAATGGCGCATCAGCATCAGAAGGACTTCCAGAAGATAGCAAGCCATAAAACCATTGGAATAGTCATCGATAATGGTGGCTTCAGAGAGCATGCGCAGCAGAAGCTGTACAAATTCCTCCTGATACAGCAGGGGAATACTTCCCATGAAGGAATGAAGAGTGGAGGATGATTCCCGGTTTTCCATAATGCGGTGCAGCATCGCCCAGTCAATGTCCTCCCTGCGGAAGCATAACATAATAATTTCGCAGGTGGGATTGGAGGTATAGATGGCATGATGTAAATCTCCGGGGGTAATAAAAACCAAATCGCCCTTTTCCAGCTGGTAAACGGAATCCTGCAATAAAAAGCGGCATTTCCCGGAGTTTAGATAACAAAGTTCATAATGGTTATGATAATGGTCAGACTGCAAAGGGGAAAAATCTCCACGCTTTCCTCTTTTTATGGTGATTTTATCAAGGTCTTTTGGCATAGTATAAACTCCTTTGAATCTTTACTCCTTGTTATCTTATCACAAAGCCTGTCAAAAAAACAGTGCTTTGCACGAAAAATGCAGAAAAAACATTAGAATTTCAATCCTTTTTGATGTAGTCTAAGAAAGGAATGAAACATTCCTCAAAACTTTTCTCTCATAAAAAGTCCCCCTGTGCTGCACACACAGGGGGACTTATTTCTGCAGAAATCTTCTGTTTAAATATCAAATTTGAAATATCTCTTTGCGTTGTAGTAGGAAATATCCTTTACAATTTCGGAAAGAGTATCGTAGTCCTGAGGGAATTCTCCGTTCTCTACCCAGTTTCCAATCATATTGCAGAGAATACGACGGAAGTACTCATGTCTTGTATAAGACAGGAAGCTTCTGGAATCGGTCAGCATGCCGACGAAACCGGAAAGGTTTCCAAGGGTAGCAAGGGAGGTCATCTGCTCCTGCATACCGGGCTTGTGGTCATTGAACCACCATGCGCTGCCCTGCTGAATCTTTGCAACAGCAGTGGAATCCTGGAAGCATCCAAGGATAGTACCGATGGACTGATTGTCGTTGGGATTCAGGCTGTACAGAATGGTTCTGGGCAGCTCATCCGTTCCAATCAGAGCGTTCAGGAAATCTGCCATCTGAGCGGAGGGAGCGTAGTTGTTGATACAGTCATATCCGGTATCGGGACCAAGCTTCTCAAACATCAGAGTATTGTTGTCACGCTTGCAGCCATAATGTAACTGCATAGCCCAGTCAAGCTTATGATATTCTTTTCCTACAAACAGCATGAATGCAGTCTTGAACTTCAGTTCCTCTTCCTTTGTCAGAACCATCTTATTGCATCTCTTTAAGAAGATGGATTCAATTTCATCATCGCTTGCAGGATAGTACATAACGTATTCCAGAGCATGGTCGGATACGCAGCAGCCCATGGAAGCGAAGAAAGCCATACGGTTCTTTAATGCTTCCTTCAAAGCGGCAAAGCTGCGGATTTCGGAAACACCGGAAGCAGCAGCGAGCTTCTCCAGATAATCCAGGTAATCAGGCTTTTCAATGTTCATTGCCTTGTCGGGACGCCATGCGGGAAGAACCTTTACATCAAAGGTTTTATCTTCTGCAATTTTCTTGTGCCATTCCAGAGAGTCAATGGGGTCATCTGTGGTGCAGATTAAGGTAACGTTGCTCTGCTTGATGATGTTGCGGACGCTCATGGCAGGAGTAGCCAGCTTCTCGTTGCAGATTTTCCATACTTCATCAGCGGTATTCTTGTTCAGAACGCCGGTGTAACCGAAGTATCTCTGCAGCTCCAGGTGGCTCCAGTGATACAGGGGATTTCCGATTGCCTTTCCAAGGCACTCAGCCCACTTGCAGAATTTCTCATAGTCGGAAGCCTCTCCGGTGATGTACTTTTCGTCAACTCCGAAGGAACGCATCAGACGCCATTTATAATGGTCGCCGCCCAGCCATACCTGAGTAATGTTGTCAAACTGACGGTCCTCAGCGATTTCTCTGGGATTGATATGGCAGTGATAGTCCAGAATCGGAGTGTTCTCTGCGTAATCGTGGAACAGCTTCTTTGCTGTTTCTGTTTCCAACAGAAAATCTTTGTCCATAAATGCTTTCATATATTTCCTCTCTTTCTGTCGCTTTGCGACGTTCCGGTTTTCGCCGGAAAGATTGAATAACCTGTTTAACGAGTGGTGCCTCTTTTTACAATTTCACCGGAAAAGATAGTCTTTTTCGGCATTTCCTTTCCTCCCAGTATCCCCAGCAGAGTGAAAATCAGATGTTGGCAGAGGGTTTCCAGTTTATTGTCAATACTGGTTAATTCCGGCTCACAGCAGAAGGCGAGCATGGAATTGTTATATCCGAGGACGGAAAAATCCTCCG
>OGDN01004996.1_pt1 | contig 10940 bp, 7 predicted proteins | sample 1570271 | NCBI WGS metagenome assembly OGDN01 (sample SAMEA4384481, study PRJEB24528) | human gut metagenome | reverse complement strand
GACCGAAATTCCTGTCGGCATTCTGATGCGTCAAACCATGGACACGGATCTCAAACAGATCGTCGCAGGCGCAGAAGGAGATTACTACCCGCTCGACCTGACACCCTCGACCAAAGATATCCCCGCTGTCATGGCGACGATCAGGCGTTGCGTAGCCGACGACGATCGTTTCGAAGTAAGTTTCAGCGGCAGTTATTTCTCCAACCGCAACATGGTCGGACAACTCGTCGGCGTACTGATCGTCGCGCTGCTGCTGCTCTTCTTCATCCTCGCCGCACAATTCGAATCGCTCGTCCAGCCGTGGATCATCCTCTCGGAGATTGTCATCGACCTTTTCGGTGCGCTGATCGTCCTGTGGTTCTTCGGGGTATCGCTCAACCTGATGTCGATGATCGGCCTTATCGTCGTCTGCGGTATCGTCATCAACGATTCGATTCTCAAAATCGACACGATCAACACCTTGCGCCGTCAGGGGGTCTCGCTCAAACATGCCATTCTGGAAGCCGGACAACGCCGTCTGAAAGCCATCGTAATGACCTCTCTCACCACGATTCTGGCCGTGCTCCCCTTCCTCGCCCGCGGCGATATGGGATCGGACCTGCAATTCCCGATGTCGCTGGTCATTATCAGCGGCATGACGGTAGGTACGCTCGTCAGCGTGTTCTTCATCCCCCTGGCCTATTATGAGATTTACAAACCCCGCCGATGACGAACCGTTTCGACATAAACCGTTCGCAACGCGGCATCCCTGCCTTCTCGGTGCTGCTCATCATGGCGGCGCTGGCCGTGATCGGCGTGGCGATGCTGCCGATGCTCAACGTGCAGTATACCCCCTCTCCCGTCGAACGGAAAATCGACGTCTCCTTCACGTGGCCCGACGCCTCGGCGCGCTTGATCGAACAGAGCGTCACTTCCCGCATCGAGGGAGCCCTTTCGGCGATCACGGGCAGCGAAAGCGTCTCGTCACGCTCGTCCAAAGGAAGCGGTCGCGTCACCATTCGTTTCCGCAAGGGGACGGAAATGGCAGCAGCCCGGTTCGAAGTGGCGTCGGCGATCCGGAACCTCTACCCTAAGCTGCCGGAAGAGGTCAGCTACCCGGCCATCTCCATCGCCACGGGAGGCACCAGGGAGTCGGACATGCTGGTTTATACGATCAAGGCCGATCTTCCCTCCCGACGCATCGAAGAGTATGTCGAAGCCCACATGTCGACCCCGTTGTCCCAGACCGAAGGCGTCGGGAAAGTCTCGCTGTCGGGCGTGACACCGTTCGAATGGGTCATTACCTTCGATCCCAAGGCCATGGAAGTCAACGGCATCTCGGCTGCGGATCTCGCTGCGGCATTCCGCGACTATTTCCGCAGCGACGTCATCGGTCTCACGACACTGCCTCACGCCGACGGGACGGATCGCAGCATCGTACTGAAACTGCGCAACCGTGCTTCGCTGAATTTCGGCGACATCCCGATCGCCCGACGCAACGGGCGCATCTATCACCTGCGCGATTTTGCGACGGCCCGTTGGTGCGAGGCACCGCCCTCAACCTATTTCCGCATCAACGGACTCAACACGATCACCCTCTCCATCGGCTGCGAAGCCTCCACCAATATGTTGCGGGTGGCAGAAAACGTCAAAGAGGAGATGCAACGCCTGCAAGCCGCCTTCCCGCCGGGCATCTCCGCGACGCTCACCTACGACGCATCGGAATACGTTTCGGGCGAATTGCACAAAATCTATCTCCGCACGCTTCTCTGCGTAGCGATCCTGATGCTGTTCGTCTACCTCGTCAGCCGGGATTTCAACTACCTGCTCATCATCGCCGTCACGCTCGCAGTCAATATCCTCGTGGCAGTCGTCTTCTACAACCTCCTGAATCTGGACATCCACATCTACACGCTGGCCGGTATCACCGTGTCGCTGGGCATTATCATCGACTCTTCGATCATCATGGTCGACCATTACAGCTATTATCGCAACCGGCGCGTCTTCGTCTCGATCCTCGGGGCGCTGCTCACCACGATCGGAGCATTGGGGATCGTCTGGTTGCTCCCCGAAAAACAACAGGCCAACCTGACCGATTTCTCGCTGGTAATCGTCATCAACCTCGTCGTTTCGCTGATCGTGGCGCTGCTCTTCATACCGGCGCTGCTCGACAAGTTCCCGCTCAAACGCAGCATGACGGTCTCCTCGGTCAAACGGCGCAGACTGACCGTCCGCGTCTCGCGGGCCTACGCCCGGTTTATCGGCTGGGGCCGGCGCCACCGCTGGTTGTTCATCGTGGCCTTGATCTGGGGATTCGGCATCCCCACGTTCCTGTTGCCGGAAAAGATCGAACCCGAAAAGGGAGAGACGCCCGGCAGAGGTACGGAACTCTACAACAAGATCATGGAAGGACGTTTCATGACCGAGCATCGCAGTTTCCTCGACAAGTTCCTCGGCTCGTCGCTCCACCTCTTCCATACTGCCACGAGTCGCTACAACAATTTCAGGGAACCGGAACAGAAGGTGCTCTACGTCAACGCCGGCATGGCCGAAGGATGTACCGTCCAGCAACTCAACGACGTCGTACGCCACATGGAGAACTACATCTGCCAATTCGACGAGGTGGATATGTTCCGCACCCGCATCACCTCCTACGACAATGCCCGCATCGAGATCACGTTCAAGCCCGAATACGAAAACAGCGGATTCCCGTCGATGCTCAAACAGGAGCTGACGAGCGCAGCGATCAATTTCGGCGGAGCGACATGGCGCGTCTGGGGCATCGACGACAATTCGTTCAACAACAACATCGTCAGCTCCTACCGCAGCAATCAGATACGCCTGCGAGGCTACAACTACGATCAGCTGGCCGCTTACGCCGACCGACTCATCGACTCCCTGTCTACGAACCGCCGCGTCTCCGAACCGGAGATCATGGACGGCGACGCATGGACACTCCCCCACAACGAATTCACGATCCGCTACGACGACGAACGAATCGCAGCCACAGGACTCGACGTCTCCGACTACTACACGATCCTCAACACGATGCTTTATCAGTCACGTCTTCCGTCGGTTTACAACGGAGAGGAATTGCAACAGGTAATTCTCGAATCCGGCGACCGCGACCGGTTCGACCGCTGGCATATCGCCAACGCACAAGTCGGCATCGATTCGCTCAGGACCAAACTCTCGACCGTCGGCACCATCGAAAAGCACCGGACAGGAATCTCGATCCGCCGCTCCAAACAATCCTACGAAATACTGGTAGGATTCGATTTCATCGGCTCCTACGAACTCGGGAAACGGCTGATCGAACGCACCGTGCGGCAACTCAACGACGAGATTCTGCCGATCGGATTCCGGGCCGACTCCCCTTCCCACAACTTCGGCCGGAAGGAAAAACAACAACAGGCATGGCTCATTCTCCTGGTGGTAGCCATTATCTACACGATGTGCACCATCCTCTTCGAGTCGCTACGCAAACCGCTGGTCATCATTCTGATGATCCCCATATCGTTCATCGGAGTTTTCCTCTCCTTCGGCTGGTCGGACTTCATCTTCGACCAAGGCGGCTTCGCGGCATTCGTCCTGCTGTGCGGCATCGTCGTCAATGCCGGCATCTATCTTATCAACGAGGAGGATACATGCGCCGCGATTTCCGGCAAGCGGGGTATTGCACTCTACCTGAAAGCTTTCAACCACAAAATCGTCCCGATCTCGCTGACGATCCTCTCGACGATCCTGGGACTCGCTCCATTCCTGTACGACGGCCCCGAAGAGGTATTCTGGTTCGCATTCGCCATCGCTGCGATCAGCGGGACGTTTTTCTCCGTCATCGCGCTGCTGATCTACCTTCCCATCTTCCTGCCCATGCGCCGTAACTCCCGATGAACGAATGAAACGATCCCTGCCGATATTGCTCCGTCTTCTGCTATCCGCACTTTTCGCCGTCGCCTGCGGATACCTGCTGGGAAGCGCGCTCGACATGCCCATGCAGACGCTCGACGAAAATACGCTCGTCACATTATACGCGACCGAAGCCCTGCTTCTTCTGGCGGCAATCGCCCTTCTCCTCCGACGCAGGGGATCAGGGATCCATGCGGCCGACCTGTTGGCCGCCGCACTCTTCGCATGGATCTGGTTCCGGCATGCAATCGTCTCCGAGCCGACCGTCGATATCCGCTATGACGAACTGGCGCAATCCGCCATGCTCTACATCGCCTTGCGGATTCTCCTATCGTCCGATCGCTACTACACGGCACTCCTGCTGACACTGCTGTTTCTGTTCGGAATCCATGAAGCATGGATCGGCTTCCGCCAGGTCTACGGACTCACCTATTCGAACCACGGAATGTTCCGGATCACGGGAACCCTCTTCAACCCGGGGCCCTACGCAGGATTTCTCGCTCCGTTGTCTCTTTGCGCCGCTGCATGGATCATGTGTATGCGCAAAACGGTTGCACGCATTCTGCGATCGCGTCGTCTATGGCTGCGCCCCAATATCCTGCTACGCTGCACCATTCCTTATGCACTCGGCTGGGGGTGCGCCGTCTCGACGGCCGTCATACTTCCCGCCACGATGAGTCGCGCCGCATGGCTGGCCGTACTCGCCGGAGGACTTCTTCTCGCGCTGATCGAATTCCGTATCGGCGGACGTCTTTGGCTGAAATACAAACGACGACCGTTCCATACGGGAATCTCCGCTGTTGCCGCGCTGGCGCTGACGAGCCTCCTCGCAGTCGGAATCTACCATGCCAAACGCCCCTCGGCCGACGGACGGTTGCTGATGTGGAAGATCGACTCGCGCGTCTTGCTGCGCCATCCCCTCTGGGGCGTCGGACCCGGAAATTTCGCGGGGGCGTTCGGACGGGAACAGGCCGCCTATTTCGCCGAAGAGGAGCGGCCCCGGCAGGAGCAACTCGTGGCCGGATGTCCCGAATCAGGTTTTAACGAGTTCCTGCAATTCGGTGCGGAGACCGGTATCATCGGCTTCGTATTGCTACTGTCGCTGACAGGTACGGCCGTCGTCGGTGCGATCCGCCGCAGGAACCCCTTCGGCTACGGGCTGTTCGGTGCCGCGGTCTTCGCCTGCTTCTCCTATCCGTGGAGCGTCCTGCCCCTGCGGCTGCTCTTCGTCGTGCTGCTGGCCGCGGCGTGTACACCGCGCAATGCGCCGCACCGCGGACTTCTCCGCAACCTGCCCCTGCTCCTGTTACCGGTCGCCGGCGCCGCCTGCTGGCCTGGACTCTACGACCGCTATGCTGTCCGTGTAGAGGCTCAACGACAATGGAGAGAAGTACGATTGTGGATGCATTCCGAACGGTACGACTACCTCGTCGAAGACGGCGAACGGCTGTACGGCACCCTGTCCGAAGATTTCCGCTTCCTCTACGACTACGGTTATGCGCTTCACAAAACAGGCGATTACCGCCGCAGTAATATCGTCTTGCAGCAGGGAATGCAACTGAGCAGCGACCCGATGTTCCATAACATCGCCGCCAAAAACTACGAAGCGCTCGGCGCATACGACGAGGCCGAGCGAGCGCTCCGGCAGGCGCATGCCATGATCCCGCATCGCCTCTACCCGCTCTACCTGCTGGCCCGCCTCTATGCCGCAACCGGCCGGTCGGAAGAGGCGCGCACCACAGCCCGCAGGGCTCTGAATCTGAAATTGAAAGTCGAATCCGTGCAGACCAGGGAGATGCAGGAGGAATTGCAGAAGCTGCTGCACGAACCGACCGTCCAAACCCAACCCGAATCATGCAACGAGTGATCGAATACCTTTTTCGCAGCATTCTCTGCGTCGTACTTCTCCTGACCGGTTGGGCCCTGCTGCGCATCTTCGTCTGCGATCAGTTCGTCGTTCCTTCGGAATCGATGTCGCCGACCCTGATCGCAGGAGACCGTATTTTGGCGAACAAGCTGGTCGCCGGAGCCCGTATTTACAAGAAAATCGAGTTCGGAAAGGACATCCCCCTCCGTTCGTTTCGTATGCCCGGACTACGAGAGGTGCATCCGAACGATGTCGTAATCTTCAACGCCCCGCGCGGTTACGACCGCGGTCGCATCGAATTCCGAATCAATTACGTATATACCAAACGCTGTATCGGCGCTCCCGGCGACAGCATCTCGATCCGAGAGGGCTATTTTCATAACAATCGCCACACAGCACCGATCGGAAACCTCGATCAGCAGCGACGCCTCAACCGTACCCCCGACTCGCTGATTCCACGCAAGGTACTCCGCACCATACCCTTCGACGACCGCAATTTCGGTTGGACGATCCGCAACATGGGGCCGCTCTATGTCCCGCAGGCCGGCGTTCGAGTCCGGCTCGACTCGCTCAATTGGAAACTCTACCGGCAAGTGATAGAGTACGAGACCGGCGCAAAACTGAAATACGCCGACGGAATCCTCCGTCTCGACGGCAATCCCCTCGCCGAATATACGTTCCGCCAAAATTACTACTTCTTCTGCGGCGACAACGTCTCCGATTCGAAGGACAGCCGTTATCTGGGGTTCGTACCCGAAGAGTTCATCATCGGCGTCGTCCGGCGCATCTCCTACTCAGAAGAACCTTATACCGGCCGGAAACGTCCCGATCGTTGGTGGAAACGGGTGGAATGACGTCCCGGGCCGGTTTCACGTCCGGACCGTCCGACCGATCGCCTCTCGACGGAAGGGCAGTTCCCCGCTTTAATCGGAAGAGGCCTCTCCGCCGCAGCGGAGAGGCCTCTTCCGATTCCGGGAACCGCGCACGTCAATAATTCAACTCCGTGGCCACCGTCAGATCGTCGATACAGAAATAGGCCGGAGCATTTACGTTCTCGCAGACGAAGTGGAACTCGATCTTGTCCACCCAGCCCAGCGGCGTCAGGTCGACATTCGTCCACTCGTCGACGACCAGCCCCTTCTCCTCGTCGACGAGCTTGAACGCGACCTCCTTTTTGAGCGTACCGTCGGCGTAACCCCTCATCGAGAGGATCGCGTCGACCTTCTCGGGAGGTGCGATCGTTCCCGCCATATCGCCTTCACCCAAAGTCCACCAGCGGAAAGCATAGGTGCTGTTGCTGATCCAGATGTTCAGCGGGTTGACCTTCTTCGAGAAGGTCACCGTCGGCACGGCTCCCGCCTTTCCCTGCGAAGCATTGTACGAATCGTAGTAGCCCACGGCGAACTTCTTGGAATCCTTCGCTCCGCCCTTGGCGTAGACGCTGTACTGATTTCCGAATCCGGGCGTCTCCATGTTGGTATTGTTCGACACGGTGAATCCGGCCGTGTAGGGAGAACCCCACTGATCGGAATAATAGCACTGGAACGAAGCCGTCCCCGACGTATAGAACGTACCGGAGTACTCCTTGTAGGTTCCGGTATCGCCGGTCACCTCTTCCGCAAGCTTTTCGCCCGTCAGGATTCCGCTGGTATTCAGCGTCGCATCTTCGAAAGTCACCGTTTCGGTCACCAGCTGAGGGCCGTCGGGGCCGTCATCGTCCGAGCAGGCGGCCAACGCCAGCACGGCTGCCGCCATGAGCAGCGTTCGTTTCATCATTTTCATTTCTTTCTTCAATTTATGAATTAGATTAAAAGTGTCCTCAACTCCCCTCCCTGCCGGAAAGCGCCCCGCGACAGGATTTCGGACAGCGAACACCGAAGGGCGTCACACCCCTTCATAACGTATCGGCGGTCGAATATCGTCTGTCACTCGCAGGCGGCATCCGTCCCTTTTCGGGAAAGAGGTCGAAGGCAGGTCTTCTGACTCGTCGCCGGACGGCGCCTTCCCGACATGCGGTCAGTGGCTTCATGCCGTCCGAAAAAAATGGACTCACAGCAGCGGGACTGTTGCAGATTTTCACTGCATTCCCTTTTGATCCTATGGAAAGGCGGACTTCCCTGCGGAACCTTCGCGTTGCAAAAGTAGGAAAAAAATTCTATCTTTGCGCCCGTTAACGCTAAAATCAGACAAAACGATGAAACACGCGTATGTTTTTCCGGGTCAGGGAGCTCAGGCCGTCGGCATGGGCAAAGACCTCTACGATAACGTTCCCGAGGCCAAAGCGCTTTTCGAGCAGGCCAACGAAATCCTCGGTTTCCGCATCACCGACATCATGTTCGCCGGCACGCCCGACGAATTGAAGCAGACCAAGGTGACGCAGCCCGCCGTCTTCCTCCACTCGGTCATTCTGGCCAAGGCGCTGGGCGTCGGGCCCGACATGGTAGCCGGCCACTCGCTGGGCGAATTCTCGGCACTGGTCGTAGCCGGAGCCCTCTCGTTCGAGGACGGCCTGCGCCTGGTATCGAAGCGCGCCCTGGCCATGCAGGCCGCCTGCGAGGCGCAGCCGGGTACGATGGCCGCCATTCTGGGCCTTGCCGACGAAGTGGTCGAACAGGCTTGTGCCGAAACCGACGGCGTGGTCGTGGCCGCCAACTACAACTGCCCGGGGCAGCTCGTGATTTCGGGCGCCGTCGAAGCGGTCGATGCCGCCTGCGAGAAACTCAAAGCCGCAGGCGCACGCCGCGCCCTGCGCCTGCCCGTCGGCGGAGCGTTCCACTCGCCGCTGATGGAACCGGCCCGCGTAGAGCTCGAAGCCGCCATCAAAGCCGCTCCGTTCGCCAAACCGGTCTGCCCGGTCTACCAGAACGTCGACGCCAAACCGTACACCGATCCGGCTAAAATCCAAGCCAACCTGATCGCCCAACTGACCTCTCCGGTGCGCTGGACGCAGATCGTGCAAAACATGATCGCCGACGGAGCCACGCAGTTCACCGAACTCGGCCCCGGCAGCGTATTGCAGGGCCTGATCAAGAAAGTGGACCGCGCCGCCGTTTGCGAATCGAAGCAAACATTGTAATGTCGACCGAAAAAAACGGCTGATACTCATACGATTTTCCCGAACCGCACGTTTTACTAGTGCGGTTTTTTTTATGAAATAAGAGGGCGTAAGATTTTAATATTTCGGCTAATTCGGTCGGATATATGAAAAATTTTGCGTTATTTTGCACTCAAAGAAAACCAACGCCACCATTCTAAATTTAGGAAACCGCCGTTTCCCAATTAGATAAGAATGAGTGGCTATCAGCGGATTTCGAGGCCGGCGGACCGGAACTTTCGGAATCCCGACAAAGAAAAACCTAACATCAAACCATAACAGAATTTAACCCCATGAGTTCATTACAGGAATTTTTCAATCAGCCGGAAAACGGCAAGGCCAAAGGAATCGTTCAAAAAAACAACATTCTCAAACGCAATATCATCGCCCGCATGGCGATCGAAGGAGAATGCACGTTGGCGGATCTGGCCAGGGAGCTGCATGTCAGCATCCCGACAGTCACCAAACTGGTCGAGGAACTCCTTTCCGAAAACATCATCGCCGACCGCGGCAAGATCGAAACCAGCGGCGGACGCCGGCCGAACATTTTCGGTCTGACTCATTCGGCCATCTATTTCGCCGGCATCGAAGTGAGTCGCGATCAGATCGTCATGGTGATCACCGACCTGCACAACAACATCATCCAACTGGAACACGAGCAAGATTTTATCCTCGACGACACGGAAGAATGCCTCGACAAAATCGGATCTTCGATCGACCGGTTCATAAACGACAGCAAAATAGACCGTTCGAAGTTGCTCGGCATCGGAATCTGCATTGCCGGGCGCGTGAATCCGAAAACCGGACGCAGCTACAAATATTTCACCTCGCGCGAAGAGTCGCTGAGCGAGATCATGGAAAAACGGCTCGGACACCGGGTGCTGATCGAAAACGACACCCGCGCCCGCTGCTACGGCGAATATACGAAAGGATGCACGGGTTCCGAAAAGAACATCGTTTACCTGAACCTCGCCCGCGGCGTCGCCATCGGAGTCATCATCGACGGCAACCTGTACTACGGGAAATCGGGCTTTGCCGGCGAATTCGGCCATACGCCCTATTTCGATAACGAGATCATCTGCGACTGCGGTAAAAAAGGGTGTCTGGAGACGGAAGTTTCCGGAATCGCCATCGAAAACAAGATGATCCAGCAGATCAAGAACGGACGCACCACGATCCTGATGGATAAATACCAGAAACAACATAAGATCCACATCAACGACATCATTCAGGCAGCCAAAAACGACGACACGCTGTCGATCGAACTGATCGAGGAAGCCGGCGAGAAAATCGCTTTTCTGATCAATATTTTCAACCCGGAACAGGTGATCATCGGAGGCAACCTGGCCAACGCCGGCGACTACCTGATGCTGCCGCTGAAATCGGCCGTCAACAAATATTCGCTGCGGCTGGTTTACAACGACACGCTGTTCCGCACGACCAACCTCGACGACAACATCGGTTCGCTCGGCGCGGCAATGCTGATCCGCAACAAGGTGATTTCACTGTAAACGCGGCGTGCCATGACCAATCCGATGGAGAGCGAACTGATCCGCCTGCGGGCGCTCGAGCCGGAAGATGTCAACATCCTGTACAAATGGGAGAACGACACCGAAATCTGGAAAGTGAGCAACACGGTCGCCCCGTTTTCGAAACACATGCTGCGACAGTTTATCGAAAACCAGCAACGCGATATCTACGAAACCCGCCAGTTGCGGCTGATCATCGAATCGAAAGCCGACGGGAAACCCGTCGGCGCCATCGACCTGTTCGACCTCGACCCGTACAACTGCCGGGCGGGGGTCGGCATTCTGATCTACGACCAGCGCGACCAGAGGCAGGGTTACGCCTCGCATGCGGTGTCGATCGTGATCCGATACGGCTTTCAAGTGCTGAACCTCAACCAACTGTACTGCGACATTCCGTCGCAGAACATCCAAAGCCTAGCGCTATTCAAAAGCAAGGGATTTTCGGTGATCGGACTTAAAAAAGAGTGGACGAAAACCACGTCGGACTGGCAGGACGAGTACATGCTACAACTGCTAAACCCGAAAAAATGGTGACAGGTCGGGGAATTCGGCAGTAGGGCAG
>OGDN01004994.1_pt1 | contig 10950 bp, 7 predicted proteins | sample 1570271 | NCBI WGS metagenome assembly OGDN01 (sample SAMEA4384481, study PRJEB24528) | human gut metagenome | reverse complement strand
CGGCGGTTGATCCGGTCATAAAGGCGCTGCCTATCCCGGAAATCCAGCCCCAAATAAAAGGGGGCATACGGCGAAGGGCCCCGCCTGGAGCGCTCGCGCTGCTCTGACATCGTCACTCCGGTAGTTTCATAAAGCTCTAGCGCGCGAATCACTCTGCCTAGATTGGCCGGATGCAGCTGCTTTGCCGTCTCAGGGTCAATTTGCTCCAGCTGCGCCCAGAGCGCCTCTGCGCCTTCCTGCTCCGCACGGCGGTAAAGCGCCGCGCGGGTCTCCGGGCTTGCGGGGGCGTCAATCAATTCGATATGGTCAAGCAATGTGTCGATATAAAGCCCTGTGCCGCCAGCCAAAATGGGGAGGCTGCCCCTCGCGCGGATTTCGGCAATACAAGCCTGCGCACGTGCGACATAGGCTGCAACGCTGAAGCGCTCCTCCGGCTGCAAAATGCCAATGAGATGGTGGTGCACGCCTTCCCGCTCCGCCATGGTTGGCGCTGCGGTGGCAATTTCCATGCCCTGGTAGACCTGCATTGAATCCGCGCCGATTACCTCACCGCCGAGCGCCTTGGCAAGCTTCACTGCCAGCGCCGTCTTCCCGGACGCGGTTGGCCCGACAACGGCAAGAACCGGTATTTGATGATCGGCCGCCATCACGAGATCATTCCTTTCCTGCGAGGGGAAGTTGAAAAGCGCTGCCTTTCCTTGCCCCTTTCCATCAAAGGGCTGAACGCCCCATCTTTATTGCATCATTGCATCCGGCCAAACTGCTTTTCCAACTCTGCCTGCGACATGACCACCATCACAGGCCTGCCGTGCGGGCAGTAACGAATTTCATCCTGAAGAAGCAGCTTTTCTACAAACCGTTCCAGCTCATATGGGCTTGTCTGATCCCCACCCTTGATCGCGGCGCGGCATGCAACATTGTGAAAAAGCCAATCGAGCTTTTCCGGAATCAGCTCGCGCCGGTTTGCCAGCAGGTAACCCGCCAGCTCCTGCACCAGAGACGAGACATCCTCCTGCGCAAGCGTCATCGGGCAGGCGCGCACGAGCACTGTGCCCGCCCCGAAATCCTCGGCTTCAAACCCTGCCTGGCGCAATAGCTCCAGGTTTTGCAGAACGGCCGCATACTCCTCTTTTGAGAGCGTTACCGCCACGGGCGCGAGCAAAAGCTGCCGATCCGCCCGCCTCGCCTCATTTCGAAGCTGCTCATAGAGCATCCGTTCATGGGCGGCATGCTTATCGATCAGCAGCAGGTCTTTCCCGCTCTCCACCACAATATAAGTGCGGAACGCCTCCCCCAGCACCCGAAACGGCGGCGCTTCCTTTGGAGGCTGCGCCATGGTTACGGGGCGCTCTGTTTCCTGTGCGGCGGGCGCATCCATTTCCTGGGCAATCTCCGCTTGTGGCGCGAGCGATGGGGCGGGCTCTAGCCGCTTCCGACGAGCGCTCTCATCTATCTTTTCCGTTGGATGGGCTTTCTTCGGCCCTTGTACCCGGCGCTTTTGCAGCGCAGCGGCCACTGTATCCGGCTCCTCCCCCGCTGCATAGCCGGATATGGGGGATGCCAGCCGCTGCTGCGGGCGGTTTTTCCCGATATAAGAGGCTGCCGTTTCACGCTCCCAAAAATGATCCGTTTTTGGGGGATCGTGATCTGCTCCGGCGCAGGCGGCCGCGCTGCTTCCACAGGGGCGTCCAGTTTTTTTAGCTCCACATGTGGGCGCGGATCGTTTTGCTGGAGCGTATTTTTTGCGGCATAATAAACCGCGTCAAAAATACGCTTTTCATTGGCAAAGCGGACCTCGATCTTTGCAGGATGAACGTTGACGTCCACCGTTTCATTCGGCACGTGCAAATGCAGCACGCAGGCCGGAAACTTTCCCACCATAATCGTGTTGCGATAGGCCTCCTCCAGAGCAGCCATAGCGGTGCGGCTTTTGACGAGCCTGCCATTGAGGAAGAAAAGCTGCATTGTGCGGTTTGGCCGCGCGGCCAGCGGCTTTGCGGCAAAACCGGATATACGCACGCCGCTCAGCTCATAATCCACCGGGAGCAGACCCGTGGCGAAATCCTTCCCGTATACCGCATAAATCGCGCTGATTAGCTTTCCATCGCCGGGGGTTAAAAGCGCCTCCTTTCCATCCCGAATGAAGCGGACGCTGACCTCCGGATGAGAGAGCGCCACGCGGTCCACAACCCCTGCAACAGCGTTTGCCTCGGACACATCCTTCTTCAAAAACTTCATGCGAGCGGGCGTGTTATAGAACAGATCGCGCACGATCAGCGTCGTCCCCTGCGGGCAGCCCGCATCATCGAGCAGCGTCTGCTCTCCGCCCTCAACGCAAAGCCGCGTGCCCACCGGCTCCTCCTGCGTCCGGGTCAAGAGCTCCACGCGCGCAACCGCTGCTATGGAGGCCAGCGCCTCGCCGCGGAAACCCAAGGTGCCGATGCCGTTTAAATCCTCTTCCCGTCTAATCTTGCTCGTTGCATGGCTGACAAAGGCTGTAGGCGCATCCTCGCGCGCAATGCCGCAGCCGTTATCCGTGATGCGGATATAGGTGATTCCGCCACGCCGGATTTCAAGCGTAACCGCGCTTGCGCCCGCGTCGATCGAATTTTCCATTAGCTCCTTTACAACGGAGGAGGGCCGTTCCACAACCTCCCCCGCCGCAATCAGCTCGGCCACATGGCGGGGCAGCACCTGAATTTTCGGCATGGCAATCTCCTTTCTAAACGTTGCGCGGGCAATTCGCATTTCAGAATAGCTTTTTTCTATTACAGAATCGGCCTGCTCTCCTTGAGCACCACGTCGTGCGCGCCGCCCTCTACAATGCTCGTAGAGGAGATCAGCGTGATTTTCGCATTCTTCTGGAGCTCCGGAATGGTCAGGCAACCGCAGTTGCACATGGTGGAGCGCACCTTGGAGAGGGAAAGCTCCACATTATCCTTCAAGCTGCCCGCATAGGGCACGAACGAATCGACGCCCTCCTCAAACGACAGCTTCGCTGCGCCGCCCATATCATAGCGCTGCCAGTTTCTGGCCCGGGCGCTGCCTTCGCCCCAGTATTCTTTCATATAATTCCCGTTAACGTTTACCTTCTTGGTCGGGCTTTCGTCAAAGCGAGCGAAATACCGGCCCAGCATCATGAAATCCGCGCCCATGGCAAGCGCCAGGGTGATATGATAATCATGAACAATGCCGCCGTCTGAGCAGATCGGCACATAGACGCCCGTCTCCTTAAAATATTCGTCACGTGCCTCAGCCACCTCGATCAGGGCCGTTGCCTGCCCGCGGCCAATGCCTTTCTGCTCGCGCGTGATGCAAATCGCGCCGCCGCCGATGCCGACCTTTACGAAATCGGCGCCCGCCTCTGCGAGGAACCGGAAGCCGTCCCGGTCAACCACGTTGCCCGCGCCGACCTTAACGGAATCCCCATAATGCTCCCTGACATAATCGAGCACAATTTTCTGCCATTCCGTATATCCCTCTGAGCTGTCAATGCACAATACGTCCGCCCCCGCTTTCAGCAGAGCCGGGATCCGCTCGGCATAATCCCTCGTATTGATGCCCGCGCCCACGATATAGCGCTTGGAAGCGTCGATCAATTCATTTTCATTATCCTTATGAGAATTATAGTCCTTACGAAACACCATCGAAACCAACCGCTGCTCCTGATTGATAATCGGCAGGCAGTTGAGCTTATGTTCCCAAATGATATCATTCGCAACCTTGAGGGAAGTATCCTCCTGGGCGGTGATTAGGCTTGCAAACGGAGTCATAAACTCGCGGACCTTCATATCCAGCGGCATGCGGCTGACACGGTAATCCCGGCTCGTGACAAGGCCCACCAGCTTACCCTGCGCGCTGCCATCCTCGGTTACCGCAACGGTGGAATGCCCAGTCTGCTCCTTAAGCGCTAGAATATCCTTGAGCGTTGCCTCTGGGGAGATATTGGAATCGCTGATGACGAAACCCGCACGATAGCTCTTCACACGGGCGACCATCTGGGCCTGGCTCTCCACGGATTGGGAGCCATAAATAAAGGACAGGCCACCCTCCCGCGCCAATGCAACCGCCATCTTATCATCCGATACGGACTGCATGATCGCCGAGGTCATCGGGATATTGAGCATCAGCGCCGGCTCCTCCCCCTTTTTATATTTGACCAACGGCGTTTGCAGGCTCACGTTTGCAGGGATACATTTTGTTGAGGAATAGCCTGGGATCAGCAGGTATTCTCCAAAGGTGTGCGACGGTTCTTTCATGTAAATTGCCATATGCGTCCTCTCCTTCTATAAAAATGCTTTTGCTTCGCTTGTCAAATTATCGTTTCGCTTTGCGGACCAATTCATGCAGCATGGTCAGCGCCTCAATCGGCGTAAGGGTGTTGACGTCAATATTTTTTAACTGCTCCATGATTTCCGCGCTTGTATTTCCAGCGATGGAAATCTGGAGAAGCGGATTTTCTTCCTCCTCGGGCAGTTCAGCCGCATCGGGGATCTCGGCCGGGCCCGCGCCAGAACGGGAGCCTCCCTCCAATGCTTTTAAAATAACGCGCGCACGCTTGACCACGCTCACAGGCACTCCCGCGAGCTTTGCCACCTCCACGCCGTAGCTTCCATCGGCCCCGCCTCGGATGATGCGGCGCAGGAAGGTGATTTCATCACCGCGTTTTTTCACCGCGATATTGTAATTCTTCACACCTGCAACCTGGTTTTCCAGCTCGGTCAACTCATGGTAATGGGTGGCAAACAGCGTTTTCGCCCCTAGCTTTTTAGAGTCGGCGCAAAATTCCAGCACCGCGCGGGCGATGCTCATGCCATCGTAGGTGGAGGTTCCGCGGCCGATTTCATCAAGCAAAATCAGGCTTTTGGCCGTAGCGTTTTGCAGAATCGAGGCCACCTCGCTCATCTCCACCATGAAGGTAGACTGCCCCGCCGCCAAATCGTCAGACGCGCCAACACGGGTGAAAATGCTGTCCACCACGCCGATCTGCGCGCTGCGCGCGGGCACAAAGGAGCCAATTTGCGCCATGAGCGTGATGAGCGCTACCTGCCGCATATAGGTTGATTTACCGGCCATATTTGGGCCGGTGATAATGGCGCAGCGGTAATCCTTGCAGTCGAGAGCCGTATCGTTGGGAACAAAGGGCGCATCCTCCAGCATCCGCTCCACCACGGGGTGTCGCCCGTCTGTAATTTCGAGCCTGTCGCCCGCATCGACGGCGGGGCGCGTATAGTCATAGGACACCGCCGTCTGCGCAAAAGAGCAGAGCACATCAAGCCGCGCGACGGCATGGGCCGTACGCTGCACGCGATAAAGCTCGTCTGCCACGCGAGTGCGCACATCGCTGAAAATCTGGTATTCCAGCTGCACCATGCGCTCCTGCGCGCCGAGCACTTTCGACTCCAGCTCCTTAAGCTCCTGTGTGATAAACCGTTCGCAATTTGAAAGCGTCTGCTTGCGGATATAATCCTCCGGCACCAGCTCTTTGTAGGAATTGGAAACCTCTATGTAATAACCGAATACGCGGTTATAGCCAATTTTCAGCTTCTTAATTCCGGTGCGCTCCTGCTCGCGCTGCTCGATCTGCGCCAAAAAGCCTTTGCCGTCCGTGACGAGGGCATGGAGCGTATCGAGTTCCTCATGGAAGCCCGGCTTTATCATGCCGCCTTCGCGCACGGTAAAGGGCGGCTCCTCCACAATCGCGGAATCAACGAGGGCGAAAAGATCCTCCAGCGGATCAATATCCCGAAAAATTTCACACAGCATCGCGCTTTTGCAGCCTTCCAACCGCGCCCGCAGGGGGGCGAGCTTTTCAATCGCCGCCGAAAGGCTCCTGAGCTCCCGCGCGTTAGCGGTGCCGTAGGCGATGCGGGTCATGAGCCGCTCAAGATCATAGATGCCGGTCAGATTTTCGATCTCGTCGCGCCGGAGCATTGTATCGCTAAACAGCTCGTCCACCGCATTCAGGCGGCGGCTGATCTGCGCGCAGCTTAAAAGCGGCTGCTCCACCCAGGAGCGGATGAGCCGCTTGCCCATGGCGGTTTTCGTGCGGTCTAGCACCCAGAGCAGCGTGCCCCGCTTTTCGCCGCTGCGCATGGTGCGCGTCAATTCCAAATTGCGCCGTGCGGCGAGGTCAAGGCGCATGAAGCGCGCGCTGCTATAAAAATCAAGCTCCCGAATATTATCGAGCTCCGCCTTCTGCGCTTCCTTGAGGTAGACGAGCGCGACGCCAAGGGCACGCACTGCATCCGGCGCGCTGGAAAGCTCCAATTCATCGAGCGAGGCCTTCTGAAAATGGCTCAGCACAAGGCCGGTGCAGGCGGCAAGATCAAACTGCTCATCCTCCAGCAGTTCCGCCGTAAGATTCATACGCTTGGAAAGAAAGGATTTGAATTTCGGCAGCACTGCGGCGCCGGCATTCATCAGCACTTCGCTCGGCATATACCGGCCGAATTCATTCATCAGCGCATCCTCGCAGCCGTCCGCCGAAAAATCCGTGAGATGCACTTCACCCGTGGAAACATCTGCAAAGCACAGCCCGGCGCCATCTTCCCCCACGCAGACGCAGGCAAGGTAATTATTGCGCGATTCATCGAGCATGCTGTTTTCAATGACCGTGCCGGGCGTGACCACGCGGATCACATCCCGCTTGACAATGCCCTTGGCGAGCGCCGGATCCTCCAGCTGCTCGCAGATGGCCACCTTATAGCCCTTGGCGACTAGGCGGGCGATGTAGCTATCCGCACTATGGAAGGGAACGCCGCACATCGGCGCGCGCTCCTCCTGCCCGCAGTCCCGCCCGGTGAGCACTAGCTCCAATTCGCGCGAGGCGGTTTTCGCATCCTCAAAAAACATCTCATAAAAATCGCCCAGTCGAAACATCAGAATGGCGTCGGGATACTGCTGCTTAACCTCCAGATATTGCTGCATCATCGGCGTTAACGGTGCCATATGGGGTAAACCATCCCTTTCTTTCACACATGCGCAAGGAAGCGGCCGGCTTGCGCCCCCCCTGCTTCAAATCAGTCGTTTTCTTTTGAAAACGGGAGGCCGCAAAACGGCCCCCCCCCTCCTGCGCTCTATCAGCAGCCGCTGCAAGCGGAGCAGTTGCCGCCGCAATCATGCTCTTCCTTCGGCTCACAAGTGGCCGGATCTTCTCCATTGACACAAAGGGTCAAGATCTGCATGAGATAGTTCATCATCCCATCCACTTCCTTGCGGGCTACTTCGTAATTGACCATGTTGGGATTCTGCATCACCTGTGCATAAATCGCACGGAACTGCTGATCAAAATCCTGCATTTTTTCTTCGCTGGGCTCTTCCTTCTGCGCTTCCTGCTGATAGTTCATCTGAATCAGGTTAAGCTCGCCGATGAGGTCGTTGAGGGGCTTGTCCGCTTCGTTTGCCTCACGGGCCTTTTTGAAATTCAGATAACGTTCGTCCTGCTGAATTGCTGCGCCAAGTTCACGCGCCATTTTGATAATGTCCATTGAAATCTCCTTAAAATGAATTTAATTTATTTCAACTGCTCTGATGAACAGAAGAATGCTGGATCTAACTTTTCCTGGCGGAATGCCTGCCGCTATAAAACGCGGAAATTTATTCCATAAGCGGTTCTACAAGCCCGCAGGCTTGCAGAATGCAGGCGTTCAGCCTGCAAGCGATTTTCACAATGGAAATATGACTTTGTCATATTTCCATTTGGCCGCGTAATATCCACGCGAGCGCCTCTGTTACCACAACCTCCACAAACTCGCCAATCAGTGAATCGCCGCCTGGAAATTCGATCACGAGGTTGCCCTCTGTGCGCCCGGCCAGAAGGCCTGCTTTTTTGCCCGGCCCCTCCACAAGCACACGAAACCGCTTGCCCAGCAGCTTTTGATTGCGCGCGCTGGCAACGCGCTCCTGCAAATCGGTCAATTCGCGGAACCATCTGCCCTTTTCCTCCCGGGAAACGGGGTCGGGCATTTTGGCAGCGGGCGTTCCCTCGCGCGGAGAAAAGATAAATGTGAACAGGGAGGTGAAGCCGACCTCCTCCACGAGTGACAACGTGTCTTGAAACGCTTCATACGTTTCGCCAGGAAACCCGACGATCACGTCGCTCGTCAAGGAGAGTTCCGGCATAACTTGGCGCGCATAGCGGATCAGCTCAAGATACTGCTCTCGCGTATAGCGGCGATTCATCTCTTTTAAAACTCGATCGTTGCCGGATTGAAAGGGCAAATGCAGATGCTTTGCAACCTTTTCGCAATCCGCCATTGCGTCAAGCAGCTCCCGTGTGCAGTCCTTGGGGTGGGAGGTCATGAAACGAATTCGAAAATCGCCGGGGATGGCGTTGATCTCACGCAAAAGCTGCGCGAAGGGAACAGGCGTTTCTAAATCCTTACCATAGGAATTCACATTTTGCCCCAAAAGCGTGATATCGCGGTAACCCGCTTCCACGAGGGAGCGCGCCTCTTCCAGCACGGCCTCCACCATGCGGCTGCGCTCGCGGCCGCGCACATAAGGGACGATACAGTAGCTGCAGAAGTTGTTGCAGCCGTACATCACGGGCAAAAACGCCTTGAAGCTGCTATCTCGCACAACGGGAAGCCCCTCTGTGATGCTGCCCGCCTCATCCGGCAGCTCGAACACGCGGTTCCTACCGCAGAGGGTCCGGTATAGAAGCTCCGGCAGGCGATGAATCACATGTGTACCGAATACAAGATCGACAAACGGGTAACTCCTGCGGATTTTCTCCGCCACGCGGGGCTGCTGCATCATGCAGCCGCACAGGGCGACGACCATGCCTGGCCGGGCGGCCTTTCGATTTTTCAGCGCGCCGACGTTGCCGAACACGCGATCCTCCGCGTGCTCACGCACAGCACAGGTGTTATAGAGCACCAGATCTGCGCTTTCCACAGTATCCGTAAATAGATAACCCATCTCGGCAAGCATGCCCTTGATGCGTTCGCCATCCGCCACATTACCCTGGCACCCGTATGTGTGCACAAAGGCGCGCGGCGCATCACCATAGCGGGCGCCCAGCACCGTGTGCAGTAGGGCTGTATATTCCGCCTGCGTTTTTACAGGCTGATCCATTTTTTCCGCATTTTGAAGCAAGCCGGTTTCCTCCGCATTCAAACGATCTTCACAGGGGTAAAATCCCCAATGATTCTTTTTATTATACTACGAATGGTGGTTGTCCGCAAGTCAAAATCACACATCTTGCGCAAATAGAAAACCGCCCCGTCAAAGCAGACGAGGCGGCAAGTCGATCAGCAAATTGTTTTTCTTTTTCGCTTTGAAAGCTCAAAGCGGCACACCGCAATAGCGCATGACGGGGCTTTCCTTATGAGGGTTGATGCGGTCCACCGCCGCGAGAATCTCCACCCGGCGCGCATGCGCCTCCGCCTCCGGCAGGGTCAGCGCAATGTTCTCAATCTCATAGGGTCCATATCGGAAACGCCCCATTACCGCGCCCTGAAAACGGCCGTCTATCAGTAGGTATTGCAACACGTCCGCATCCGGCCTACAAAATTGCGTTTTCAGCCAGTATTCATTGCACTTGACGAGAAAATCATTGCGGTGCAGCGTGAATACGCCGAAAAACGGCGTAAAGGTTTCTCGCTGCAAAAGCGCAAAGTCAGAGGCGAGCAGCCAGCCGTCGCCATCTGCTATAAACACACCCTCCTGCGCGAGCGCCTGTGCCGCCTGCACAATCTCCTTTTCCGGCAAGCCATAGAAAGATTTCGCCTCCATAGCCGTGAAGCGGACATATCGGTATGCAAAGCGCCGCAAAACGATCCTAAGCGCCTCCTGCCGCGAATATCGCTCTACATCCACGTTAGGAAACATCTCCTCAAAGCGCATCCAGCTCCGATCCCACTCGCCGTCCGGCTGATCCTCAAAGATAAAAAAGGCGGCCTGCAACTTGTGCAGGGCGGGCGTGATCTCCTTCACCAGAAGGCCTGTCATCTCCTTCATCAGGGCAATGTTCATGGGCCCCTCCCTCCGGATGAGCGCAAGAAGCATCTCCTGCGTGGGAGAGGGCTTGTACGGCTTGCGGTAAAGGCCCGCAAAAAGCTCCAGCTCCTCCGCCTCGATAAAGCCGACGTTGCCGCTTTGAAAACGGCCCTTGACCAAAATGCGCTGCTTCTGCCGCACCCGATTATATTCCAAATCATCAAAATCTGCGCGGAACGTTATGCACGGCGGCTGGCCGAAGCCGTGAAAGTAAACGTTCTGCACCGGAGACGTGTCACGATAGAGCCGGTCGTATTCCTCTTTGTCCGCAGGAGCGGACAGGCATTGCCGACGCATGCGTAGTGCCGTGAGCTTTTCTTTCTCCAGCATTTAGGGCCTCCTCGCGCATTCTTGCGCATTTTTATTCTTTCCGTTCCGGGCAGAGCGTTGCAATTCCCATATGATTCCCCTCGCCCGTTTCTAAATCCTTAGGCGTGTGAATGAGATAGAAAAAACCGTTCCCCGAATATTTTTGATCTTCGAAGCCTTTCGCATAATCCTCGGCCATCGCCATGTGGGTCACGCGGCCGATTACCATTGCAGTCAGCCCCTCGCCGGATAAATCCTCTATCCGTTCGCATTTGCATTCGAGCGTGAGAAAACTCTCCGCAATGCGGGGGACGGCCACAGTCCGCGCCGTCTCTTCGATGAAGCCGCCCACGGCGAACTCATCCTCCGCTGGCCCGTTGTGCTCAACCGTCCGGATCAGCGCATTATAATAGCGCTTGGAGAGGAAGTTTACACAGAACGCCCCATCCCGCCGGAGATTCTCATAGGTGTGCGTATGCTGGCACAGGCCGGCCAAGATGGCGAAGAAGCCGCCCTTATCCCCCTGAAAGCAGCTCCAGGAGTGGAAGTTGATGTTGGGCTTTCCATCCGCCTTGCGCGTTGTGATTGCAAAGAGCGGCTGCGGAATGGCGCAGGCATATTCCATGTAGGAGAAGA
>OGDN01004993.1_pt1 | contig 10950 bp, 10 predicted proteins | sample 1570271 | NCBI WGS metagenome assembly OGDN01 (sample SAMEA4384481, study PRJEB24528) | human gut metagenome | reverse complement strand
TGATTCCGATTCAGATCAACTGAACCTATGGGGTAATTTCTTTGGACAGTAGTGGTGCAAACGAACAGATTTTACCTGTCAACTTCAACTCTCATTTTTTAATTGGTCCTGAAGGTGCGCATTTGAATATTTCTGGTATTTCTGGATTAGCATCAAAAACTTCATATGCAATGTTTTTAATGAAGGCGATTCAAGATGTTGCAATGAAAGGAAATAAAGAGTCTGTTGCTTTTGTTATGGTGAATGTCAAAGGAACGGATTTATTGAAAATAGATGAAATGAATGAGCGCGAAGATGAGTTGGAGAAAATTAAAAAAGTCTATGATATATTGGGGATGGAAATGTCCGCTTTCAAACAAGTAAGTTACTATTATCCATACTCTAAGGATTTTACGTCTTATACCTACGAAAGGCAAACAATCATTCAAGATCGCTTACAGGCTCAAAAAGCATTTCAATACAAGTACCTATTTGAAACTGACGAAGATAAAGAGTGTTTGGATCTTTTGTTTGCTAACGTAGATGACCCCAATGATACAATAGAGTCAATAATAAATTTCATAATCTCCAATGGAGGAAAATTTAATGGAGTTGAATGTTGGGAAGATTTCAGACAAGCTCTTTTGGAGCAGACACAAAGTCAAGGTAAAAATGCTGGAGCAGGGAAAGAAATTTCGGTTTTAAGTTGGCGTAAATTCTATCGACTTTTCAATAAAAGTTTTCAGAAATGTCGTCAGATGTTTACAGAACAATTGGGAAATGACGGAAAGAGTGTTCGCTTGAGAGATAAAATAGCACAAATCAAGAAAAATGATATAATGGTAATTGATGTGGCAAAATTGGATGAAGAATCACAAGGGTTTGTATTTGGAGATGTTATGCGTGCCGTATATAATCTTAAGCTCGGTTCTGCTAAACGTTCTGACGAAGACATACCTGATAGAATCGTGATTTTTATTGACGAACTGAATAAATATGCTTCTAATGATGTACCAAAATCATCTCCAATTTTGCGTCAATTGCTTGATATAACAGAGCGTGGACGTTCATTAGGCATTGTTTTGTTTGGAGCAGAACAGTTCGTAAGCGATATTCACAAACGAGTAAAAGGTAACTGTGCTACACAAGCGTTTGGTCGTACGAATGCCATTGAGATAACAAAAGAGGATTTTCGTTTTGTTCCCCAAGTTTATAAAACTATGTTGACTCGGCAAAAACAAGGCGAATACATCATTCAAAATCCTGTATTCCGTTCTATGTTAAATGTTAATTTCCCACTACCAATCTATAAATACTATGAATGATAAGATGAATACAGTACCTCAAATAGGCAAGGATGTCATTGAATCTTTGACTCTTGGTATGTATGAAGATTGTAGATTCATCTACAGAGAGTACATTCAAAATGCTGCAGATGCAGTAGATAAAGCTATAGATTGCTCTCTTCTTGAGAAAGGAGAAGAGGCTATCCATGTGAGGATTGATAAGGATAAAAGAAGTATTTCTGTTCAAGATAACGCTACTGGTATACCCCAAGAGAAAGTAATGGCTATCTTACGAAACATTGCACATTCGACTAAAAAACGAGGTGAAGATAAAGGGTTTCGTGGCATTGGTCGTTTAGGAGGTCTTGGCTATTGTTCGAAACTGATTTTTGAAACTTCATCTTATGGAGAACCGGTCAAGTCTGTCATGACTTGGGATGCAGAACTCTTGAAATTTATTATCAATGACAGAGAGAATATAGAAGAGGCAACAGAAGTTCTTTCTAGAGTCACCAAATTAGAGACATGCCATGAAGATAGTGATGCCCACTATTTTAGTGTAATCATGGAGGATGTCTCATCTGATGAATTACTTGATGTTGAAAGTGTGTCTGATTACCTTTCTATGGTTGCTCCTGTTGATATTTCATCATCTTTTATATTCCGCCAAAAGATAAATGAATTCAAAAAAGAGAATGGATTGACGGTTGACACTTATAATATCTTTGTCAATAACGACCAGATTTATAAGCCTTATACTGGTGCTATTTATGAAGATAATAATGGTGGCAAAAAGAAAGTTGATGATATCATTGATGTAAAATTTTTGATGGCAAAAGATGATTATGGCTCAATCATTTATTGGGGATGGTATTCTATTTCTACCTTAAAAGGTCAAATGAAACCAAAAAATCTTGCCAGAGGCATACGTTTACGTAAGGAGAATATTCAAATAGGTGATGAAGAAATCTGTAAAAAATTCTTTGTTAAAACTGAGGATCAGCGATTTTCATTTTATTACTTCGGTGAGATTCATGCGCTTAGTAAAGGATTGATACCTAACTCAAGACGAGATTATTTTGGTGAAAGTAAAGAATGTATTGAATTTGAACAAAAAATTCGGCAAGATTTTCTGAAGCTTAAAGAACTCTGTTATGATGCTCAAAAATTACGTTCTAGTACATCTACGATTGCTAAAGGAGAAGAATTGAGGGCAACCATTCAGGAAAAGGAAAAGAATGGTTATACTAGTCAAAAAGAACGAGATGACTTGCGTCGTCGCTTAGAAGAACAAGAGAAAAAAGAAGAACAGGCTCAAAAGCAGTTGAATAATGTAAAAGCTAAAATTTCTTCAAAAGACTCACCTTTAAAATCGGTTCTTGATCATTTTGAAACTCCAGAGCCGACTTTAAAAAAAGAATTGTCTTCTCCCCAAAACGAGAAATCCGACATTGAGGCAGCTAAAGAAACTAAGACCCGATATAGAACAGATAGGCCTATTTACTCCAAATACTCAAAAAACGAGAAAAAGTTGATAGGCAAGATTTACACAGCTATCGGTAATGCAATTGCTGATGAACGCTTACGTGAAGCGCTTATCAGCAATATAGAAGACCAAATAACAAGATGAATAGAAATATACTCTTATTAGAGCCTAATTATAAAAACAAATTTCCTCCTATTGGCCTAATGAAATTGGCTACATACTTTCGTTTAAGGGGAGATAATGTTGTTTTTTATAAGGGCGATCTGAAGGAATTTTTAATTAATGATATAACAAATGATTGTGTTGAAAAGCTCAATCAAATGGATGGCTCTATTAATTGGAAATTACGTTCAGATAAGATTGCTACGTATATTAAGTATCGTAGAAAAGCGGATATAGATAAAATAGGACTTGAAGATTCTGCTTATGGCATCTTATTGGTTCCGTGGGTTGACTATTATAAAGACTATTATCACAAGAAAGAATATCTTAAACATCCTAAGTGGGATTGGATAGGTGTTACTACATTATTTACATTCTATTGGAATATAACCATTGAGACAATTCTTTTTGCGAAAGGATTGGTTAAAGATGTGAAGAATATTATGGTTGGTGGGGTCTTGGCATCTATTCAACCTAATGAAATAGAGGAGGCAACAGGTATAAAACCCCATTGTGGAACACTCCATACCCCCTATAAGGATATTGATGAAGATAATCCATATATAATTGATGAATTGCCTTTGGATTACTCTATACTAGAAGAAATCGATTATGAATATGTGGATGGAAGAGCATTTTTTAGCTATGCGACACGAGGTTGTATTCGTAAATGCCCATTTTGCGCAGTACCGATTTTAGAGCCTCAATTTCAGCCATACCTCCCACTGAAAGACAGAATAGAACGAACAAGAAGATTGTACGGTGATCAACAGAATCTTTTGCTAATGGATAATAATGTGCTTGCATCAAAAGATTTGCCCGCAATTATCGAGGATATTCGTTCTTGTGGTTTTATTCCGGGTGCAAAATATATTGAGCCGAACCAATATGAAATTGCAATTCGCAATCTTCGTCTTGGATTGAATGACCGTGGATATATTCGAAAGTGTTGGAAGCTCCTAAAAGAGATTAACGAAATGAAGCGCCTTAGCGAGGAGATCAGAATACATATTTATCGATTAAGAGAAGAAAATGGTTTGTTATATCCAATAACCTGCACAAAAGAAGCATTAGTTCGTACTTATAAAGATTTTGCACCGTATTTTGAAAAGAAATATGCAAATCAAAAAGGACGTAGTCGCTATATAGATTTTAATCAAGGTGTTGATGCAAGGTTGTTTACAAAGGAAATAGTTTCTCTTTTGGCACAAGTTCCAGTTCGTCCTTTACGCATTGCATTTGATGACATCAAGACTGAAAAGGCTTATACAGAAGCGTTAAAAATGAGTGTGGCGCATGGTATTAGAGATTTTTCTAATTATCTGCTTTATAATTTCAAGGAAGAGCCGGTAGATCTATATCATAGAATGCGAATAAATGTTGACTTATGCGAAGAACTGAATGTGAGCATCTATTCATTTCCAATGAAATATCATCCTATCAGAGATGAGCACAGCCATGATAGAGATTATATCGGCAAACATTGGAATCGTAAATATATACGTGCAGTTCAGGCTATTCTAAATGCAACAAAAGGGAAAATAGGGCGTGGTGTATCATTTTTCGAGAAAGCATTTGGTAAAAATGAGGCTGAATTTCTGGAATTATTAATAATGCCAGAAACATTTTTGCTATTCCGCTTCTTCTTTGAACATTTGGGTTATACAAATGAATGGAGAGATGCAATGTCACAATTGTCTGAAAAAGAAAAAGAAGAAATTATGCCTATTATCTTTAAGAATAATTTCACTGATATAGATAGTCTTACAGATAACATTAAATACAGGAAAATATTAATGTACTATAAAAACTATCGTGCGGATATTGCAGATTCTACATCCGATTTGTATAAACTGAAACAAGAATTCGACAAGAAAAATAAGAGTAAATTTGAGGATACACACGGCAAATAGTGTATTATGGGATGTGTGTACGATTTTAATCTTATTGTGATTTTGTTATGACAACTGATATTCAATTCATATTATACAATCTTCCTGAAAAGGAAGGCAAGGTGCAGGTAATCATTAGGGATGAGACATTGTGGTGTACCCAAAAGGCGATGGCTCAACTTTTTGGCGTGGATAGGACAGTTGTTTCCAAGCATCTCAAAAATATATTTAAGTCATCTGAGTTGCTGCAGGATTCAGTATGTGCAAAATTTGCACATACTGCTGAGGATGGTAAGATATATAACACCCAATTTTATAATCTTGATGCTGTTATTTCGGTTGGTTATCGTGTAAATTCACTACAAGCTACTCGCTTCCGTCAATGGGCTACGAAAATCTTGAATGAATACATTAAAAAAGGGTTTGTGCTTAATGATGATCGTTTGAAGCAGGGAGAGACTGTATTTGGGCAGGATTATTTTCAGGAGTTGCTTGAACGGATACGTTCCATCCGTGCCAGTGAACGTCGGATTTGGCAGAAAATTACGGATATATATGCAGAGTGTAGCATTGATTATGACAAGAACTCGCCAACGACACACGATTTTTATGCGATGATTCAGAATCGGTTTCATTATGCAATTACAGGACAGACTGCAGCCGAAATTGTGTATCACAATGCGGATCATACCAAAGAGCATATGGGCTTGACAACTTGGAAAAACTCTCCCAATGGACGTGTCTTGAAATCTGATGTCTCTATTGCAAAGAACTATCTGCCAGAGAAAAAAATAAAGGAATTGGAACTTGCTGTATCAGCATTCTTTGATTATATTGAAACCCTTATTAGACGTAGGAACACTTTTGATATGGAGCAATTCTCTGAAAGTGTAACAAAGTTCCTTTCATTTATGGATTATCAAATTTTGCCAGACAAAGGGCGTATTTCTGTTGCTCAAGCAAAAGCTAAGGCGGAGCATGAATATGATATTTTTAATCTTACTCAACCAATTGATTCTGATTTTGATAAGCAAATCAGAGGGATGTTAGAGCAAGGAGAGTAAATAGCCGTCTTTTGACACAATACAAAGTAAAGTCTCAACGATAGCAATACTATCCAGTTGAGACTTTTCGTTTATTTACGCCTATCCAAAAAATTCTGTATAGTTATCGTGATGCCAACTCCTAAAATAGCCATGAGAATACAACCAATAGCAACTTTCCAAATCAATACCGAGTGCAAAATCTCTGCATTAGCTATTATAATGCCGGCGAAAAAAGAAGAGAGGGCAGCCAGAATGATCATCAGAATATAGAATACCGAATGCGGTATGAGAACATAGTTGTCTGCCAGGTGGATTTTCCGTTCAGTTTCATCCCATTTGTCTTGAATTTGGCAAAGGAACTTATCAAGTACAGATTGCCCGAATTTTTCGGCTTGCTCCTGCGTACTTTGGGCAATAGTTAACTTATACTCCCGTAGAAATTTAAGTAAATTTACCAGATTTGTAATCATGTAATGAACGTTGTCATTCAGGCTGGCAAGTTCTTTAGCGTTCACATCAAGTAGTCGTTTCTCTTCTTCCAGATATTCATTCTTGGGAGTGGCTTTTATGGATTCCGCTTCATTCATTTCAGCTGTGAAATCAAATTTCTCCCTCATAGCTTATCGTTTTAATCCTGTTTTAGGTTTCTTCCCTAACGAACGACTGGCGGCACGAGCGCATCTGCGAGCCCATTGCAAATCGTCCTCGTCCTTGTCTCTCCACGGAAGGTCGCTTTGCGAACCTCCACCACCTCCGCCGGTTGCTACATTCGGCGTTTCAAGCAGTCCTACAAAAATAGCTACTGCCATATTAGTCAGCTCCTGCGAGTTGGAAACGAACCTGTAATCAAATTCGTCATTGAAACAGTCAAGCACTTTTTCGGAAATATAGAACTTGTGTTCCACGCCTTGATGATTGAGGGTATATGGAATCATATTCTGACGGTCTGCGCGATATTGGGTATAATCAATTGGAGCCGCCTTATGTACTGCTACCTGTTGGATGGCTTGCGGAGTATTATTCCTAATGGCAGCTGTTGGCTGATGGTGCAGTTTCCTCCATGTCGCAGGAAGTTTCGAGATCATCAGGTTTCTGCCTACTCCCAATTCGGAAGCTTTGTATTTGGTATTTCCATTCACAAGTGCATAACCACGGAGAATACCTTGCTTGTCTTCTCGTTCATGTATGACATAGCCTTTCCGCATAAGAGCATTTTTGTACTCTTCCCATGACCATGATTGCATTGATTTCAGTGTATCCATGCAATCACGATTTACTTGGTGGGCATTGGAAATTCGGATTTGTGCTGCAGTTGTCCAGCCTCGTTTCTTTGCCACTCGTTCGGCGGCACGTTGTGCACGAAGATGAATGTTGTGGTCATTATTGATATTGCCATCTTCATCCAAACGGCAAACCGCAGCATGGAGGTGGGGAACTTCACTTTTGGATTCCATATGAAGCCAAACCGTGTATTTGCTGCCAGCCAAATTAGTCGGACAGGAACGGACTTTCCCGTCCTTGCCGGTAATCACTTGTTTGTCGAACTCCTCAGCGAAGTCGTGCCAGAGCTTTTGCCAGTCCTCAATGTCGAAGAACCGGGTATGTTCAGACGACGGACTCAGTTCGATTCTGATAACAGAGTTCTTGATCGGCCGATGTTGAGATAAGGTCAACTGCATGGAGTTCCATATCCCCATAGCGTCCAGTTCAGAGGGTAACAGATTGTCCAATACCCGATAAATTTTTTCCGGATGTTTCTTGTGTTGTGATTCGCCGGTAATGTAACGGAGGTCGTTTATTCCATGCGATATGGCTTTTGCTTTTGCAATCATTCTTCTTCGGATTTAGCGTTAGACGGAATTTTGTTATGCTCTTTTACGGCATTCAGAAACTGGCAAACGCTTTCGGCTACATTGCCAAGTTCCTTGAGCCAGCCGACCATAAACGGAATCTGATTAAACATTATCATGCGTTGCTTTGTGGACATTCCGTGAAGTGCGGAGGTGTACTTTACGAGGTCTGACCGACAATCGTCCAGATTCTGCAACAGTGCCGCTTCTTCTTTTGTAAGCCTCGCTTTGGGCTTGAAGTTATAGGCACACGACAATATGTAATCGCTTACGGTCATACCGCATTGTGCTGCCAGTGATTTTATATGCTCTTTCTGACGGGGAGTGACTTTCGCTCCGATGAAGACGCATCTTGTTTCGTTAGAGGAACCAAATGAATTCTCAGTATTTTCTTTCATATAAATTGTTCTATAATGGTAAACAGGTGCGAGCTTGCGAGTACCGCACCGGCGAAGGAACTGAGCAGGCGAGAGCGCCAATGTACAACCGTAACGCAGTGAGGTTATACCTTGGCATATCTTGCAACAGTTACCTGTTGATACTTTCCTGCAAGCCATGTCGAATGTGGATATGGAATCGGCATTCGGATAGTAAGATATATCTCTAAAAGAGGGGAGAGTATGACTATCTCACATTATGTTATCTTTCCTACTTTGCTTTATTCCTATATATACGCCCCGACAATAAAGTAAAGTTGAACTCAGTAATGGCATTCGGGATTGATTTTATATTCTTTCCCCTCTTTTATCACCATCCGCTTGTTGCCGAGGAAGGTGGCTACCTTGACCGCTTTGTTATGACCAAGTTTTACACCCTGCAATCCGTACTCCTCTTTCAACCGTTCCAAATAATCACCATAATTATTGATAGTGCCATTCGCAAAAGTGGCATCCAATGCTGCGCGATGTACATTCTCCGGAATTTCTTTGTACGGATCAAACGGTTCTTTGGTCGGACGCCCTATCTTCTTTTCTCTGGGCAGATAAGGTTCTACCAGTTCAGGCAAACCCTCTTCGTTTATACGGAAAGCGAACGGTTCAAACTCACGGTCGCGGATATGGATGGCATCAACAACACTTATGGTCTTGTCCTCTTTATCCACTTCGACTTGCATGATGGTTTCCGCCTTATTATTGAGTTCCGTGCCGATGTGACCACGGGCATGTTCATCATTCTTGTTCTGATGCAGGACAGTATGGATGTGTATCTGTCTGTCATCCGTCCACTGCATGAATTTGGAGATTATATCGGTAGATTCACTGGGAGAATTGATATCATACAGGAAATCACGGATGCCATCTATGACCACCAGTCCTAAATTAGGAATTGTGCCGATAGCTTGTTCAACTATAGCTAATCGCATATCGGGAGAGTATTTGCGCAAAGCCAGCATAACCAGATTGTCTGGCTCTTTATTTTCCGGTAAGTCCGCCAAACGTAAAATGCGCTTTAATACGTTCTGACAATGATACCGCCCTTGTTCCGTGTCAACGTATAACACCTTCCGTTTATCTTTGGGGAATGTAGACCGATAATGAAGAATGGTGCTGCCCCTCAATGCCGATGCGACAATAGCTGAGACATTGAACGTTTTCTTACTTTTAGCCTTACCTATGGAAGCACTGAAATTGCCTAATGTGCCTATAACTGCATCGTCCACCATCAGCACCACAGGCGACTGTTCGTATGCACTTGTCACGCTCACTATTGACTCCTCCACGTAAACTGCCAACTCCTCACGTGAAGGAGTCGTATTATCCGCCTTCTCCATCGTTACCAGTTTTTAGAGTTCGGTTTACGACGATGGGATGCGAGCATGGACTCGTTCTCTTCCTCAAAACTTTGCGGTGCTGGATTTCTTCGGGAGGATTCCAGCCATCTGTCCAGCTCATCACGATAGATATAGAGATGCTTTCCTTGTTTGATAACCGGAATATCGTCCTTTTTGACCTTGTAATAGAAGGTCGATAACGGCATTTTGAGATAGGTGCAAGCTTCTTGCACGGTCATAGGAACGTGCGTATTCTCTTTTGCTTCATGCTGCTTGGAAAGTTGCTCCGTCAGCAGATTTTCCATGCTTGCAATCCGGTTGCACAGTTCGCCTACCACTGCCGGTAGGTCATTGAATGTCAGTTCTTCTTGTTTCATATTAAAAGTGTTTTAATCGTTTAACATGCTGCGAACCAACTCAATGAAACCTTGCAGAACAATACAGACCGGATTAATTATTTCATCTGCATACGTTTTTTATTTTGAGTTACTATTATCTGTTTCTAAATGGAAGCGATAGTCGCCTTTATCGGGTACGTCAATAGGTATTTGGCTTGAAACATTATCGCGCAAATTAAGTTTTAGATATTCAATGGTTGCATTTGTGAGTTCATGAGGAAATGAAGCTTTTATAAAAGCTGCTCTTTGAAGTAGAGATATTCCCAAACGTTCACCGATGTTCCATGCTAAATGGCGTAGTCCTGGAGATTTCAAGGGATTATCTATATTGGAGCGAATAGGTTTGTATAAGTCATATCTACCACAAGCCATATATTCTATATTGGCAATCAGCGTGGCAATAGCTTCTTTAGAGAGATAAGGTGCTGTTTTGATAGTTACATATTTCCGAATAGCATCCATGATTTTCACCTGTCTTTCGGCTTCCTTCTTTTTGAATCCCTCTAATAATGTATCATAATTGTCTAAAACAAAAGGTTGTTCAGTTGCTTGAATTTCATTCGTATAACCGACTTTTATGTCGGTATCTGATTCAAGAACGATTGGAGATTGCCGGGCAAAAGAGAAATCGATTGGGTTCTTCGTCAGCCATTTATAGAAAGATCGTTGTAACAGACCGCATAATAAAATTGTTGTTACAAGTCCGAGTATTAGCGGAGTTGTTACCTTCGTGATATTGATCCCGTGACAGGTAAAAAGATAAGTGTCTGTCGCTGTATAGATGATTACCAACAGCGCAAGAGCAAAGCTTATTCTTTGAGTACGAATTTGAGTCCTATTTGTCATATACTGTGAATGTTTGGAATGATTATACTGCAAAGTTATGTACCGTATTCCAGATACTTATAATTGGTGATGACAAATCGTCCAATATTGGTAAAATATAACGGGTATAGTATGATTTCGGGCTAAAAATCATACTATACCCGTACAAATGAAGGCTAAAATCGTTATCAATCTTTCCTTGTCAGGGTAATTTTCTTGCTGGCTTCACGTTTGTTGGCATCCACGACTTTGATA
>OGDN01004986.1_pt1 | contig 10963 bp, 9 predicted proteins | sample 1570271 | NCBI WGS metagenome assembly OGDN01 (sample SAMEA4384481, study PRJEB24528) | human gut metagenome | reverse complement strand
CTGCTCCTCCGGCTCCTGGGTCTGGAAGAACTCCCGCGTTACCGGGGAGCTTTCCGTCGGCGCGTCAGGCTGCGCGGACTCCTCATCGGTCTGCGGGAAGCCCTCCTGCCCATCGCCGGAGGTCAGCGGAACGTCAGGGCGCTCAGGCTCTGCGGACTGCTCCTCCGGCTCCTGGGTCTGGAAGAACTCCCGCGTTACCGGGGAGCTTTCCGTCGGCGCGTCAGGCTGCGCGGACTCCTCATCGGTCTGCGGGAAGCCCTCCTGCCCATCGCCGGAGGTCAGCGGAACGTCAGGGCGCTCAGGCTCTGCGGACTGCTCCTCCGGCTCCTGGGTCTGGAAGAACTCCCGCGTTACCGGGGAGCTTTCCTCTGCGGTCTGTATTATCTCGCCGACTATCTGCGACAGCTCCGGGAATACCCCGGAAGCCGTATCGGCGGAGCATGCCGTCAGCGACAGCGCCGCCGCCAGAGCCAGGATAAGACAAGGCAGACATTTAAGGCGGGTCAGCTTTTTCATATATGGTTCCCCTTTTCCGAACATAATATAACTAATTATAACATATTCTGCGCGGATTGTAAAGTACTATTTACCGCGCCGCACAGGTATAAACGACCCGGAATACTTACATATACTGGCGGGAATTCCTTATCTTCTCTTGCAAAATACCCAGTAATATGATATAATACATAGCTGTTCGGAATGGAGGCACTACACGACATGGAAAATAACAAGGGCATTATAACGAGGTCGTTCAGGGCGGCGTTTCCCTGCACTATACCGATACTTGCGGGGTTCCTGTTTCTGGGAATGGCTTACGGTATCTACATGAACGTTTCCGGGTTCAGCTTTGTTTACCCGATGATAATGGCGGCGGTGATTTTCGGCGGCAGTCTGGAGTTCCTTGCGGCGCAGATGCTGCTTTCGCCGTTCGCGCCGCTCCAGGTGCTGATGGTGTCGCTGATGATACAGGCGCGGCACCTGTTCTACGGAATTTCCATGCTGGACAAGTTCAAGGACATGGGCTGGAAGAAATTCTACCTCATCTACGGCATGTGCGACGAAACGTTCAGCATAAACTGCACCGCTGAGATCCCCGGGGACTGCGACCGCGGCTGGTTCTACTTCTTCGTAACGCTGCTCAACCAGCTCTACTGGGTCGGCGGAGCCACACTGGGAGGTCTGCTCGGGAATCTCATCACCTTCGACACGGAGGGTCTGGATTTCGTGATGACAGCAATGTTCATCGTGATATTCCTGGAGCAGTGGCTCAAGGAGAAGCGCCATTTCAGCGAATGGGCGGGTCTGGCGAGCAGCGCTGCCTGCCTGCTGATATTCGGCAAGGATAACTTCATGATACCCGCGATGATATGCATACTGCTGCTTCTCACCGCATTCAGGAAGCCCGTCGGGCGGAAGGCAGGTGAGGAAAAGTGACCATCGCCGAACAGATAATCACCATCGCGATGTGCACCCTCGGGACGATGGCAATGCGTTTCCTGCCGTTCCTGGTGTTCCGGCAGGACAAGTCCACGCCGAAATATATACAGTACCTCGGGAAGGTGCTCCCCGGCGCAATTTTCGGAATGCTCATCGTCTACTGTCTGCGCAGCGTTTCCGTGACGGAGTATAGCTGGGGTCTCCCGGAGCTTATCGCAGGAGCCGCCACGGTCGGAATTCACCTCTGGAAGCGCAGCATGCTGCTGTCCATCGCCGCCGGGACGGTCATCTACATGCTGCTGGTGCAGTTCGTGTTTGTATAATGTGAACCTCTATGCAGCCCCTTCGTTATATAGTATCTACAAAAATCGCCAGATTGTCGGAAAATGTGCGAAAAACCGCTTGATTTACCATGATTTTTGTGGTATTATTAATTCAAGAAATTTACATCACGGCAGGGCATTTTCTATAAATGTTCAAATGTTCGGCTCGCGGTGTGATATGCAGCGCCGTATGATCCGAATGACACCTGCGCGGCGCAGCAAAATGACAGGGAGGGTTTTCTATGAAATCTATCGGTATGAGGATACTGGTAAGCTGTATCCTTACAGTTGCAATTTCGCTGTTCACGCTTGGCGGATTTGCCTGCATCATGATCTACAACAGTACCGTAAATCTGGTATACAGCAGCATGACCGCTTCGGCGCAGGTCGCGGCGGAGCGCGCATACTGGGAGATGCGTTCCTATACCAACATTGCAAGGGAGCTTGGCACAATGTCCCAGCTCTCAGACTCGTCGACCAGCGACAGCGAACTCAGCGAAATAGTTCAGCAGATCATTGAGCGTCACGAACTGCAGAAATGCAACATCATCAAGCCTAACGGGGAAAGCTTCGACGGCAACAACTATTCCGACCGCGAGTACTTCCAGAACGCGATGAAAGGAAATGTCACCGTAACCGAGCCTATCGTTTCCAGAGTGACCGGCGAACTGATGATCATAATCGCGGCTCCTATCTGGAAAAACGGCATTACCGACGGCGAAACAGTGGGCTGCATTACCATCGTTCCTGATCCCGAATTCCTCAACGATATCGTGAGAAGCATAAAGGTCAGCGATAACTGCGGAGCCTACATAATCGACAAGAACGGCAACACCATCGCCGACCTCGACAGCGATCTTGTAAAGCGCGGCGAGAACATCGAACAGCTTGCGGCTGCGGACACCTCCGGTCAGGCCGGATACAAGACGCTTGCAAAGGCGCACGAGAGCATGCGTGCAGGCGAATCCGGCGTTGCGCGGTACACGCTCAACGGCGTAAGCAAGTTCCTTTCCTATGCCCCGATCCAGGATTCAAACGGCTGGTCGCTTGCAGTTTACGCTCCCACCGGCGACTTTATGGACTCTACATCCCGCGCTATTGTGATGACCGTGATCCTTCTTATTGTTGCATGCGTCGTTTCAGCGTTCATCTCAGTTTGCCTCGGCAAGAAGATAGGTTCCTCCGTAAAAGTATGCACCGAGCGTATCGAGAAGCTCGCCGTGGGAGACCTCACAAGCCCGGTTCCCGAGGTTCATTCCAAGGACGAGACCGGACGTCTCTCCGAGGCGACAAAGACGGTCGTCAGCAACCTCAACAACATTATCAGCGATATCGGGCGCATTCTCGAGTCAATGTCCACCGGCAACCTGAACGTACATACTGCTGAGAATGAAAAGTTCTATGTCGGCGACTGCCAGAAGCTGCTCCACTATGTCCGCGATATCAACCACAAGCTCAGCGCAACCATGTCCGAGATAAGCACCGCCGCCGACCAGGTTGCGGCAGGCTCCGAACAGGTTTCCTCAGGCGCGCAGGCGCTGTCACAGGGCGCTACCGAACAGGCTTCCTCCGTTGAGGAGCTGGCTGCGACCATCAACGTGGTATCCGAAATGATACACGAAAATTCCAAGGACGCAGAAGATGCAAGCAAATGCACAAAGGAAGCCGCCGAGAAGCTCGGCGACACCTCTGCGAAGATGGAGAACCTCATCAGCGCAATGGAGGAGATCAAGAATTCCTCCGCAGAGACCAAGAACATTATCAAGACCATCGAGGACATCGCGTTCCAGACGAATATACTCGCGCTGAACGCAGCGATAGAAGCCGCGCGTGCGGGTGAAGCCGGAAAGGGCTTCGCGGTCGTGGCTGACGAGGTGCGCAACCTTGCCGCCAAGTCCGGCGAGGCTGCACAGAACACCACGAACATGATCGAAGGCACCGTTTCCGCAATTGAGAACGGCAGCGCCATCGTGAACGAAGCTGCCGCGATGATGACGGCGGTTGTAGAATCCTCTGCAAAGGTCGAGGAGATCAACAACAAGATCTCCGATTCCACAAAGGAGGCTGCGGATTCCATCAAGCAGATTTCTATAGGAATCGATCAGATCTCCAACGTAGTCCAGACGAACTCCGCGACTGCGGAGGAATCCGCTGCGGCTTCCGAGGAGCTTTCGGCGCAGGCTGCAACGATGAAGGGCCTTATAGGGAACTTCACGCTGCGTGATTCTGACGCCTCTGCCAACCTCTGATAGTTCAACAAATTAAGATCCCGCAGCCGTATGGCTGCGGGATTTTTTCATATTACGGTTATTTCCCAGAGTATCAGGGAACCGTCCATGCCGCTCATATCCACGGCGCAGTATTTTACGTTCCCATCGGCGTCGGTGAAGGAGATCCCATTGTTCGGGATATCTCCCAGGAAAACCAGATCCGCTTCCAGCGGGCGCTCCGGCGTAAGCTCGGGCTGCGAGTACAGCTCCTCGGCGGAGAACGTGAAGATCCCGTTCTCGTCGATGTCCTGCATTGCTATCGACAGCAGCCTGAAGTCGCTGACCGTGCTTTCTGCGGAGAATACCACCTTTACGGCTGATTCGCTGACCTCGGTTCCGTCGGTCTGACTGAATGTGTCGTGCTCACCAAGCTCCGGCACGTCCTCGAGGTACTGCGCCTTTACCGGAAGGCTCTCAGCCGTTCCGGTTCCGGGAAGCTCACCGGTCGGCATGGTTTCCGGAGGCTCCGCGGTATTTACAGGCTCGGTGCTCGGCGGTTCGGCGGTGGCTTCCGCCTGTGCGGAGCTTTCCGGCGTGGACTCCTTCGGCGCAGTTACGGACTGCTCGGACTGGCTGGTTTGGCTGATTTGGCTGGACTGGCTCGTCTGGCTCCCTGGCGATGTGACATTCCCGGTGCAGCCTGTCATCAGAAGCAGCGCAGATAGTATCGCGATTCTTTTTTTCATATAGCACCCTCCTTTGGTCTTTCTATTATACCCGCTTTTCCTGAAAAAGTCAATCCTTATTTCAGAGCGTCAGAATTTCTGAATTTTTCACATTTAGGTGTTGACATAACCCCTAAAAAAGTGTAAAATAAAAATGTATGCGTTAATTGTATTCCGGGAAGGCTCCCGGGCTTGAAAGGATAGATAAAATGGCATTCTTCGATTATTCACCGGAACTGGTGGAAGCAGGAAAAAAGGCAATGGAGCTGTGCGCTCCGCAGTTTGCCGAGTTCGACCGCATGGCGGAATACAACGGCGAGCGCGTTTTAAAGGCGTTCATCGACAACAGGATAAGCGATATCCACATGAAGGGGACTAACGGCTACGGCTACGGCGACGACGGCAGGGACAAGCTGGACGCGGTCTTTGCGCAGATACTCGGCGCCGAGGACGCCCTGGTGCGCCACAATTTCGTGAACGGCACCCACGCGATAACCACCGCGCTGTTCGGTATCCTACGCCCCGGGGACGAGCTGCTTTCCGTCACCGGCGACCCCTACGACACCATGCAGGGCGTAATTTCCGGCGATGGGATAGGTTCACTGAAGGATTTCGGCGTTAAGTTCGGCAAGGTAGACCTCCTGCCGGACGGCACCCCGGACTACGACGGCATAAAGCGCCGCGCGGGAACCTGCAGGATGGCTTATATCCAGCGCTCCAGGGGATATTCCCTGCGCCCGTCGCTGAGCATTGAGGTCATCGCGAAGATATGCGAGGCAGTACGCAGCGTTAATCCGGACTGCGTGATATTCACCGACAACTGCTACGGCGAGCTGGTCGAGGAAAAGGAGCCGGTTTCAGTCGGCGCCGACCTCATCGCGGGCAGCCTTATCAAGAATCTCGGCGGCGGAATCGCGGAGACCGGCGGCTACATCGCGGGCAGGGCAGACCTCGTGGAGCTGTGCGCGTTCAGGCTGACCACTCCGGGCACTGGCAAGGAGGTCGGCGCGAGTCTGAATCAGCTCCGCGGAATGTACCTTGGAATATTCCATGCGCCGGAAGCGGTATGCGCGGCGCTCAAGACTGCGGCGTTTGCGGCGGCTCTGGCGGAGCTTCTCGGCTTCGAGGCGTTCCCGAAGTACAGCGAGAAGCGCACCGACATCATCGAGGCGCTGAAGCTCGGCGGCGAGAAGCAGCTCATCGCGTTCTGCCAGGGCATTCAGGCCGGCTCCCCGGTGGACAGCTTCGCTTCCCCGGAGCCGTGGGACATGCCGGGCTACGACAGCCAGGTCATAATGGCGGCTGGAGCCTTTACGATGGGCGCTTCCATCGAGCTTTCAGCGGACGCTCCGCTGCGTGAGCCGTATGCTGTATGGCTCCAGGGCGGGCTTACGTTCCCGACGGGAAAGGCGGGCATCATGCACGCGGCGCAGTACATGCTGGACAAGGGTCTGGCGCACATCTGACAGCAGTAGGGTTCAACAGGTCGAAAGGACAGTAACATGATAAAGAGCATGACAGGCTTCGGCAGAGGTCATCAGGTACTTAACGGCAGGGATATCACCGTAGAGATACGCGCGGTGAATCACCGGTATTACGAGTTCAGCTCGCGGCTCCCGCGCAGCCTGGGCTACATCGAGGAGAAGCTCAAGAGCCTGCTCCAGGGCAGGATAAACCGCGGCAAGGTGGAGATATCCGTGCTGGTGAACAACGTTGAGGCCGCGGACGAGAAGATAACTATAAATAAGGAAATAGTAAAGGAATACGTTGACGCGCTGCGCTCCGTTAAGGAGGAGTATTCGCTGAACGACGGCCTTTCGCTGTCGGATATCCTGCGTATCCCGGACGCGTTCACCGTAGTAAAGACCGAGACCGACGAGGAGCAGCTCTGGGCTGACGTGAAGTCGGCGGCGGAGGAGGCTCTGGAGCACTTCATCGCGATGCGTGAAGCCGAGGGCGAGCGCATGAAGCGGGACGTAATGTCGCGCCTGGATAAAATCGAGGAGTGGGTCGGCGTAGTCGAAACGCGCTCCCCGCAGATGGTGGAGGACTACCGCAGGCGGCTCTACGACAAGATGTGCGAGGTGCTGAGCTCCACGAACATCGACGAAAACCGCATACTCATGGAGGCGGGGATATTCTCCGAAAAGACCGCCGTGGACGAGGAAACGGTACGCCTGCGCAGCCACATCGCGCAGTTCCGCACGATGCTGGAATCCGGCGAGCCTGTGGGCAGGAAGCTTGACTTCCTGGTGCAGGAGATGAACCGCGAGACCAACACCATAGGCTCCAAGGTGCAGGACATCGAGGTAACGCGCATAGTCGTCGACCAGAAGAGCGAGATAGAAAAGATACGCGAGCAGATTCAGAACATCGAATGATACAGACCCCGGGAGGCTCGGCTTCCCGGGGTTTTCCGTACTATTCAGCGGGTGCGGCGCAAACTTGACAAAAACAGCGCGTTGAGCTATAATAGATTCATATTATAAAAATAAATGCCGCGTTCTGCGGCTGTATCAAAGGATACGCAATGGGAAAGGAATAAAAAATGCCAGTAAAAATAGCCGACGGACTGCCCGCGCAGTCGATACTTGAAAACGAGCATATATTCATCATGACGGAGCACCGCGCGCTCCACCAGGACATACGTCCGCTGAAGATAGGCATACTGAACCTCATGCCGACCAAGGTCGCGACTGAAACGCAGATACTCCGCAGCCTGTCTAATACTCCGCTGCAAATCGAGGTGACTCTCGTGCAGACCTCAACCTACACCAGCAAGAACACCTCACATGAGCACCTGCTGAACTTCTACAAGACCTTCGACGAGATAAAGGACATGAACTTTGACGGGTTCATAATCACCGGCGCTCCGGTGGAGCACCTTCCGTTTGAGGAGGTCGACTACTGGGAGGAGATTTGCAAAATAATGGACTGGACGAAAACCCATGTGCATTCCACGTTCCACATCTGCTGGGCGGCTCAGGCGGCGCTGTACTACCACTACGGCATTCCGAAGTACCCGCTCCCGGAGAAGCTCTCCGGCGTGTTCAGGCACACTCTGCTCACACCGAAATCAAGACTGTTCCGAGGGTTCGACAGCGAGTTCTGGGCGCCGCATTCACGCCATACCGAGGTTCGCCGCGAGGACATCGAGAAGGTGCCGCAGCTCAAGGTGATGGCGGTTTCCGACGAGGCGGGCGTGTATGCCGTTTGCAGCGAGGACAGCCGCCAGTTCTTCATAACAGGGCATTCCGAGTACGACGCGGACACCCTGGCTCTGGAGTACAAGCGCGACCTTGAAAAGGGTCTGAACCCGAAGATTCCCGCTCACTACTTTCCGGATGACGACCCCGCGAAGCAGCCTGTGCTCAAGTGGAGGGCGCATTCCACGCTCATCTACACCAACTGGCTGAACTACTTCGTTTACCAGACCACTCCGTTTGATATTTCTGAAAAAATATAACAAATATTGTTGCATTTGTCGTATAATTATGTTATAATTCTATTACGGCACACGCCGAAAAATCAAATGAAACGAGGTACACGCTATGTTTGATATCTACGCAGCCCTGAGCGGCGGAATGATCGCGAATCTCCTGCTTACTATACTGGGACTTGTTATTTCAGTCGCGGCGGGGATCCTGCTTTACTGGAAGGTTTTCGGCCCGAAGGCGAAGGATCCGTCCGCGGGCAAATTCATGCAGTACGCGAACGGTCAGCGCTTTCTGCCGCTTTACATCGTGAAGATAACCTACTACTCCCTAGCGGCGTTCCTTGTGTTTATAGGCATTGCGAAGTGCATCACCACCATCGACGGATTCGGCGCTATATTCAAGTACGTCATCGTGGGAAACGTCGTTCTGCGCATTCTGTTTGAGACCGTTCTCGCGGTGAGAAAGAACGCCGGGATCGATACCGACAACAACACCGCAGACGAGCCGAAGGACAGCCAGTCCGCATTTGAGCCGAAGCTGCCGACTATTCCTTATCAGCAGCCCCAGCAGACTCAGCACCCACAGTATCAGCCGAATGCCCAGGCAGCGCAGCCTGTTCAGAGCGTTCAGCCTGTTCAGCCTGTTCAGCCGGTTCCGGTTCAGCCTGTGAACGCGGTTCCGACTCCTGTTGAGCCTGTGCCTGCTCCCACGCCGATTCCCGAGCCTGTGCCTGCTCCCGCGCCGATTCCCGAGCCTGTGCCTGCTTCCACACCGATTCCCGCACCTGCGCCCCAGCCCGTTCCCGCTCAGCCGGGAGCGAACTCCGCTTCCGCATTCTGTACATACTGCGGAAACGCAGTGAAGCCCGGCGCGAAGTTCTGCCCGTTCTGCGGGAAGCCTCTAGTTTAAATGAATCACGGCGGTTCCGATGAGCCGCCGTTTTTATTTCCGGTTCGCTTGACAAGCCGGGTCGGAGGGGGTATAATAGAAACATCAATTCACTGAGAGGAAATTATGACCGAGATAACAGTAACCAAAAACGACGCCGGGCAGCGCGCCGACAGATTCCTCACCAAAGCCTACCCGAACCTGTCGCTGCCGCTTATCTGCAAGCTGATGCGAAAGAAGCGGATAAAGCTCAACGGAGCCAGAACCGAACCGAACGTGAAGCTCAGCGAGGGGGACGTGTTCCGGTTTTACCTGAGCGACGAGCTGCTTGACACCGGAGGCAGGGAAAAGACTGCGGATTTCCGGGAGGTCCCGCCGGAAATAGACGTGATATACGAGGACGAAAATATACTTCTGTGCGACAAGCCGGTCGGAATGGTGGTACACGAGGACAACGACAACACCTCCGACACGCTGATAAACCGCATAAAATGTTACCTCTGGAAGCAGGGGGAGTACGACCCGGATAGCGAGCAGAGCTTTGTTCCGGCGCTGTGCAACCGTATCGACCGCAACACCGGCGGGATAGTCATAGCCGCGAAGAACGCGGAATCGCTGCGGGTGCTCAACCAGAAAATACGCGACAGGGAGCTTGTAAAGCTGTACCTCTGCGTTGTGCAGGGGGAGATTCCGAAGCGCGCCGACACGCTGACCGCCTACCTCGAGAAGCTGTCAGACGAGAACCGCGTGATCGTCTCCGACCGCAAGACCCCGCAGAACCGCACGATACTCACGAAGTACCGCGTGCTCGAGACCCGGGGCGGGAACTCGCTGCTGGAGGTCGACCTGCTGACCGGGCGGACTCACCAGATACGCGCGCATTTCGCGTATGTGGGGCATCCGCTCCTCGGCGACGGGAAGTACGGCAGCAACAAGCTCAACAAGGCGCTCGGCTACGACGTGCAGGCGCTGTACTCCTACAAGCTGCGGTTCGAGTTCACCACTCCGGCGGGCTGCCTGGAGTACCTGAACCACCGGGAATTCTCCGTGGCGGATATGAACTCAATATGGTTCGTGAAGAAGTTCCACGGCTCCGATTGACCGTTTTTGCGGGTGATTTGGTTTGCTGTTTCGGCGAAATGCACAAAAAAACTTGGCATTTTTTTAAGAAAGTCTGCAATTTATTTTCCTCAAACATCTTGATAAAATTACAGATTTTTAGTATAATAAATATGTAATGATATACCCGTCTGGGTGTGTCTGCTGCTTCGCCAGTCGGAGCAAATAATTATTTCTCAGGAGGAATATTCCAATGGCAGATGTTAAAGTTGCAATTAACGGCTTTGGCCGTATCGGACGCCTCGCATTCAGACAGATGTTCGGCGCTAAGGGCTACGATGTAGTAGCTATCAACGACCTGACCAAGCCCTCTATGCTTGCTCAGCTCCTCAAGTACGATACCGCTCAGGGCGGCTACTGCGGCAAGATCGGTGAGAATCTTCACACCGTTACCGCTGATGATGAGAAGGGTACTATCACTGTTGACGGCAAGACCCTGACCATCTACGCTGAGAAGGACGCTAAGGATCTTCCTTGGGGCAAGATCGGCGTTGACGTTGTTCTCGAGTGCACAGGTTTCTACTGCTCCAAGGACAAGTCCCAGGCTCACATCGACGCAGGCGCTAAGAAGGTAGTTATCTCTGCTCCGGCAGGCAACGATCTCAAGACCATCGTTTTCTCCGTTAACGAGAAGACCCTGTCCGCTGATGACAAGATCATTTCCGCTGCTTCCTGCACCACTAACTGCCTCGCTCCTATGGCTAAGGCACTGAACGATTATGCTCCTATCCAGTCCGGTATCATGAGCACGATCCACGCTTACACCGGCGACCAGATGATCCTCGATGGTCCGCACAGAAAGGGCGACCTGAGAAGAGCAAGAG
>OGDN01004979.1_pt1 | contig 10983 bp, 11 predicted proteins | sample 1570271 | NCBI WGS metagenome assembly OGDN01 (sample SAMEA4384481, study PRJEB24528) | human gut metagenome | reverse complement strand
AAAATGGGGAGAAATTTCTCATTTTAACTTGTACTAAATCTTGACATAGGACCACCACACTTCCGCAAGGGAAGTGACTGTGAGATGGATACCGGGATAGGAGGCGGAAAATATTTCAATCCACACTTCCGCAAGGGAAGTGACTTGTAACCACATCATTCATGTCAACAGTTTCCGAATTTCAATCCACACTTCCGCAAGGGAAGTGACTTAGTGCATTTTAAAGCAAAAAAATAAGGCCGGAATTTCAATCCACACTTCCGCAAGGGAAGTGACTTTTCTGCATTCAGCATAGTGTTCTGCAGTTCTATTTCAATCCACACTTCCGCAAGGGAAGTGACTGAATGGGCCAGTTTTTCTGATCTCATCAAAAATATTTCAATCCACACTTCCGCAAGGGAAGTGACTGATATACTCATACGGCCACCCCCATGCCTCAAATTTCAATCCACACTTCCGCAAGGGAAGTGACCGTCCCTGAATACTATACACAGCATCAAAAATGCATTTCAATCCACACTTCCGCAAGGGAAGTGACTGTATCTGCTGACAGACCATTAAACAGGTATAAATTTCAATCCACACTTCCGCAAGGGAAGTGACAATACTCGTTCCCGGTGGTATCTTCTCCCAAATAATTTCAATCCACACTTCCGCAAGGGAAGTGACCGAGTTTTCCAATCATTCCCTCAAGACCGCCAAAGATTTCAATCCACACTTCCGCAAGGGAAGTGACTGCAATATTCCACAAAAACATCTGTCTATTTTTATGAAATATCTATAAATATATTTGAATTTACTTTCGTATACTATTGAAATACTCTGTCTATACAAAAAGCACATTCAAATTTGTTTATTTTTACAGGTGCGAGTCTCCCGGTAATTTTATGTATGCTAGACACTCGCACCTGCAAATTATAAGAATAAAGGCTGATCGACTGCAATTCCTCGTTCTACACCTATATGCTCTATCTTGGTCTTATAATTATTTCCAAGATAGTAGAATCGCAAGCTATCTACTTTATCATCAATAATCTCTGTTAACAAAGATTTTAACGTCACACTTTGTGCCTGATCCACAATGCACTCAAATACGGAGTTCTGTACTCTTCTCCCATAGTTTTCACATTGTTTGGCTACTTTTCTAAGTCGCTTTTTTCCGGCTTCATTTTCTGTATTTACATCATATGTAATCAACAACAGCATATTTCCACCTCATTTCCACAGAAATACAGGATAGCCATCTAAATCTCCACGTAAATACCTTGCAAGCAACATTGCCTGTACATACGGAACCATCCCCCATTCAACTTTTTCTTTCAAATATGGATGTGTAATAACTTCTTTTTTCTTATTCTGCCACTCAACTAATAACTTTTTCCGCAAATCATCCCCCATCAAGACAGCTCCATTTTCTTTTTGGGAGAAGTTTTTTCCATTCACAATTTTTTTATTGATCAATGACAAAACAAACCGATCTACATATACACTTCTCAGTTCTTCTATTAGATCTAATGCCAATGATACTCTCCCCGGTCGGTCTGTATGAAGATATCCGACATAAGGATCCAGTCCTACCACTTCTAACGCAGATGTAATCTGATTTGTTAATAAGGTATATACAAAAGATAACATCGCATTTACATTATCTTTAGGCGGTCTTTTATTTCTCCCCTGAAAATTAAATTCTTTTTTCTGTTGCAGAATCAATTCATTGAAAACGCCAAAATAAATACTGGCTGCTTCTCCTTCATAACCTCTCAATTGGTCTTTCGATTCTGCATTCTGTATATACTGTAACGATTCTTTTAAATGCAAAGATGCTTTCTTCACGCCTTCTACATCTATCTGCATTCCGTGATCACGAATTGCCCGTTCTAGTACCCATCTTGCATTATAAACTTTTCCCGTAATACAATTTTTTGCAATTGTGAGACTTATTTCATCATCTTTGCTACTTTTATACTGTTGTTCCCGTAAAAGAACATTTCCCTGAACCTTCCCAGTTACTCTTGCCAGAAATTTCCCCTGAGGAGTGAGATAACAAAGTGAAATATTTCTTTCAGCACATGCTCCCATTAACGCCGGACTGGTTCCCCGATATCCAAAAGAAACAATTCCATCCAAATTGTGTAAAGGCAATCTTCCCAATTCTTTTTTCTCATCGTATACAACCAGATTTTCTCCATCCAATGCCAGATAACTATTCTCAGAGGTTACATATAAGGTGTTTAATAATTTTCTCACTGCTCGTCCTCCTTCAGTGCCTGTGCTATATAATCAGAAACTGATATCGTCTTTTCTAATTTGGGAAGACAGATTTCCTTTAAAGAGCATGAATTACAAGCCTTACTCTTTTTGACTTTTGGCGTATAACCTCGCTCATAATACTGATGCATTTCCTGAAATATTTCTTTTACTTCATCACGCAGTTCCTGTGAAAATGTAATATTCTCTCTTCTCCTCGTTTCTCCATAATAAAGTGCCCCTTCAGATATTGTAGTAGAAAACATTTCTTCCAGACACATTGCCTGTGCTGTTAGCTGTAATTTATCTTCGTCCGTTATCTTAGGCTTTCCTTTTTTATATTCCACAGGAAAAACAGAATATAATCCTCTATGACCAGACAATGTAATTCCATCTTCGCATTTATGAAATTCTACCAGGTCACATTCCCCACTAACTCCAAGCTCTTTCGAGGAAACCGGAAGTGCCCGAACAAGAAGTGTCTCTTTTCTTTTTTCTTTTACACTGGGATCATGGACTTTTTTATGCATTAATTCACCAATAACTGTATGAACATTTTCACTCCACTGCTGCTCAATATGGATCAAAGCCCATTGCCGTCGGCAGAATTTAAAATGCTGTATCCCCGACAACATTAAATATTCGTCTTCTTTATATGCCATCAAATCATCCTTTTCATCTCAACTGAATCTGGAATCATTTCCTCGTGAATCTGAACTGTATAATCCTGATATTTTCTTGGATATTCAATTTCTTCTTTTTTTCTTACTTCGACTGCATCAAAAAGCTTATATGCCGGACAATCCCCCAGTTCCTTGCTGTGCTTAAACACAATAAGCTCCCGGACAGCCATTTTCCCTCTTGCAGCTGAATGATCATTTTCAAACATATTAATAATTGCCTCCCACAAAAGATCTAAGTCTTCCTCTGAAAATCCTGTCACTTTTCTGGCCAGATTCGCTGAAATATATCCTTCCACTCGATACAATCCATACGGAACAATATTTTTTCTTCCCATTTCAGTACTCTTATTTTCAGCATCTTTTTCCGTTGTAATTGCAACTCTTGTAATCGTAACTTCCTGACTGACAATCGGATCGATACTTCTTGCAAAGCCAAGCTGTACCGGTCCCCTTACCTGTCCACAATTCAAAGAAGCTTTTACAAAAGTGGTCATAACTGCACCAAAGGTACGAATATCATAGAAATTATCACACATATAATCTCTCAGTTTTATATCCACGTCTTTATCTGATTTTTTTAATTTCTTCAATGCTTCGGTAACTTTTTTGTCCTCTGTTTCTGTAATTCCAAGGCTTTCACAGGCTTCCCGGTCGCTTCTGTTCAACGGAACATCTTCTTTGATGTAGATTTTATAACCTTTTGCATCTTCCTTTACTGTTTCCACATAATTACGAATTTTTCGCTTCAGACACACGTCTGTAACCAGTCCCAATCCACTTTCCGGATCTATTCTTGGCATATTACCAGAATCCGGATCTCCATTCGGATTTCCATTTTCTACATCAAACAGTACCACAAACTCATAACGATTTTTAATTGCTTCTCCCATTTACTTGTCCTCCTTTTTTTCGTACTTCTTTTGTATCTGATGATAATATCCTAACATGAACCTTCCCTGCTCCTCTAATGATAATCGCTTCGGAATTCCTGCATTTTCTTCTGACACATCTAATTTTCCCATCAGATCAGCCAACACTTTTTCATAATATATTTTTCTGGCAACTGATTCCCGGTCTATTTTCTTGATATGACTATTTTTCAATTTTATCAGAACCGGAAATATTGATGCTGGTGTTGCACATGCAGAATTAAAATATCTGTCTCGAATTGTTGCATTAATTCCAGGATTCGCATCCTTTTGAATTGATTCCAGTACTGCAAATATTCTTCCAAGTACATAGGAAGTCTCTATACACTCTTCATTTAATCCCATACTATCGTCTCCTTCTTTCCATCCACGGTTTTTAATTAAAAAGGCTTTTATAATTGCCGCTCTTCCATAAGTAACATTTCCCTGTTCGGCTCTTATTCGTATCAGCGTATCCGTATATAAGCTTTCTGGATATCTTGAATCTTCCAGAATTGCTCTTAATACCATTGATGCCATATTAGGAACTGGAGTTTTATCCTTTGACTTCTGATTCACTGTTTCATCCAGCATCTTCTTTACTCCCAGATATTCATTCTCCACCCAGGAAGGTTTTACAATTTCCATTCTCTGATAATGTCTAGAAATATTCTTAATAATGGTTCCAAATGAATTTTGATAAAAGAACCGAACTGATAATCTTGCTGCATTTGGTGCAAGACACAGGATATAAAATGGCTGATTCGGATCTAAGTTGATATCCTCAAGGTCTACCCATAATCCCTTCTCTAAATTTCCAAATACTTTTCTCATTTCTTTCTGATTATCCGGCTTGGGATTCATCCAGGACAAAAATGTCTTTTGATATTCTTCTTTTCCTGATTCTGCCCAGAATACAATCATGGAATCTCCTAATGGAAATTGATATTCTCTTTGACTCAATAAATAATTTAATGCTGTTGTGTATGCAAACTCCGCATACTTTCCGACCGGTGCATTATAACTTTGTTCTTTTCCATAAGACTCGAATGACGGAGCATTAAATGACACAAGTGCTGCTCCACTTGACTGTGCTCCCGGAACTCCTTTTATTCCTCTATGAATACGTGCTATCTCTGTTTTCTGTCCTGTCACAAGACAGATTCCTTTCTTTCCACTATTTTCTTTTACTTGCAGCTTGTCCCATAGCTTCTTTATTTCATCGTCTTCCTGTGCATAAATCCCTTTCATACTAAAGATAATATTTCCGCCTTCATTCAGTTCTTCCCAATGTTCTTTAATCACAGGATTCTTCTTTGCCTGTTCCGGATTCCAGTTTTTAAAGTAAAGACAGATTGCTTTCGCCATTTCTCCCTCTGCCTCTCCAAGAATTGCTAAGTGCTTTTCCCTTGCCGCATGAAAGCAGTCTATAACTCTCTGATTTGTTCCTTCTGCATCAATTCCAAGAAAATACTTGGCATTATCACATAAAAAGTTAGAAGCAATCCCTGAAGATCTTGTAACCATTTCCGGTACATTTAAAGGTTCGGGAACCCATACTTTCTTCTTGCCTCTTTGCTCTTCCTTTTTCAATGAAATAATCGTTTTTATTGTTCCATCCGCATTTAATTCTATTGCATGCGATACTTTTGCCTGACACCAGCCTGGTTTTGCTGCTTTTCCCTGCTGTACGAGTTCCTCGTAATACTTTACCAATGCCTGCAGAATCATCTGATCACCTCACAGTTTCGTAAATCCAGCACTCCTTTTCTCATGACTGCTCTGAAAAACATCGGCTGTATTTCATCCAGATTACTATAATCCATATCATACAACATAAATCCCAGATCCTTTTCAGGCACTGTATCATAACTGGTATGTATCTCTTTTTCTTCACATAAACAGAACTGAGCCGGAAATTCTCTGCACCCAAAATATGGCATATGATAGCACTCTCCTCTTTTTAAACGACGCATGATAATATCTTTAAATTTTCCAGGATTGTCCGATGCATTTGCCTTATTCGTCATTTCAAAATGTGCTTCTATGATATAGCATACATCACATAAAATTAGAGAGGCTCTCTGAACAATGTCTTCTTTTGTACTAAGATAAAGTGGTTTATCTGCCCCATTATACACTTGCAGTACATTGCTGGCAGATATCTTGCTTTTTACTTCATTTCGCCTGACACTTGTAAAGCGGATTGGATTCTTCACATAAATCTTATCAATAACCCATTTCAGACCGGGATGCCAGTATATTGCTTCCAGAATTCCACGTGCTGCCGAAGGTGTCATAACATCATAAGAACATCTTTCAACCTTCATCTCCGGTCTTGAGAACAAAGCATAATCCCCCCACACTTTTACTTTTACACCTATGCCCATCTATAATACTTCTCCTTTCTTATAGCATGCTGCAATATAATCCCGCGGCTGGTAATAAAAATCTGTATTATAGTCTGATATTTTTTCATCTATCCACGAATGATAAACTTCCCATAACCCTTTTAAAATATCAGAATCTTTATAACTATCCTCTATCAGGCGTTCATACACTTCACCAATATCCCAATAATCAGGAATTCTATAACGGCACTCAATTACATTATCAAAATTTCCTGTTGTGATCTTACATTCGGTTACGAATTCATGTGCAACCTTTTCAATTGGTTCACAGTGCAGCACATCCGCATATTCATAGATTCTGTCTATGTTCTCTTTGCCCAGGGCCTCTGCTATTTCACATCTGGTTTTCTTTTTTAAACGTCCCATATATTCAATCAGACTGCACGTAAAAAATAAATTATTATTATTTTTTGTTCCCATTTACTGCCTCACTTCCTACATACTGTAATGTATCTAATGCTGATATCGTATGAAAGCTGATCTGATGTGTCGGATGATTGAATTTAACAAGTTCCCAAAAGGCAGCTCTTGATATTTTCCCATCTATAAAATTCTGTACATAATTATAAATGGTATCGTCCGCCATTGGTCCCTCTACAATATCATAATCATGCGATTGTCCGCTTCGACAGGCAACAATAAAATCCAACCATTCTTCTGTCATTTCTTCAAAGATCAAATACTTTAATTTTTTATCCGGTATATATTCATAACAATTCACATATCCTTTGCGTCCGTAACGAGTTGCCCATCGTTCCGCCTGTTCCTGCATCCGGGTACAATAAAAGCCGAAATAAAAATCTTTGTTATACACTGCTTTCCTTATCTCTGGAAATTCTACAATCTCTTTGCTTCCATGGTACAAAATCAAAATTCTTCTCCTCCTTCCGATTACATAAAATCGCTAAATTACACTATAAACTCTATTTACTAAAAATATAGTATCTACTTATACTATTTTCATTCTTTATAAAATCACTATACTACAGTTTATTTTGGTAATCAACATCTTTTATTCATTTTAAATTCCATTGAAAATACTTTTTCTTGAAATATTTCCTATAACCGTTTATACTTATGTTGTCTGGTATTCCAGTGGATTGAAATAATGGTATTTTTAATGAAAAAGCTGAGGGGGTTGTCACGACAGTCCCCTCTCTTTATTTCCGTAAGCAATGAGCCAAAATCTGTACTAGCACACAAAAGACCTTGCAACTGCCTCGGTAACTTGAGGAACTCGCAAAGTGTGTTTCTCAAAATCCACAATCCATATCACACAAAGAACGCCATTCCATCCTCTAATGAAAAATCCAGTCCATATTCTTCTGAATACTGCTCTCCATCAACCAACTCATAAAAATCCTGCATCTCTTCTGATACTGGTCTGAGCATACCTGCTCCATTCAATCTGTCGAAAAATCTGTTTTCTGATTTTGCATTGTCATATATCTGAATGCAATACTGTCCTGCTTTCCGCATTCTTTCCCTCGTTACTCCTTTAATTCGTAATTCCTGTAATAATTCATCTGCTTCAGGCTCCCTGTTGATAAATATAGTCTTTGTATTTTCTTCGATTAATTTAAATTCCTTTGCAACTTCTGCGAAATTACATTCCATCTTTTGAAATTCATCCATAATCTTTTTCTTATCCAGACTTGTGCCTCTATAGTGGTATAGTCTTGTAAAATAATCATGAATCGCTTTTAAATCTGCTATATCAGTATAATCCTGTAAAATCCCTTTGGATACATCAATCTGTTGCCTTTGGTTTGGTACACTATAAGACTCTTCTAAGTCAAATATATAAACCATGCTTTCTGACAATTCTCTTTTTCCTTCACGGTTACATCTTCCCGCTGCCTGTATCATAGAATCAAGCCCCGCTATCTGACGATACACTGTTGCAAAATCTAAATCTACTCCTGCTTCTACAAGACTTGTAGAAATCACAATGCATTTCTCATTATTTTTTAATCGTTCTCTTATTCTCTTTAACACACGTTTTCTGTGCTTCGGATACATACTTGTTGACAGATGATAGATTCCTTCTCCTTGTAATTCTTTATAAATCATCTGTGCTGCTTTTTTCGTATTTACAATACATAATGCATTATTTTCCTTCTTCAGTTTTTCAAGCAGATCATCCTCTCGTATCCTTCCCAGATTCTGATAATTTACGCGTTTAAAAAAAAGGAATTGTTCTTCCATTCTTGGACATAATTCTTTTATTAACTCATTTTTAGAAAAAAACGAATCTAATGCCGGCTGCGTTGCAGTACATAATACTATGCTGACAGAATAACTGTCCACCAATTCCTGAAGCATCGCTATACAAGGTTTCAGATAATCCATCGGCAGCATCTGTGCTTCATCGAATATAACAACACTGTTCGCAATATTATGTATCTTCCTACATTTCGAGGATTTATTTGCAAATAATGATTCGAAAAACTGTACATTTGTTGTTACCACAACAGGCTTGTCCCAATTTTCACTTGCAAGCTGCATCGGTTTAAATTCTTCTGAGCTTTCATAATCTACATTATAATGATTCTCCAGAACATTTTCCTCACCAAGTATTTCTCGAAATACCTGGGCGTTCTGTTCAATAATGCTTGTATATGGAATTACATAAATGATACGATCCTTATGATTCTTTACCGCATGTTCCAGAGCAAATGCAAGAGAAGCAACAGTTTTTCCACCCCCTGTTGGCACTGTAAGACGGAAAATCCCTTCTTTTTGCTTTCCCTCTTTTATACAATGACTCAATATCTCTGTTCTTCGACCATTTATTGTGTCTGCATCTGTATTTTTCAACCATTCGGAAATATGATTTTTCAATCTATTCTGTAAAGTTACCATGGTCTCTCCCGAATTTCTTCCTGTATCTCCATTTTTCATGAATGATTCTGTGTCCAGAAAATCTGCATCTACAAGACATGAATACAACATTCTGATAAATGTTCCCAGTGAAAAATCCATATTTCTGTCTTCTTTAAATGTAATCGGTTCCGTATCCAGATCTGGAATTTCGACCTCATCTTTATAATCCTGATAGTCGCAGATTTTTTTCTTCCATCTTCCACATAAGCTGGAACTTATTGCAGTATTTCCATAATCAGGCAGTCCAGCATGATGACCTGCAATGCAATAACTTAGAATGGGATAATAACCTCCAAGTTCTTTACAGACCTGAGCTCCTGCCGTAGCATGATCCACTTTATCATTTGTATTCTCCTGTATTTTTTTCTGAAATTCTTTCGAGTATTTTCCGATATCATGCAGCATTCCACAGCAATAGCCCCATTCTCTTTTTCCAAACTTTTCTGCAAAGTTCCCAGCTCTCTCTGCCGTTCCTTCCAAATGTTCTTTTACAGTCTGTACTCTTTCTCCATCTTTATGTGCGATATATCCCATTTTATTACCATCCTCTATATCTTCTCCATTATTGTTACCCTGTCATTTTAAAGAACATCCTCACTTACACGGTTACATATTTCTCCGCTTCTTCTTTGCATTTCAACGTATTTCCATGCCCAATTACATATTTCATACATTCTTTTCCCTGCTCTTCTTTTCCGATTCGGTAGTAACATACTCCCAGCAGGAATCTGCGTGTAACCTCATAATAAGGCAGCTTTTCCGTATCATTTTCCAGTAATCTTACTGCTGCCTCATCTTCACCTTTCAGCATCAAATTTTTTGCCATAAACAGTGGATTCTTTTGAAATACTTTCCCTGCTTTTTCTAATGTAGCCGAATAACCTGCCGCATCTTTCTCCTGATATTTCTTCGACAGTTCGAGATTCGTCATGACCTGCTGCCAGGAACGTCCCTCTCTTTTTCCTTCCCATTCATTCTTTATATACTCTTCTGCCTTCTGCAACTGCCCATTTATGATCAGTGCAACTACATATTTAGACTCAGCTATCAGCATGACACTTTTTTGAAATCCATGATAATCCAAGCTCTTTCCGTACTTTATCAACTCTTCCAGCATTTCTGAATATTTTTCTGCATCACATTGCTGTGACAGAATCCGGTCAATTTTTGAAAAATCTCTGAGAATGTCCCTGATTAAAATGAATATACCTGCAATCAGATCAACCACCACGCAAATCCACAGAAGCCAGGGATCTGTCGTGACCCAGCCCGGCTGCTTCACATCGAAAAAGAGTACTGTCTCCTGATGCGGGAACGGATTTCCTTTGAAAATACTCACCACACAGATCAATGCTGCATAAATCAACAGCACATTCCGTATCATCCTGATGCGTCCATTTTTCTGCTTTTCATAAATCTTTTTTATCTGCTCTTCCATTTTCTCTACCTCGCTGTCACACTATTTTTGTACCTACAACATAATTATACATAAATTAATATTGTAGCGAATCTCTGTTCGGTTGTACAATATCTACTGCTGCCTGTTCTTCTTTCTCCGCTGTTTTGCAAAAATCTTCTACTTTTTCACGATTGACCATATCAATCTGATTATCACAATCTACTGCCGCATATCCTTTTTCTTCCAGACAATTGATAATTTTTCTTTTCACCTTTAATGTATTTAACTCCGACTTCTCCTTCATATAAACAGACCGAAAAGTTTGCGCTGTTTTTTTTACTTCTGCATTCATTTCAGATTCTACGGTTTCTTTCTTTTCTTCTTTTTCCGTAATTCGATTTTGTCCGCACCCTGTAAAAACAATAAGAACTATCAATATCATCGCAAAT
>OGDN01004977.1_pt1 | contig 10989 bp, 4 predicted proteins | sample 1570271 | NCBI WGS metagenome assembly OGDN01 (sample SAMEA4384481, study PRJEB24528) | human gut metagenome | reverse complement strand
TCTGTCGGTATCGGGACCGGAGAAGCGGTAACTGCCCCCTCTGAAGGAGCCGGTGTCCGGGTTGCCGGTGGTGTCGCTGTTTTCGCCGGTTCTGTTACAGCCGGTTCCGTTGTTGCAGGTTCTGTTACGGAAGGCTCTGTCACTGATGGTTCTGTTGTTGCAGGTTCGGTAACTGCCGGCTCTGTTTCCGACGGCTCCGTTGTTGCAGGTTCCGTTGCCGACGGTGTCACAGTCTGTGCCGGCTGCACACTTTCTTCTATATTCTCTGCCTTTTTCAGACTCTGCTGCTTCTTATCATTCGGTAACTGTTGTGATGCATATACCTTTTTGATATTCATTCCAAAATCCGCTGCCATCTTCCTTTCTGCCTGCAGGTCATTTCCCGCGCAGGTCTCCAGCAGTAATACCACTGCCAGCATAAAACATTTCCATTTCATTCTTCGTTTCACTGTACTTACTCCCTTCAATATACTCCTGTTTTTTATTTATTATACAGATTCCAGCCACAAAAGTCCATTTCCCGGACAGAGATATGTTCGGAAATTGCAGCTTATTTCCGTAAAAAATTATGTAAAACAAAAAACGGTCAGACAAATCAGAAATTCTTCCGACTTGTCTGAACCGTTTGGCTTCTCACTTAATCAATCACCTTGATGCTCTTGATCACCGGCTGATTCTCTGCGGCAACCGTACCATTCTCATCCTCAACCTGTGTATCCTCGCAGATCTTATCAACAACCTCCATGCCCTTCGTCACAGTTCCAAAAGCAGCGTACTGACCATCCAGTCCCGGATTATCCTTATGCATAATAAAGAACTGAGAGCTGGCACTGTCATAATCCTGCGACCGTGCCATGGAAATCGTACCACGCACATGGGAAATACTGTTCTCAACGCCGTTCTCAGAAAACTCCCCCTTGATCGTCTTGTCTGACCCTCCGGTACCATTGCCCAGCGGATCACCACCCTGGATCATAAATCCGGAAATGATCCGGTGAAATGTCAGACCGTCATAAAATCCGTCTTTGGCAAGATCCACAAAATTCGTCACAGTGATCGGTGCCACGTCCGCATCAAGCTCGACAGAAATAGTTCCGTAATCCTTCACCTTGATCTTAATATGATGCTTACCGGAAAGCAGATCGCTGTCTTCGTTATCAGAAGCCACATTGCTTTCTGCATCCGCTGCCGGAGAAGAGACCGCCGCCGAGGAAACATTCCTGTCTGCAGCCGTATTATTGTCTGTACTTCCACATCCTGTCAAACACAATGCTCCAAGAAGCACTGTCATCAAAATACTACTTATCTTTCTCATAAAAACCTAACCTTTCTTTCGACTTTAAAATCACTTTTCTTTCACTCAAATTTTGAAAAAAACTATAGAGCATCATACCACAAACTTTTGATTCTGTCTATTCTAAGAAAAATGCCCCCTTTCGGAAAACAGTTTTTTATGATCCTACCTGTTTTCCCAAAAGGGAGCATATCCTATTTCGTCAGGATTTTTTCACAAAATATTTTGTACTATTTGTATACCTCTTGAATTTCCTGTTGCAGCTCTTCACACTCCTCCGGCTGCACAGGATATCCGAGATACGCGATTCCACGATAAACAGAATCAGTAATCTCTCCCGATTCTTCCATCACGCTGCAGATTGTCACAATCAGCTCCTGCTTGGCGGCGACCACCTTCTCATCCGCATCATAAAACTGTGTCATGTCATAATCCGAGGTATTTCCGCACGGATTTTTGCAGACCGCACAGTCCGGTGCGATCACATTCTTTGCCGCATGGATCTGCCTCACCATATCCTCTTCCCTGTCCGGCTCACGCAGATGCAAAAAAGCCTCCCTGATCACCTCATCTGTCTGTTCTGTTCTGCCATTGTTGGACACCGCACCTACCAGTCCGATCAACGCACTTATTACTTTATCTCCTGTCATCAAAATATCCTCCTGTCAGATCATATCTTTTCCACCACAGCGCTGTCCCATATTATGGACAGACCAAATCACGAACGTTCCAAATTACGAACACACCATATAAACGCTTTCGCACATCGGACATCCGACTCCTGAAAATGATTCCCTTCGTTCCATTCCAGCGTTGTCTGGATCCCCTGCTCCTGCAATTGTTTATATTGTTCACGAATGCGGTCTCCCACCGCTGCCATAACCCGGTTCCTCGTTTTCTCTTCTCTCTTGCCAAGACTTAAATAAATCCGTTCTGTCTGTACGGCATGCTTCCCCGCATATTCATCCCACTTTGGAAACCATACTGACGGAGACACTGCCGCAACCGCCGCAAACAGATCCGTCTGATACGCACTCCAAAGTGAAAACAGTCCTGCAAGTGAATAGCCGCCAAGCACCACAGGCACATCAGAAGCTGCTGCGTAGTGTTTCACCACAAACGGCACGAAGCTTTCCTGCACAAACCGAAGCGTGCCAGCCGCTCCGGTGCCAAAGCCCTCCGTCCCGAACACAGACGGTGCCTCCCACGGTGAAAGCTCCCGATTCCAGTCCCGTACCAGAAATGCCGCCAGTACGACCGGTTCCGTCACCCTGTCACCGATCATAGAAACTTCCTTCTCCAACTGAGCCATCTCATGTTCATTCACCGGCTGGATCAAAATATATTCCGCATCCGAGCTGCCATGTATCACGCACTGTTTATCTTCCAATAGAAATTTCTCGTTTATCATGTTCTCACCTTCAATGATTGTTTGTCATGTTTATTTAAGCAAAAATAGAAATTTTCGTCAAGGAGAAGAGGATGTGGCACGGAAACCTTCTGTACTAAAAAACGGACACCACATTTTTGTGTGATGTCCGCTTTTCTATTTTCACTACATCATATACATTTTAGCATATTATCTAGCGAATTTTTCTCTGGCCAGTAATCCCCGTCTTCTTCAGCCAAATCTTATACTGTTTTTTGCATTTCTTCGGCACCTTTACAACAGCCTTTTTGTGTACTTTATAAAATGCTTTCTTTCCGACTGTTTTGGCAGTTAATTCCTTCGTCTTGATCACAATGTTTTTCAGATTTGAGCATCCGTAAAATGCTTTTTTGCCAATCTGAACCACATTTTTACCAATGACGATCTTCTTAAGCTTTTTGTTATTATAAAACGCTTTTGCTGCAATGGAGGTCACCTTGTATGTTGTTCCCTGCAGTGTTACTGTTGCCGGGATAACCACCGTGCCTTTTGCCTTTGCATCTGCTTTCTGATACTCCACAGTGTCATCCGCCGTGATCCGGTAGGTGACACCGTCCTTCACTAACACTGTTCCAACGGATACGGTGTCCCCATGAGAAGGATCCGGCGATACCATCCCCTGATCCAGTGAAGGAAGTGGCTGTGATGTTCCATCCGGTGCTGCCGGCTGAGTTGGTATTGGTGCCGGTGTTTCGCTCGGCTTTACTGTTGGTATTACCGGCTCTGTTGGCACTGGTGTCTCACTTGGCTTTGCTGTTGGCGTTACCGTTCCTGTCGGTGCCGGTGTCTCGCTCGGCTTTGCCGTCGGCGTTACCGCCTCCGTTGGCTGAGGAGTCTCACCCGGTTTCACCGTTGGTGTTACCGTCGGCACTGTGCTCTCGCTCGGTTTTGCTGTCGGTGTTACCGTTTCTGTCGGTACCGGCGTCTCTGTTGGCTTCGGACTCTCGCTCGGTTTCACTGTCGGTGTTTCCATTGGCACTGGTGTCTCACTCGGTTTCACTGTCGGTGTCTCCGTCGGTTCTATCGTTGGAACAGGCGTCTCGGTCGGTGCCGGCGTTACCTTCGGTATCATAATGATACTTTCCGGATTGATTGCATCACACAGAGTACAGTGGATCGATTTCTGTCCTTCTTCGTCCTCAGAAGCCTCTCTGTCAATCACATATTCCTCTCCCCAGACATGTGCATCCGGATCAATTGGAAGTATGACCTCTCTTGATTCACCGCATCCGCCGCACACTTCCACTGCCCTTCCTGTCTCGGAACAGTTCGCATATTTAATCACAACCGGCTCCCCGTAGCTATGTCCCACTGTGACAAGACATTGTGCCGTCACCTCTTCATTATCTGCCGCAATCGCAGAGATCGTTGCGGTTCCCGCTGCAACAGCGCTTACCACGCCATCCTCGGAAACAGTGGCAACCGATTCATCCGATGACTTCCAGTTGATTCCCGGCTTGGTAATATTTTCCGGTGCGGCAATGGCACTAAGCGTTGCCGTCTTTCCCGGACAAAGTGCCAGCTCATCCTGATCAAGCGTTATGTCGGTTGTGTATATCTGCTCGGACTTTGTTCCCAGCGCATAAACGCTGAAATGCTCGGTCTGGAAGGTAAACTTGCCGTTCTGGTACTCTGCATGCATGTCAGTGATCGTTCCGTCTTCCTCGATACGGTAAATCACCGCATCCTCCGTCAATACACCATCCGGAACCGGTATCTCCACATCCACGCTCTGTCCCGGCTGGACCGCAGCCTCATTTTCATACAGACTGATATCAAAGATCGGCGTCACAGGCTTATGTCCCTTTGCCGCTTTGATCATTTCCTGAATGATCTTCCAGAACAGTTCCCATCCCTTCGGATACTTCTTCTGCAATACTTCCTTGGTGATCTCATCCACACCAAGTGTCATGTCCTTATCCATCTCACTGTCATCTGAATTGCTGACAATGATTCCTGTCTTATCATCCTTCAAACCGACTACGGTCACCTCGTAAGAGGCTGTCTTATCTCCTACCGTTGCCGTGATCGTTGCCTTTCCGGTCTGAACTGCTGTTACAACACCGTTTTCATCAACTGTCGCAATGGATGGATCAGAGGATTCCCACTGAACCGTTGTATCATCTGTCGTATTCTCCGGCTCATAGATTACGCTTAATTCCTTCTTTCTCTCCAAACGCAGGGTTCCGGTGGCTGTGTTCAGCTTGATCCACTGCAGTGGTGCGAAAACTTCCACCTCCATCTCACATCCTCTGCCGTTGACCAGTGCAATGATCTTCGCATGTCCCGGTCCCTTTGCCGTCACCGTCCCGTCGGCATTTACCGACAATACACTGCGGTCTGTGCTGATCCATGTCACACTCTTATCATCAGAGGTATTTACCGGATCATATGTGATCTGCAATTTCTTTTCATCTCCAACATTCATCTGCGCGATCGTTTCCTTAAAGGAAATTGACTGCAGCGGAGCGTATACCTGCACCGTAAGGCTGGTTTCAGCCAGGTTTCCATGACGTATCGTAATGTCTGACTGTCCCGGTGCTGCCGCCGTGATCTCTCCATCCGCAGAAACTGTTGCCACACTCTCATCGCTGCTGATCCACTCTGTGGTATCGGTATCATCCTTTGGCACAACAATCTCTGCCGGGATCTGATAGGTTTCTCCCACATTCAATTCCTTCTGATACTCACTCAGCTTAATTCCATAATTAACCTGCGTTACCGTCACGGTACACTCTGCCTTGATCGATGGATCTTCCTTCAGGGCTGCCGTGATCACAGATACCCTTCACCGTGCCATCCTCTGTCACAGTAGCCACTGTCTCATCGGAGCTGCTCCAGAGTAACGTATCATCGTGACTGTACTCCTCCGGTGCATATGTCACAGTCAGCTTCTTTGTATATCCTTCCTCGACCTCTGCACTCTCCGGCAGTGATACACTCTGTATCGGTGTGTCATAAACCGCATAAGCATTCAGATCAGCGGTTAAGGTTGCCGGCAGCTTATCTGCCTTTCCGTCTCCATCAATATCCCATCCAATGAATTTAGCACCATCCGGCAGATATTGATCGATCAGGGACTGTGCCGGTGCCTGAAGCACCTGTGCGGACAATACAGGTTCCATCTGAAGAACCATGCCATCCACCCAGAAGGTTGCCTGATTCCACTCACCATCGTAGTAGAGGTTATCGAGACGCTGTTCGTCGTTGAAATTGATATTACTAGGGATTTCATCATACCACCCATACTCACCTGAATCTGTTAATATACTAACCTTAGGACTGTCTGAATGAAATATCGTCCATGTGGTTGCGTTCATCTTCGGGATACGGATATATTCAAGATTTAATGTGTTAAAAAACAACGTACTCACCATTTCATTTTTCGAAAGGTCTGCTTCACACAGCACATATTTCAGACTGGCACAATTACTAAACTCTGCAAATTCATGCTCGGTAAATGACTCCGGTAACACAATACTATAAAGCTTTCCACAAGAGCCAAACGCATAATTTCCCATTCCAATTAAGTTCTTACTCATTTTTACCATTTCCAGATTTTTACAGGAAGAAAATGCAAATTCATTAATATAATGCAAAGAATCCGGAAGTGATATCCTCTCTAAAATTTCATTATAGCTTAGGCATCCAGCTGCAATCAAACGAGTTCCTTCCCTTATTTTCAAATACTTTGGCATATGTTCGCTATTACTATATACTGCGTACGAGCCAACATAAAGAATACCATCCTCCCAATTTTTATTATTCCAATAATATTTAGTTGCATAAAATGCACCCCGACCAATAAATGATACATTTTCCCCAATAATAATATCATTTAACGCGATACAATAACTAAAACATTCGTCTGCAATATATTCCAAACTATCCGGAAGTACGATCTTTTCCAACTTCTCTCTGTTTGCAAAAGCAGATTTTTCAAGACGCTTCACACCGTCAGGTACAACTACTTCACCTCTGATCATCATTGGCGTCAGTATAAGTTTCGTCCCATCTTTATTGTACAGAATACCATCCTGTGCCTTAAAATGTTGATTATCCTCCGCAACACTGATATATTGCAATTGACTGCATCCTCGAAAAGCAAAATCACCAATTTTATTTAATTTCGATCCAAGAGTTATATATTTAAGACCGGTTTGTTCAAAAGCAGATGTTTCTATTTTCTGAACACTATCTGGAAGTTCCATTTTTTGAATCTTTATATCACCCCAGAATATCCATTCTGAAATTACATTGATATTCTTACTCAACTCTACCTGTTCCAACTGTGTACATTCTTGAAACGCATACTTTCCTATTTCCACAACACTGTCCGGTATGTCAATGGCCGTCAATGAAGATTTCGAAAAAGCTCCTTCTCCAATTGCTATTAAACTATTCGGAAAAACAATCTCATCCACGCCGATGTTTGCAAAACAATAGTCACCTATTCTCTGTATTCCATTTGGAATCGTCACTGTTCCTGTCAATTTTCCCGGAACAGCTAATAATTCTGTTTTTTCTTTATTGTAAAGCACTCCATCCACAGAGCAATACATCTTGTTTTTTTCATCAACGTCTATTCTTTCCAGATCAACATTCCCTGAAAAAGCGCCTTCCCCAATATAAGATACACTAGAAGGAACCTCCACCTTCTTTAACTTTGTATACGCAAAAGCACACTTATCTATATGCGCCAATTGACCCGGCAATTCAATCGCTTCTACCTTCGTATGATTAAATGCATTTTCTCCAATATAACTTAATGATTGAGGCAGTTCCACCTTCTTCAGATTTTGGCAATCCCTGAAAACATCTTCACCAATTTTCTTCATTCCTTCCGGAAAGGAAACTCTTTCAAGCATTGAGCTCTCAAACGCCCTTTCCTGAATAATAGTTAAACTTTCCGGCAGTTTGATTTGTGTCAACGATGTACTCAAAAAAGCACACCGACCTATTTCTGTAACTGTATCCGGCAAATTCACTTCACTGATTCCATTCACCGACCAACAATACTCCATTGGTACAGCCTGCCCCTGAAGGATTGTCAACTTTTTCAAACTTCCAATACTTGTCCACTCTTCCTGCGCAAACAGATCAACCAGCTTCACAATCTCAACATATCCATTTCCCACTTCCGCACCCAGATATTCACCGAAAAACGGCAGCGTCATTTCTTCGATCGTATCGGCTCCCTTTAGTGCTCCGTTTCCGAGATATACCATGCTAACCGGGAACTCCAGCTTCGTCATCTTCGCCAGTCCACAATCTGCGAAGGCATTTCTTCCAATCTCCTGAATCGAATCATTAACGATCAGAGTATCCAGCTTCGCACCATTGAATGCCGCTGTTCCGATCTCTATCAGATCCTTTGGCATCGCAAATTTCGTGACCGCAGTTTGTTCAAACGCATGGTCATCAATACTCATCAACTTGCTATTATCAGTGATATCTATTTTAGTGAGACCATTACAGCCATAGAAGGCGTACGCGCCGATCTCCTGCACGCCATCCGGGATCCGAATGGATTCCAGCTGACTGCAGTTATAGAAAGCACTTTTATAAATTCCGCCAAGCTGGCTTCCCTCTGGTACCTCTACCGTTTTCAAACTACTGCAATACGCAAAGGCATACCGGTCAATGCTCTGCAGTCCTGCCGGGATACTGATCTGCTCCAGCTTCTCACAGCGCATAAACGCACGGTAACCGATCGTACTTAACCGGCTGTCCTGCGGGATTGTAATCTGTGACAGCCTTGATTTTTCAAATGCTGCAAATCCAAAGGAGGTCACGGTACTCTTGACCGTATAGCTGCCTTCCTTATTGGCAGGACAGGTGATCAGAGTTGACTGTGCCTTATTGTACAGAATATCCTCATCCGAGCTATATCTTTGATTGTCCTCTGCCACCCGGATCGCCTCCAGATTTTCACAGCCCGCAAAACAGAGTTCTCCGATATGATCCACTCCGGCCGGAATCGTGACCTCCGTCAGACCGGAATTATAGAATGCATTTCCCTGCAGCGTAAGCTTCTCCCCGTTTCCAAGATCCACCTTCGTCAGGCTTGTCGCATCGCTGAACGCATTATAGTCAATGTTTGTCACACTGTCCGGCACGGTAAAGTCAGTAAGTGCTGAACCGGCAAACGCATAACGCCCAATCTGTGTCGGTTCTGCTCCATCGGCAAAGGTAAGCTCCTTAATCCCGCTCTTATAGAATGTATAATCACGGATCCGGTCAACCCCCTCCGGCAGATTCAGCTTTGTCAGGTTCTTCGTCTCAGCAAACGCATAACGCCCCAGAGTCACTAACTTACTTCCGGCAGCAAACTCCACCTTAGCCAGACCGCTTTGCGCAAAGGCATAATCATCGACCACACGCACTGCAGCCGGGATCGTGATCTCCTGAAGCTCTGTCGTTCCGGCGAAGGCATTCTGATAAATGCCGGTCAGTGTCTCCGGCAATGTAATACTGCGAAGGGATGTATTATTCTGGAACACTTTACCGCCGATCGAGATGATATCATGACCATCGATCTTATCCAGCGCGATGTCTGTGGCACTTCCATGGTAAGCAACAATGCTGGCATCTCCATCCTCGGTCAGGGCATACTCCCATTCCCCGCTGCTGACCACATCTGATACACCCAGATAGTAAGCAGCCACATCCTCGTTCCATTTTTCTTCCAGGCCTTTCGGCAGCACGCTTGCCTTAAAATAGATCTCAATCTTGTCGGTATCGACAAAGGCATATCGTCCGATTTGGGAAAGCTTCGCCGGCACGGTCAGCTTCTTCAACGAAGTACAGCCCTGGAATGCATATCTGCCAATTACAGTCAGGGACTGTGGCAGAGAAATATCTGTCAAGGAAGAACAGTGATTCAGTGCATAATTATCAATCTCCTGCAGCTTTGTACAGTATTTCAGATCCAAATGGTTCAAGGAGGTCAAGCCTTCCAATGCTCTTGCCTCGAGCAGCGTCAGGCTGCTTCCCTCTTCAAAGGTGATCCGGCGCAGCGCATCCGCACCTTGAAACGTCCATGCCGCAATGCGTTCCAGCTGGCTCTCTCCCTCGAATGTCACTGTGACCAGGTTCTTACAGCCGGTAAATACCTCCTGTCCCATTGTAGAAACGTTCTCCGGCACTGTGAAATTCTCAATACCACAGTATCCAAATACACCATAACAGAGACGGTTCAGTTTGCTTTCCGGTTCAATCTCTATCGCAGTCAGGTTATAATCATACGCAAACGCAAATCTGCCAAGTGCAGACACACTTTTCGGGATCAGGCATTTCTCCGTCATGCTGCTGCAATTTTCAAAGGCATTCTCCGAAATGCGTTCCAGCCCCTCTGGGAACACTGGTGTCTGAAGTGATTCACAATCACTGAAAGCATATCTGCCGATTTCAATCAGACCATCATTCAAGGTTACTTCTGTCAGCTTAGACGCTCCCGAAAATGCATATCCGGCGATCGTCTCTGTGGTCTTTGGAAGTGTATATGCCCCCGTCTTTGCCGCCGGATAGAACATAAGCTTCGTCTTCTCCGCATTGAACAGGACACCGTCATAAGAGCCAAACACTGCATTATCATTATCCACCGTGATGTCCTGCAGGTTCTGGCAGTAGGACAATGCACCTTCGCCAATCTCCGTCAGTCCGGCACCAATCTCAATCTCCTCCAGTCCCGACTGGTAAAAACAGAGTTCCCCAAACGATCGTACCGAATCCGGAACTTTGATCTGCTTTAACATTCTTGTTCCTGAAAATGCATAGCCTCCCAAAACCGTGCATTTACTGTCTGCTCCAAATGTTACCTGACTCAGTTCCTGACAACTGGCAAATGCCGCAAGGTCGATCGCCTGCACCGTATCCGGTAATGTGATTTTTCGCAGATTTGACCACTGAAACGCTCCATTTCCAATCAGCTCCAGCTGTGAATCCTCCGCAAAGTTAACACTAACCAGCCCCGTGCTGCTAAACGCTCCACTTTCAATTTCTGCAATCCCCTTCGGAATAGAAACAGTTGCAATCAGGCATCCCATAAATGCACCTTCCGAAATCTTGGTAAGCTGGCTGTCCTCCGGCAGATCTACTGCCATAAGAGAGGAGTACGAAAAAGCGTACTCTCCCATTTTCCGGACAGACGCCGGAATCGTGATCTCATTGGCGGATACCCCCGTAAAGCTCTGGTCTCCGATCGTCTCCAGTCCATCCGGAAGCGTAATCTGCGATGCTCTCGCATATGCAAACGCATATTTTC
>OGDN01004970.1_pt1 | contig 11003 bp, 6 predicted proteins | sample 1570271 | NCBI WGS metagenome assembly OGDN01 (sample SAMEA4384481, study PRJEB24528) | human gut metagenome | reverse complement strand
GTGGCGATGATTTCGCGGTAGCAGCGTTCGATGCCCCCGCTGCATCCGATGGAGAACATCGGCCGCTGCGGGGAGAGGAACCCCTGTGCCGCCAGTTTATCGATATTGACACCGCGGAAGCCGACCCACCACTCTGTCCATCCGGTTCCGGAATCGGGCGAGTAGGAGTGCCATTCGTTGGGGAAAAGCAGCAGCATGGTGCCTGCCTCGACCGTTGCCGAAGGACACGACGCCGATTCGAAACGGCCCCTGCCGGCGGTGATGTAGACCAGTTGGTATTCGTCGAGCGTACGTCCGCATCCTTTGTAAAAGAGGTAATTTTCAGGGTGTTCCGAAACGGGATAGGGGGTGCCCGGCGGGACGTGCTGGTGCCCTGCCGTCGTGCAGACGATTCCCCACTGTTCGTCGCGCGGGGAAACGGGGAGGTAGTGGAGTATGCTTTGCGGCCGGTCGTCCATTCTGTCAATTCTATATAGAGTTTTGCCAAAACCGTTAACAAAGTTAGGGAAAAGATTGTATAATTTTGCATCATTAACCTAAAACTTCCGGTGATGAATCGTTATTTCATCGGTGTCGACCTCGGCGCCACGAGCGGCCGCGTGATTCTCGCGACGCTCTCGGACGGCAACATCGCACTCGAGGTGCTGCACCGCTTTCCCAACCGCCTGCTCCAGATCGGCGGCAAATACTATTGGAACATATACGCCCTGTACGAGGAGATTCTGCACGGCCTGACGCTGGCCGGCCAGCGTCGGCTTCCGGTTACCTCCGTCGGTATCGACACCTGGGGCGTCGACATGGCCTGCGTGGCGGCGGACGGCACCCTGGCGGGACTTCCGCGCGCGTACCGCGATCCCTATACGAACGATGCTCCCGAGGCGTTTTTCCGGAAAGTGCCCCGGCGCGAGGTTTACCGGCGCACGGGCATCCAGATTATGAATTTCAACTCGCTCTACCAGCTCTGCGCCGCGCGCAGGGAGGGAATGTCGGCGCTGGAGAACGCCGCATCGGTGCTTTTCATGCCCGATGCGCTGTCGTACCTGCTCACCGGCGAAAAGGTGTGCGAGTACACGATTCTTTCGACCTCGCAGTTCATGGACCCGCGCACGCGGGAAATCGACGGCGGACTGCTGCGCGAGGCGGGCGTCGACGCCGCGCTCTTCCCGCGCGTGGTGATGCCGGGCGAGCGGGTCGGCCTGCTGTGCGAAGAGGTCGCCCGGCAGACGGGGTTGGGGCGTGTGCCCGTGGTGGCCGTCGCCGGACACGACACCGGGTCGGCCGTGGCGGCCGTGCCGGCCGAAAACGGGCGGTTCGCCTATTTGAGCTCGGGAACGTGGTCGCTGATGGGTATCGAGGTGCCCGAACCGATTATCACCGACGACTCCTATGCGATGAACTTCACCAACGAAGGCGGCGTGGACGGCACGGTGCGTTTCCTGAAGAATATTACCGGCATGTGGCTGCTGGAACAGTGCCGTGCGGCGTGGAGCCGCGAAGGGAAGGAGTATCCTTACGAGCAGATTATGCGCATGACCGAGGGGGCGGCCCCCTCGCCGGCGGTCATCGACCCCGACGCCCCGGAGTTCGCGGCGCCGACCGACATGCCGGCGGCGATTCGCACGTGGTGTGCGGCGCACGGCTATCCCGTCCCGGCGGACGATGCGGCGCTGATGCGGCTGATTTTCGACTCGCTGGCCGCCAAGTATGCCGAGGTGCTCGGCAGGCTGCGCAGCCTGGCGCCGTTCGGAATCGAATGCCTGCACGTCATCGGCGGCGGCGCGCAGAACGACCTGCTGAACCGCATGACGGCCGACGCCTGCGGCATCCCTGTCGTGGCGGGCCCTGCGGAGGCCACGGCGCTGGGTAACATCATGGTGCAGGCGCGGGCCGCGGGCGTGGTCGGCTCGCTGTCCGAGATGCGGCAGTTCATCCGCCGCTCGATCGAAACGAAAACGTATGAACCGAAAAAATAAACGATTGCTTTTATGAAAACCGAACTTATCGAAAAGGCGTATGCCATTGCCCGTGACCGCTATGCGGCCATCGGCGTAGACACGGAAAAGGCGCTCGCAGCGCTGCAAAACATCTCGCTCTCGCTCCACTGCTGGCAGGCGGACGACGTGACGGGCTTCGAAAACCGGGGCGGCGACCTCACGGGCGGCATCCAGGCCACGGGCAACTATCCGGGCAAGGCCCGCAACATCGAGGAGCTGCGCGCCGACATCCTCAAGGCCAAGTCGTTCATTCCCGGCACGCACCGCCTGAACCTGCACGAGATTTACGGCGAGTTCGGCGGCGAGGCGGTCGACCGCGACCAGGTGGAACCCCGCCATTTCCAGGGCTGGATCGAATGGGCGAAGCAGAACGGCATGAAGCTCGACTTCAACTCGACTTCGTTCTCGCACCCCAAGAGCGGAAACCTGTCGCTGTCGAACCCCGACCCCGAAATCCGCGCCTTCTGGGTGGAGCACACCAAGCGCTGCCGCGCCATAGCCGAGGAGATGGGCCGCGCGCAGGGCGATCCCTGCATCATGAACCTCTGGGTGCACGACGGCTCGAAAGACCTCACCGTCAACCGCATGCTCTACCGTGAGCTGCTGCGCGATTCGCTCGACCGTATCTTCGAGCAGAAATACGACCACATGAAGGATTGCATCGAGTCGAAGGTGTTCGGCATCGGACTGGAGAGCTATACCGTCGGGAGCAACGATTTCTACATCGGCTACGGCGCCAGCCGCGGCAAAATCGTGACCCTCGACACGGGCCATTTCCACCCGACGGAAATCGTGGCCGACAAGATTTCTTCGCTGCTGCTGTTCATCCCCGAGGTGATGCTGCACGTGTCGCGCCCGGTGCGCTGGGATTCCGACCACGTGACGATTATGAACGACGATACGCTGGAGCTGTGCAAGGAGATCGTGCGCTGCGGGGCGCTCGACCGCGTGCATATCGGGCTGGACTACTTCGATGCCTCGATCAACCGCATCGGCGCCTATGTCATCGGCTCGCGCGCCACGCAGAAGTGCCTGATGCAGGCGCTGCTCGAACCGCTCGCGCAGCTGCGCGGGTACGAGGCTGCCGGACAGGGCTTCGAACGCCTGGCGCTGCTCGAAGAGTCGAAGTCGCTGCCCTGGAACGCCGTGTGGGACATGTTCTGCCTGCGCAACGACGTGCCCGTGGGCGAGGAGTTCATTGCCGGAATCCAGCAGTACGAAAAGGAGGTAACCGCTAAACGATAAGCCCTATGTATCGCATCGTACTGAACGAAACGTCGTATTACGGCGCAGGATGCCGCTCGGTAATCGCCGACGAAATCAGGAAGCGCGGCTTCGAAAAGGTGCTGCTCGTGACGGACAAAGACCTGATTCGCTTCGGCGTGGCCGCCAAGGTCGAGGAGGTGCTCCGCGGCGCGGGCATCCCCTATGAGATTTACAGCGAAATCAAGGCCAACCCCACGATTCGCAACGTACAGCAGTGCGGCGAGGGGTTCAAGGCCTCGGGCGCCGACTGCATGGTGGCGCTGGGCGGCGGTTCGTCGATCGACACCGCCAAAGCCGTGGGCATCATCGTCAACAACCCCGAATTCGCGGATGTGCGCTCGCTCGAGGGGGTGGCTGCCACCAGGCACCGCGCCGTGCCGACGTTCGCCGTGCCCACGACGGCGGGAACGGCCGCCGAGGTGACGATCAACTACGTCATCACGGACGAGGAGAACCGAAAGAAGATGGTCTGCGTCGACCCCAACGACATTCCGATGTGCGCCGTGATCGACTGCGAGCTGATGATGTCGATGCCCAAAGGACTCACGGCCGCCACGGGCATGGACGCGCTGACGCACGCCATCGAAGGGTATATCACGCCCGGGGCGTGGACGATGAGCGACATGTTCGAACTGAAGGCCGTCGAGCTGATCGCCCGGCACCTGAAAAACGCCGTGGAGGACGGCAGCGACCCCGTCGCGCGCAACGGCATGGCCGAAGCGCAGTATATCGCCGGCATGGGCTTCTCGAACGTCGGGCTGGGCATCGTGCACTCGATGGCGCACCCCCTGGGGGCGTTTTACGATACGCCGCACGGCGTCGCGAATGCGCTGCTGCTGCCCTATGTGATGGAATACAACGCCGAGTCGCCCTCGCGCGCCAAGTACCTCGACATCGCCCGGGCGATGGGCGTCGATACCGCGGGCATGAGCGTCGACGAGGGTGTCGCCGCGGCTGTCAAGGCCGTGCGCGACCTGTCGGTGAGCATCCGCATCCCGCAGCATCTGCACGAAATCGGCGTGAAGCAGGAGGACATTCCCGCGCTGGCCGCGGCGGCGTTCAACGACGTCTGCACGGGTGGCAACCCGCGTCCGACCTCGGTCGCGGATATTGAAAAATTGTATCATACGGCATTCTAAACCACAGGATTATGAATACGCTTCTCGGACTTCTGATTATCGCCGCCGGCAGTTTCTGCCAGTCGAGCTCTTATGTGCCTATCAAGAAGGTAAAGGAGTGGTCGTGGGAAAGTTTCTGGCTCGTGCAGGGACTTTTCGCCTGGCTAGTGTTCCCGCTGCTGGGGGCCCTGCTGGCCGTTCCTGCGGGCGGCTCGCTGGGGGAAATCCTTGCGGCCGACCCCGCCGCGGCGTTCAAGGCCGCCGGCTACGGCGTGCTGTGGGGCGTGGGCGGCCTGACCTTCGGACTCTCGATGCGCTACCTGGGGGTGGCCCTCGGGCAGTCCATCGCGCTGGGCACGTGCGCCGGGTTCGGCACCCTTTTTCCCGCCATCTTCGCGGGTGAGAACCTCTTTGCGGGCAAGGGCCTCGTACTGCTGCTGGGCGTCTGCATCACCCTGGCGGGTATCGCCGTAATCGGATACGCCGGGTCGCTGCGGTCGCAGAACATGACCGAAGAGGAGAAACGCGCCGCCGTCAAGGACTTCGCCCTCACCAAGGGCCTGGCCGTGGCGCTGCTGGCGGGCGTGATGAGCGCCTGCTTCAACCTCGGGCTCGAGGCCGGGCGGCCGCTGCAGGTCGAGGGCGTGAACCCGCTGTTCCGCACGCTGCCCGCCACGCTGATGGTGACGCTGGGCGGACTGGTGACCAACGCCGCCTACTGCCTGTGGCAGAACGCCCGCAACCGCACGTTCGGCGACTACGGCAAGGTGTCGCTCTATGCCAACAACCTCCTGTTCTGCGCACTGGCCGGCGGGCTGTGGTACTCGCAGTTCTTCGGATTCGGCATCGGGCAGACCTTCTTCGAGCCCGGGTCAATCGTGGCGGCTTTCGCCTGGTGTATCCTGATGGCGCTCAACGTCACCTTCTCCAACGTGTGGGGCATCCTGCTCAAGGAGTGGCGCGGGGCGTCGGGAAAGACCGTCGGCGTGTTGGTCTGCGGTCTGGCGATTCTGATATTTTCACTCGTATTCCCTAATTTGTTCTGAACATGAAATCGATACTCGAAAACCGCCCGGCGCTCGCCGCCGAGGTGGAGAAAGTGGCCGAAACGGCCGGTTACCTCTGGCAGAAAGGCTGGGCCGAGCGCAACGGGGGCAACATCACGGTAAACGTCACGGAGCATGCCGACGAGGCAATCCGTGCGCTGGAGCCGATCAGCGGGCGCTTTGAAATCGGCACCACGCTGCCCAGCCTGAAAGGATGTTATTTCTTCTGCAAGGGCACCAACAGGCGCATGCGCGATCTGGCGCGCCGCCCGATGGAGAACGGCTCGGTAATCCGCATCCTCGACGACTGCGCGTCGTACGAAATCATCGCCGACAACCCGGTGAAGCCGACTTCGGAGTTGGCTTCGCACCTGGCGATGCACAACCGGATGATCGCCTCGGGCAACGGTTACAAGGCCGCGCTGCACACTCATCCCATCGACCTGATCGCCATGACGCACCACGCACCGTTCCTCGAAAAGGACGTGCTGACGAACCTGTTGTGGAGCATGATTCCCGAAACGCGGGCGTTCTGCCCCAAGGGGCTGGGAATCGTTCCCTATGCGATGCCTTCGTCGGTCGAACTGGCCGAAGCCACGATTGCGCAGCTGCGCGAATACGACGTGGTGATGTGGGAGAAACACGGCGTATGCGCCGTGGGGCCCGACATCTTCGAGGCGTTCGACCAGGTGGACGTGCTCTCCAAGGCGGCGCAGATATACCTCACGGCGCGTTCGATGGGCTTCGAGCCCGCCGGTACGACGCAGGAGCAGATGGACGAACTGAAACGGGCGTTCAACCTGTAAAATGCCGGGGCTTCCGGTTCGGCGCCGTTCGCGCCGGGCTTCGGCCGTGGTCCCGTATGGTGCAGGGGACTCCCTGCAACGCCGGTGTGTAAGGGCGGCCGTAGGAATAGAACGGAATTGCTAATTCGCAGATTGATATAAAAATGAAGAAATCGTTTTACCGGATATTGTTTGTCTGCCTGTCGATGTTGTTCGCGGTATCCTGCGGACATGATGCCGTCCGGGTCGTGAATCCGAGGTGTGAAATGCAGGAGAATCCCGTGGGGCTTTCTGTCGCCGCTCCGCACTTGAGCTGGGAACTTGTTTCCGGCCAAAGGGGTGTCGTGCAGCGGGGATACCGTATTCTGGTGGCTTCGTCTGAAGAGAACCTGGCCGCAAACCGGGGCGACAAGTGGGATTCGGGCTGGGTTGAGTCGGACGAATCGGTGTATATCCCTTACGGCGGGATTCCGCTCCAAAGTCGGGAAACCTGCTTCTGGAAGGTTCGGGTAAAGACCAACGAAGGGTGTTCGGCGTGGTCGCAGCCTGCGGCGTGGACGATGGGATTTACGGATACCGCCGCATGGGAAGCCGGCTGGATCGGCCTCGAAAGGAGTTTCGACGGCGATAAACTGGACGGTCTTACCCGCCTGGCGGCACGCTATTTCCGCAAGGAGTTCGATTCGCCGGGCCAAGTGCGCCGGGCGATGCTGTATATCTCGGGACTGGGGCTTTACGAAGCGTATGTCAACGGGAAGCGTATCGGCACGCAGGTGCTGGCGCAGGCGCCTACCGATTACGACAAGTCGGTGCTTTACAACGTGTTCGATGTTACGGAAACCATCCGGCCGGGCGGCAATGCGCTCGGCGTGGTGCTGGGAAACGGGCGTTATTTTTCGCCGCGCAATCCGGGAATGCGCCATTTCGGTTTTCCGAAGATGTTGCTGCAACTGGAACTCGAATATGACGACGGCACGTGTCGCAAGGTCGTCAGCGACGATTCGTGGCGCGTGACGGCCGCAGGGCCGATTCGCGCGAACAACGAATTCGACGGCGAGGAGTACGATGCCCGCATGGAGATGCCCGGGTGGAACGAATCCGGGTATGCGGACGCGGCGTGGCTGCAAGCCGAAGCGGTGGCTGCTCCCGGCGGAAAACTCGCCGTACAGGCCAACCCGATGATTGAAATAATGGATACCGTGCGGCCCGTTGCCATCGACCGGATTGCCCCCGGCGTCCATATCCTGGACATGGGGCAGAACATGGTCGGCTGGCTGTCGATGCGGGTGCAGGGAAAACGCGGGCAGACGGTGCGGCTCCGTTTCGCCGAAACGCTCGAACCCGACGGGTCGTTATACATGGACAACCTCCGGGAAGCGGAGGTTACCGACACCTATACGATTGCGGACGAAGAGGAACATATGTGGGAGCCCGCCTTTACATACCACGGGTTCCGTTACGTCGAAATTACCGGTTACCCCGGAACCCCGTCGCTTTCGGATTTCGAAGGCCGGGTAGTCCACGACAGAATGGCTACGACCGGCAGTTTCCGGACATCGAATGCGACGATCAACCGAATTTACCGGAACGCTTACTGGGGTATCCGCGGCAATTACCGCGGCATGCCGACCGATTGTCCGCAGCGTGACGAACGCCAGGGTTGGCTGGGCGACCGGACGGCGGGTGCGCTCGGCGAAAGTTATGTGTTCGACAACGGCCTGCTTTATGCCAAGTGGCTGCAGGACATCGAGGATACGCAGCTCGACAACGGCGCCCTTTCCGACGTGGCGCCCAACTATTGGCAGATTTACAACGACGACGTCACGTGGCCCAGCGCTTATATCGTTATCGCGCAGATGCTTTACGACCGGTTCGGGAACATGGAACCTATCGTGAAGCACTACGGTTCCATGAAGAAATGGATGGATCACATGCGGGAGTCCCATATGGCCGATTACATTATCGTCAAGGACACCTACGGCGATTGGTGCATGCCTCCCGAGTCGCCGGAGCTGATCCATTCGCAGGATCCGGCGCGCAAAACCGACGGCGCCCTGTTGAGTACGGCAACCTATTATTACCTGTTGGGTATCATGGAACGCTTCGCACAGCTTACGGGCCGTGCGGAGGATGCCGCCCGCTTCCACCGGGAATCCGGGTTTGTCCGGGATGCCTACAACCGGAAGTTTTTCGATCCTGCGACGGCGGGGTACGGCAACAATACGGTGACGGCGAACCTGCTTTCGCTCGTTTACGGGCTGGTACCCGGTGAATATGCGCAGGCCGTGTTCGGGCATGTCGTAGACAAAACCCTGGGCGAGAACGGCGGCCACGTAAGTACCGGTCTCGTGGGTATCCGGCACCTGATGCAGGGGCTGACCCGCTACGGCCGCGCCGACGTCGCCTATCGGCTGGCGACCAACCGCGACTATCCGAGTTGGGGCTATATGGCCGAGCAGGGGGCGACCACGATCTGGGAGCTTTGGAACGGCGACACGGCCGATCCCGCGATGAATTCGGCCAACCACGTCATGCTCTTGGGCGACCTGATCGCGTGGTATTACGAAGATTTGGCGGGAATCGCCAATGCGCCGGGGGCGGTGGCTTTCCGCGAGATCGCCATGAAGCCCCGTCCGGTCGCCGGGCTCGACTCCGTCGATGCCTCCTATCGTTCGGTTCGCGGAGTCATAAAGAGCCGGTGGACGAAAAAGGACGGGAGGTTCGAATGGGAGATAACCGTTCCGGCCAATACTTCGGCAGTCGTGTATGTCCCGACCGGCGACCCGTCGTCGGTGCGGGAGGGCGACCGTCCGGCCCGTTCGGCGCGCGGCGTGAATTTGCTGCGGACAGAACCCGGATATGCGGTGTTCGAAACCGGGTCGGGCTCCTACCGTTTCACCTCCTCGTTTTCACATATGTGCGATAACCTTAAATCGACAGACCTCTGAATATGAAAAAATCGCTCTTGTTGTTTTGTTTTGCAGCGGCTGCCTTGTGTGTGCAGGCCGCTGCGCCGTGTGTGCCCGTGGGGCTGCGGTGCGAACACCTGACCGCCCCGCTGGGCATCGATGCCGCTGCGCCGCGGCTGGGCTGGCGCCTCGACGACAGCCGTCCCGGAGCGCTGCAGCGCGCCTGCCGAATCGTCGTCGGGACGGATTCCGCCGCCGTGGCCGCAGGCCGCGGCGGGGTGTGGGACTCGGGACGCATGGACTCGGACGGGATGCTGGTGCGTTATGCCGGGCCGAAACTCGAGCCGTTCACCCGGTATTACTGGGCCGTGACGGTGTGGGACAAGGACTATGCGCGCTGCTCGTCGGAGGTCGCGGCGTTCGAAACCGGCATGATGGGAATCGAAAACTTGCAGGGCTGCTGGATCAGCGACCACCGCGACATGAATTACAAGCCCGCGCCCTATTTCCGCAAGGAGTTCGCTGTGGGCAAGGCCGTGAAATCGGCCCGCGCCTACGTTGCGGCCGCCGGGTTGTATGAACTCCATATCAACGGACAAAAGATCGGCGACCACCGCCTCGACCCGATGTACACGCGCTTCGACCGCCGGAACCTCTATGTCACGTACGACGTGACGCGGCAGCTGCAGGACGGCGCCAACGCCGTGGGCATCCTGCTGGGTAACGGCTGGTACAACCACCAGTCGGGCGCCGTGTGGAACTTCGAGCGGGCACCGTGGCGCAACCGCCCGGCCTTCTGCCTCGATCTGCATATCGAATATGCCGACGGAACGCGCGAGGTGGTCAAATCCGACCTCGACTGGCGCACCTCGGGCGGGCCGCTGGTGTTCAACAGCATCTACACCTCGGAGCATTACGACGCGCGGCTCGAACAGCCCGGATGGAGTGCGCCCGGGTTCGACGACTCGGCCTGGGAGGGGGTGATGTACCGCAGCGCGCTGTCGCAGAACGTCACGGCGCAGCAGACTGTGCCCATCCGCAACGTCACCCAATACAGGCCGCGCAGCGTGCGCAAACTGGACGGGAAGAGCTACCTCTACGATTTCGGCCAGAACATGGCGGGCGTTACCAAGCTGAAAATAAAGGGCGAGGCCGGGACGGAGCTGCGGCTGGTGCATGCCGAACGGCTGCGCGAAGACGGACATGCCGACCTGTCGAACATCGACGTTTACTTCCGCCCGACGGACGACAGCGATTTGTTCCAGACCGACGTGGTGATTTTGAGCGGCCGCGACGACGAATTCATGCCCAGGTTCAACTACAAGGGATTCCGCTATGTCGAAGTGGTCGCCGACCGGCCGGTGGAGCTGACGGCGGAGAACCTGACGGCCTATGCCATGCACAGCGACGTGCGGCCCGCAGGGCGGATCGAAACGTCGAGCGAGTTGGTGAACAAATTGTGGGATGCGACCAACAAGGCGTACCTTTCGAACCTGATGGGGTATCCGACCGACTGCCCGCAGCGCGAGAAGAACGGCTGGACGGGCGACGGCCACCTGGCCATCGAAACGGCGCTGTACAACTACGACGGCATCACGGTCTACGAAAAGTGGCTGGCCGACCACCGCGACGAGCAGCAGCCCAACGGCGTGCTGCCCGACATCATCCCGACGGGCGGCTGGGGCTACGGCACGGCCAACGGGCTGGACTGGACGAGCACCATCGCCATCATTCCGTGGAACCTCTACCTCTTCTACGGCGATACCAAACCGCTGGAGGATTGCTATGAAAATATCAAGCGTTATGTCGATTACGTCGACCGCCGGAGCCCCGGGCACCTGACGTCGTGGGGCCGCGGGGCCTGGGTGCCCGTCCGTTCGCAGTC
>OGDN01004968.1_pt1 | contig 11003 bp, 9 predicted proteins | sample 1570271 | NCBI WGS metagenome assembly OGDN01 (sample SAMEA4384481, study PRJEB24528) | human gut metagenome | reverse complement strand
CGGCAATGGCTACAGCCGTACTGCGTATTGTGTTTGGGAAGATTTCTGCAATTAGTACCCAACATATAGGCCCCCAACTGAACATGAATGAGGCACTGTAAACCATAATGCAGACAACGGGTAGTACTGGTGGAAGCCCTGTTACAACATTGCAGAGAGCCACTCCCAAAGCACCAGCCGCCATGCCTATGGAACCGGAAATCAATAACGGTTTACGTCCCCATTTCTCAACGGAAAAGACAGCCAGTAGTGTAAACATGATATTGATGATACCCATAATGACTGTCTGAACCATCGGATTGCCCATGTTCATGGTTTCGAAAATGCGCGGAGCAAAATACAAAACGGCATTGATGCCAACAGCTTGTTGGAATACACTTAACATGATCCCGATAAAGATAACCATCCATCCATAAGTAAATAGTTTCTCAGTCTTCTCTTCGGAAGTAGCCTTTATTTGCGCAAGTATGGACTTGGCGCTGGATAAACCGTTGATGCGGCTGAGCACATGAAGGGCTTTGCCGTCTTTGCCGTTCATTGCCAGGTAACGTGGAGACTCAGGAATAAACAAGACGAGTAGTGCGAAGATACCTGCGGGAACTGCTTCGCTGACAAACATCAGTCGCCATCCGGTTTCGATAGTCCAGCTTGCTGCTTCCGGGTTCAGAATGTGATTTATTCCTTCTACGGCTTTGATAACCGGATTGGCGTGTTCACCTAGAATCAGGAAGTTTACAAAGTACACGACTAATTGCCCGAAAATGATGGCAAATTGATTCCATGACACTAATGTGCCCCGGATATTGCTTGGTGCAATTTCGGCAATATACATCGGACAAATGGCTGACGCCAGACCGACACCGATACCGCCCAAAACTCGGTAGAAATTGAATACGACCAGCAGTGAATAGGAAGGAGCGCCATATTCGAACAGGAGGAACTCGGGAGCATAGGAGCCTAATGCTGATAAAGAAAATAGTACACCGGCAATGAATAGGGATTTTTTACGGCCTAACCGAGAAGCCAACAGTCCCGAAACGGCACTTCCGATAATGCACCCGATTAATGCACTAGAAGAAGTAATGCCATGAATGGTATCGGTATATTCAAAATCGGAGGCACCCATAAAGAATGCCTGCAATCCTTTCTCAGCACCGGAGATGACAGCAGTGTCATAACCGAAGAGTAAGCCGCCGATGACGGCTACAAGTACGATGGAAAAGAGGTAGAGCTTGCTACCTTTTTCTGTATAATTCATAATAATAGTAGATTAAAGGAAGGTTATGAATCAGCAATACATATTGACAATTGCTTCATACAGTTCTTGTTTGCCACTAATCTGTTTAGGCTCGCCATTCGCCTTTGCATAGGCGACAACGTCTTCCAAAGTCAACTTGCCCTCTTCAAATTCTTTACCTTTTCCCTGATCGAAAGAGGCATAGCGGTCGGCCAGCATTTGTCTGTACGGAGATTCTTCCAGTAGAGTGGCTGCACTCTCAAGGGCACGCGCCATGACATCCATGCCTGCAATATGAGCGATGAAGATATCCTCCAGGTCAGTGGAGTTGCGGCGGGTTTTTGCATCGAAATTTGTACCGCCGTTGCCGAATCCACCGTTACGGATAATTTGCATCATGGCCTGAGTCAGTTCGAAATTGTCAATAGGGAACTGGTCGGTGTCCCAGCCGTTTTGAGCATCGCCACGGTTGGCATCGATAGAGCCTAACATACCGTTGTCCACAGCCACAGCCAGTTCGTGTTCAAATGTATGGCCTGCCAAAGTTGCATGGTTGACTTCGATGTTGACTTTGAAGTCCTTGTCCAGATTATGTGCTTTCAAGAATCCTATAACTGTTTCGGTATCTGCATCATATTGATGCTTGGTCGGTTCCATCGGTTTTGGCTCGATAAGGAATGTACCTTTAAAGCCGTGGGCACGGCCATAGTCGCGGGCGATGGTCAACATTTGAGCAAGATGCTCCTTTTCTCGTTTCTGGTCGGTATTCAATAAAGACATATAACCTTCGCGTCCGCCCCAAAATACATAGTTGGCCCCACCCAGTTCGATAGTGGCATCAATGGCGTTCTTTATTTGGACGGCAGCGCGTGCCACTACATCAAAGTCAGGATTGGTAGCAGCTCCATTCATATAGCGTGCATGACCGAATACGTTTGCTGTACCCCATAACAGCTTGATACCGGTTTCTTCCTGTTTTTGTTTGGCGTATGCTACGATAGCTTTTAGGTTGGCTTCGTATTCTTCTATGGTATCGGCTTCAGCACAGAGGTCTACATCATGAAAGCAGTAATATTCGATACCGATTTTTTGCATGAATTCGAAGCCGGCATCCATCTTATTCTTGGCAGCTTGTAGTTTGTCGTTTTCTCCGTTCCATGGGAACTGTTTGGTTCCACCGCCAAATTGGTCACCCCCTTCAGCACAAAGCGTGTGCCACCATGCCATGGAAAATTTCAGCCAGTCTTTCATTTTTTTGCCCATGACTACTTTTTCTGCATCATAATAGCGGAACGCCATGGGATTCTTACTATCTTTACCTTCAAATTTAATCTTCTCTATTCCGGGAAAATACTCTTTTGTTGCCATATTAATTAAATCTATTTTAAGGGTTAATATTTTATTTCATTGCCATTTCCAGACAGTGCTTCCAACGTGCATAAGCGGCTGCGTAGACTGAGTGGTCGCTCTGTCGGGGTTCAATCACTTCCAACTTTTCGAGGGTGGAAAATGCCTCTTTGTTATCTTTATAAATACCTGCGCCGATGCCTGCGCCCTTGGCAGCCCCTACAGAACCGTCTGTGTCATACAGTTCGATGACGGCATTGGTCACTCCGGCCAATGTCTGGCGAAACAGCGGACTGAGGAACATATTGGCTTTTCCTGCATGGATTTTCTGTACAGGGATTCCCATCGCTTCCATAATGTCTATACCATATTTGAAAGAGAATACAATCCCTTCTTGGGCAGCACGGATAAGGTGTGCTTTGCTGTGCTGGTTGAAGTTAAGGCCATGAATGGAACACTCTATTTCCTGGTTCTCCAACATACGTTCCGCACCGTTGCCAAAGGGCAAAATACTGATTCCTGCACTGCCGATAGGAGCCTGTGCCGCCAATGTATTCATATCGTTGTAAGAGATACCTTCGGGGGCAATCATGCGTTTTACCCATGAATTGAGAATGCCTGTGCCATTGATACACAGCAGAACTCCCAAACGAGGGTGTTCGGCAGTGTGGTTAACATGGGCAAAGGTATTGACACGTGACAGAGAATCATAGTTTATTTCTCCATTGACGCCATATACCACCCCCGAAGTTCCTGCGGTGGAAGCTATTTCTCCGGGATTGAATACGTTTAGTGACAATGCGTTGTTGGGCTGGTCGCCTGCCCGATAAGTTATCGGTGTTCCTTCTTTGAGACCCAGTTCTTTGGCTGCGGATGCACAGACGCGACCTTGCTCTGAAAAGGTAGGTCTTATATCGGCTATCAAAGAGGAGTCAAAGCCGTAATAGTTTATCAAGAACTCGGCCAATTGGTTCTCTTTGAAGTCCCAGAACATACCTTCGGACAATCCTGAAACTGTGGTGCAGATTGTGCCGCTGAGCTTCATGGCGATATAATCCCCCGGCAACATTACCTTGTGAATCTTCGCATATACATCAGGTTCATTCTCTTTTATCCATGCCAGTTTGGATGCCGTAAAGTTGCCCGGAGAATTCAGCAGATGAGAAAGGCAGATGTCCTCTCCCAGTTCACGGAGTGCCTTTTGTCCGTAAGGAACAGCTCTGGAGTCGCACCATATAATGGCAGGACGCAATACTTGCTGATTCTTGTCCACACATACCAATCCGTGCATTTGATAAGAAATGCCAATGGCCTTAATGTTTTCGGAACTGATGCCGGACTCAGCCAAAACAGCTTGTGTGGCAAATTTTAAGTTTGTCCACCAATCGTCGGGATTTTGTTCGGCCCATCCCGGTTTGATGGCAATGATTTTTGCTTCTGTCTTTGGGAAAAAGGCAGATGATACACATTTGCCGTTGTCGGCATTTACCAGACTGGCTTTAACAGACGAACTGCCGATGTCATAACCTAATAAATACATATTCCTGTTGTTTTCGTTGTTTGTTATCTTCTCGCTTTATTATATATCTTCTTGTCAAAGTGATAGTAGCGTGCTGCGCGATGTGCCACTCCCTGTTGCTTTTCATCCAGAGGAACCACATATTCCATCATGGTTATTTTTTTGTGGAAATTGCGTACATCAATCTGTTTTCCGTAAATCAGTTCATATAAGATGCGTAATTGGGAAGCAGTGAATTTGCGTGGCAATAAATTGAATAAAGAAGAGGGATTTATTTCAATGTATTGGCGGATGTATATCATCGCTTCCTTGATAATCAGATTGTGGTCAAAAGCGAGCGCCTTAATATCTTTCAGCGCTACCCAACACGCCTGATAGTCACTTAGATTGCGGCTTAGTGTGCGGTCTATTTTTACCATGGAAAGATAGGCTATGGTGACAATACGCTCTACTTTGGACTGTATAGCTCGTTCCAGCCAATGAACGTCTTTGGGGTCTTGAGTCCGGTTCTTGGATCCGAATGCTTTGAATTGAACCAGATTGACATTCTTAAGTCCGGTCAGTTCGTTCAATACTCTTTGGGCCGCTTCATCCAAGTCTTCATCCATATAGATGAGGCTTCCGGGGAGTTTCATATCGTGGAATATCTCGCCCTGTTCCTCGCCGACACGTTTGATGAGTAGCACTTTTAATTGCTCCCCATCAAATCCGATTACGACACAATCAACAGAAATATGATTGTTGGCCAGCGGTGTTTTACATTCTTTGTTTTGCATGGTTAACTTGTTTGGACAATGCAAATATATAGATGTTTTTTTGATATTCAATAGTTGGGAATAATAAATTTAATTGTGTTATAAAGCATTATTTTTCAATGAAATACATATCATACTTTTTATGATATAAGGTGTTGGCGTTATTGTATGTGATACAATATGTATTCGGACATTGTGTCGGGTTGGGTAATTGTATAAAAGAAGATAAGTGTGAAGCGGTTCATATAGAATGACTTGGGGGATGGCGGGGAAAAGGGACAGACAGAGGGTTATTGTATTTTTGGTTTCATGTAGAAGAAATAAAGAAGAAGGCAAATGTTCAAAATAACGGTTTGATGCATTTGTCTCCTTCCGCGTTTATATGTCATGGTTCCTGCTAGCGGTAGAATTGCAGTTCGCTTTTTAGTGAACGAACTTGATGCTGTAAGGATTCTATCCGTTCCAGCATGTGATGGATGGCATCTATGCCTGCTATGTTGATGGACAGGTCATAGTATAAATGTGTATAACGCTCTAGTTCCGCTAGCTGTGACACCGGGATATAGCGTTCCTCGTCAATCACTTGGACGTTGATTAACCCGTCTTCTTCCAGTTCCACAATAAACGATGGGTCTACGTGGCAACGGTCACAATAATCATTGATAATTATTAAATCGGTCTGCATAATCCTTCTCTTTTTTAGTTGTTACTATTTTTTAGTTGGCGGAACAACTCTTTCTGATGTTCAGTCAGGTTGGTGGGGATGGTGATGTTATAAGTCACAATCAGGTCGCCAAACTTTCCTTCTTCTTTATAGACGGGGAATCCTTTTCCTTTCAAACGGACTTTGGTGCCGTTTTGGGTTTCGGGTTTCACTTTCAGCTTAACTTTTCCGTTCAGGGTATCTACGGTTTCTTCACCGCCCAGCACGGCTGTATAAAGATTGAGTGGGGCAGTGACATAGAGGTCATTGCCTAAACGTTTGAACACAGGGTCGTCTGGTATGACGAAGGTGATATAGAGGTCGCCGTCAGGCCCTCCGTTTACTCCCGGTGCGCCATGCCCGCGCAATTTGATGGTTTGTCCGTTGGCAATGCCGGCAGGAACTGTGATGCGGATATTCTTACCGTTCACGTTGAGTACCTGCTTATGTGTCACGGCAGCCTCGCGCAGTGACAGTTGTAACTCGGCGTTATAATCTTGTCCTCGGAATCCGGCACCTCGTCCGCTGCCGGCTCCCGCTCCCCGATGTCCGAACAACTCTTCGAAGAAATCAGAGAAGCCGCCGGCATTACCGCCGAATCCTCCGCCTCCTCCGAAACCTTCTTCGCCATTGGAAGAATACCAGTACGAGCCGTTTCCGTCAGAACCGAATCCTCCGGCCCTGCCTCCAAAGCCTCCGGTTCCGTATTGTTGCTTTTGTTTCTCAAATTCATCGGCATGTTTCCAGTGTTCGCCGTATTCGTCGTATTTCTTTCGCTTTTCCGGATCACCCAAAACCTCGTTAGCTTCATTTATCTCCTGAAATTTATCTTTGGCCGAAGGGTCGTTAGGATTTAGGTCAGGATGATATTTGCGGGCTAACTTTCGGAAAGCCTTTTTGATATCATCTTGGGTGGCGCTTTTGTCCACTCCCAATACTTTGTAATAATCGATGTAAGCCATATTGTTTTTAGTTAAATTTCGTCTGTTATGAGGGAAACAAAATACATGCCAATTAGTTGTGCTATAATTTATTTTATTATCTTTGCACCTGTATTTTTTAGATTTATTCTGAAAGAGAATGAAAAAAGTGATAATAATATACCGATTTCTACTGTTAGTCATGCTGCTTACGGTTGGATTTTTACGTCCGTTAAAGGCTGAAGTGACCACAGACGGTATGATTCTGATTATCACTTCTTATAATCCCGAAACACGTAGTATCTCTGACAACTTGTCTGCTTTTATGGACGAGTATAAACTGCGGGGAGGCAAGCGTCTCATTACGATAGAAAGCATGAACTGCAAGAACTTGTCCGAGGCTCACCAGTGGAAAGAACGCATGGCTTCTATTCTTGAAAAATATGAACGCACTTCGGCACCTTCACTGATTATATTGTTGGGACAGGAAGCGTGGGCGGCTTTCATCTCTCAGGATTCAGAGATAGCCAAGAAAACCCCTGCCATTTGCGGAATGGTGAGTGCAAATACCGTTGTCTTGCCCGAAGACAGTGTGGATTTGATAAAATGGTCTCCTGATAGTAAGGATATCTTTAAAGATTTTCCCGATTATAATATTGTTTCCGGTTATGTCTATCAGTATAATGTGGACAAGAATATTGAGCTGATGCGTCGTTTTTATCCGAATCTGAAGAAAGTCGCGTTTATCTCGGATAACACGTATGGTGGTCTTTCCATGCAGGCTTTTGTAAAGAAGGAGATGAAAAAATATCCCGAATTGGAACTGATGTTGCTTGACGGTCGGACCAGTAGTTTTCTGGAGGTCAGCGAGAGAATACGCCATTTATCGGGCGATGTCTGCGTACTGGTGGGTACGTGGCGCATAGACTGTACGGAAAACTATGTGATGGGCAACACGACGTATATGTTGCGTGACGCCAATCCTACATTGCCGGTCTTTACCATTGCATCTGTCGGTTTGGGACATTGGGCTTTAGGAGGTTATACTCCGGTTTATCATAAGGTGGGAAAAGAAATTGCCGATGCTGCATATAGCCTTTTAGACGGCAAGGCCGACAAGGAAATTGGTGTTGTGCCTGTCCCCGGCCATTATGTGTTTGATGTAAAGCGGATGCATCAATTTGGACTGGATTCCATCCATCTGCCCAAAGGTGCCGAGCTGGTGAATAGGACTCCCGGATTTTATGAGCAATACAAATCTTGGGTAATCGGAGTCGTAGCGGCATTTATGTTCCTGATAGCCTGCTTCCTGATAGCCGTATATTACATTGTCCGCATCAATCATTTGAAGGATAATTTGGAGAAATCCGGTGAAGAACTGTTGGTTGCCAAGGAGAAAGCGGAAGAGGCAAACAGATTGAAAACGGCTTTCCTGGCTAATATGAGTCATGAGATACGCACACCGCTGAATGCCATTGTCGGCTTTTCCAGTGTGTTGGTCGGTGATGACGCCACGAGTGAAGAAAAGGCACAGTATTGTGATATCATTCAAAAGAATTCTGATTTATTGCTTCACCTCATTAACGATATTCTTGATATTTCCCGCATGGAGTCGGGGCGTATTAAGTTTGTGGAAGAGGAGTGTGATGTGGTGGAACTGTGCCAAACGGCATTGACTACGGCAGAGTATGCCCGCCGTACTCAGGCAATGTTTCAGTTTGAAACTCCGGTGGCTTCGTTGATATTGAAGACAGATGCACAACGCCTGAAGCAGGTGCTGATTAATCTTCTTTCCAATGCCGCCAAATTTACGCCTTCCGGTTCTATCCGTTTGGCAATCAAGATAAATAAGGAGAATAACTGTTTGGAGTTCTCGGTGACAGATACCGGATGTGGTATCCCTGTCAATAAGAGCGAAAGGGTTTTTGAGCGGTTTGAGAAATTGAATGAATATTCCCAGGGCACAGGTTTGGGGCTCTCTATCTGCAAGTTGATTGTGGAGAATCTGGGCGGTAAAATCTGGGTGGATAAGAACTATAGAGAAGGGGCACGATTTGTGTTCACTCATCCGTTGAATAAAAAATAATAGGTGTAGTATGAAATATTTAATATGTTTGGCGGCTTTGCTATGGGCCGGAATAAAGCTGACGGCAGCTGATAATGTGAAAGAGGTAGAGATAAAGATAATAGAAACGAGTGACGTACACGGTAATTTCTTTCCTTATAACTTTATAGAGAGAAAAGAGTGGAACGGAAGTTTGGCGCGTGTTTATTCTTATGTCAAGGAGCAGCGCAAGTTATATGGAGACAATTGTATTTTGGTTGATAACGGTGATATCCTTCAGGGACAGCCTACCGCGTATTACTACAATTTCATCGACACGGTTTCTACTCATGTGGTAGCCGAGATGCAGAACTTCATGGGGTATGCGGTGGGCAATATGGGAAATCATGATGTAGAAACCGGACATGCTGTGTATGACCGCTGGATAAAGCAATGCAAGTTCCCCGTATTGGGAGCCAACATTGTGGATAATGCCACAGGCAAGCCTTATCTGAAACCTTACGAAATCATCAACCGCGATGGCGTGAAGATTGCCATTCTGGGCATGATTACTCCTGCCATTCCTTCTTGGTTGCCCGAGAAGCTGTGGAGCGGACTTCGTTTTGAAGATATGCAGGCATGTGCCGTCCGTTGGGTGGATATCATCAGGAAGAAAGAAAAACCTGACGTGCTGATTGGTTTGTTCCACGCCGGAAAATCAGGTAATGTACTGGGCAGTGTGGTGGAAGACCCTTCTATGGACATTGCCAAGAAGGTGCCGGGCTTTGATATGGTATTGATTGGACATGATCATACACGCGCTTGTGTGAAAGTTGCCAATGTCAAAGGAGACAGTGTGCTGGTGATTGATCCGGCAAGTAATGCGAATGTGGTATCCGATGTGACGCTGAAGGTCAAGTTGAAGAACGGAAAAGTAGTGTCTAAATCGGTGAATGGAAAGCTGGAGGATATGAACAAATATTCGGTAAGTAAAGAGTTTATGGCACATTTTGCTCCGCAATATAAAGCGGTCAATGATTTTGTATCGCAGAAAATAGGAAAGATTTCGAGAACGATTTCCACCAAAGACGCTTACTTCGGCTCTTCGCCGTTTATAGATTTGATTCATAAATTGCAGTTGGATATATCGGGAGCGGATATTTCTTTATGTGCTCCATTGTCTTTCAAGGCCGAAATTCCTGAAGGCGAAATACTGGTGAGCGATATGTTCAATCTGTATAAATATGAGAATATGCTTTATGTGATGGAGCTGAGCGGTAAAGAGATTAAAGGTTTTCTGGAAATGTCATACGCCATGTGGACCAACCGGATGAAAGACGCCAATGACCATTTGTTGTTATTCAAGCAACCGATAGAAGAGGGCAAGCGTGCTAACTTTGAGTATTACAGTTTCAACTTTGATTCTGCTGCCGGCATTAATTATACGGTAGATGTAACAAAGCCTCAGGGCGAGAAAATAAATATCCTGAGTATGGCGGACGGCACTCCGTTCGATATGAATAAAATGTATAAAGTGGCGTTGAACTCTTATCGTGGCAATGGCGGTGGCGATTTGCTCACTGTAGGAGCCGGAATAGCAAAAGAGGACTTGTCCAAGCGTATTGTCTCTGCAACGGATAAAGATTTGCGTTACTATCTGATGCAATACATCGAACAGCAAAAGAGCTTGTATCCGCATGCTATGCACCAATGGAAATTCATTCCCGAAGAATGGACTGTGCCGGCTGCGAAAAGAGATTATAAGTTGCTTTTTGGAGAGGACAAAGAGTGATTTCTATAGTGTATATATAAGATATTGAGAACAAGATTTTTTGTCTGGGAAGATTTGAGTAAGAGAAGGTACATATTAGCTCCGTTATTTCTGCTGGCACTGTTTCTGACGTACCAGGTAAGCATCACTATGTTTACTCACGTACATATCATTAACGGTGTGATGATTGTACACTCTCATCCTTCATCGGGCGACCATCATACACATACTGCGGGGCAGGTGATAACCATCGCCCACATTGGCTCCTATCAAACGATTGAACCGGAGGTAGGGGCAAGCTATGTGACTGTGGAATGTCCGGTGCTGTATGTTCTGAGACTGAATGCGAATACTTTCCGCCCTATTGCGCCTCACACGCATTGCGTTCACCTGCGCGCTCCTCCTGCTTACTGTTGAAATATTAAAACTTGGTACGAAAAAGACAATTGTCTTTTTAAAAAAGGTCGAAGTCTTTTTTTAAAACTTCTTGAAGTTTTCTGAAACGCGATATAGAGACCTTATAGAATCCTTTTATTTATAATTTAACAGTAAGACAACTTAATAATGAGACAATATATTTTATTGCTCGTGCTCATGGTGATGGGTGCGGGCATGACTGTGTACGCCGAAGATGTAAATCCTGTGAAAGTTGGGGGCAGTAGAAATTTAGTGGGGATTCTCGTTTCCTATTCTCGCCCGAAATTCCG
>OGDN01004962.1_pt1 | contig 11012 bp, 8 predicted proteins | sample 1570271 | NCBI WGS metagenome assembly OGDN01 (sample SAMEA4384481, study PRJEB24528) | human gut metagenome | reverse complement strand
CCGTGCATTCCCAGCATGCCGAAGTATCTCTCGTTGGAGGACGGAACTGCGCCCATTCCCATAAGCGTGGTTACCATAGGAATATCCGCTTTTTCTGCCAGCTCCATTACTTCTTTGCAGCTTTCGGAGGCTATTATGCCGCCTCCCACCTGTATCACAGGCTTCTTGGCTTCGTTTATGTACTTGGCGAACTTTGCCGCCTTGGCCTCGCAGTTTTCCGCCTCGGCGTTGCGGATAGGATACGGCTCTGCCGGCTCATAATCTATCATGGCTTCGGTAACGTCCTTTGTGATATCGACCAGTACAGGACCCTTTCGTCCTTCGTTGGCAATTCTGAAAGCGTTTCTCAGAGCGTCCGCCAGATCCTCCTTATCGTTTACAAAATAATTATGCTTTGTTATCGGGAAAGTCACGCCTGTTATACAGATTTCTTGGAACGCGTCCCTTCCTATCAGATGCTTTCCTACGTTGGCTGTGATGAACACCGTAGGTATGCTGTCCATGTAAGCCGTGGCGATTCCCGTTACCAGATTTGTGGCTCCCGGTCCGCTGGTGGAAAAGGCGACTCCCGTCTTTCCCGTGGCTCTCGCATATCCGTCGGCGGCGTGAGCTCCTCCCTGCTCGTGGGCCACCAGAACGTGCTTTATCTTGTCGCTGTACTTATAAAGCTCGTCATACAGAAACAACGCCGTCCCCCCGGGGTAGCCGAACACGGTGTCGACGCCGTGTTCCAGCAGTATGTTCATTACCAGCTGCGCACCTGTCATTTTCATTTTAATATTCCCTCCGTTCCCTTTATGTAATCGATGAATTGACGGGCGCTTCTTCCCGAAACACCGCCGTGACGCACTTCCCACTTGTTTGCTTCGCTGTGAAGCACGTCGGAATCGATCTTTACCTTTTCTTTTATAGCTAAGACTTCTACTATATGATGAAATTCTTCTCTGGTAGGCTTACCGTAATAAATCTGTACTCCGAATCTGTCCGCCAGACTTAATTTTTCTTCTATGGAGTCGCTTCTGTGGAGATCGCCTATGTGCTCCATGTCATCCCTGTCTTTCCAGGTTTCTTTTATCAGATGCCTTCGATTTGAAGTCGCATATATGAGTACGTTTTCAGGCCTCTGTTCAAGACCGCCTTCGATTACGGCTTTCAGATATTTGTATTCCGTCTCGAAGTCCTCAAAGGACAAGTCGTCCATGTATATTATGAATCTGTAATTTCTGGCTTTCACGGCGGAAATAATCCTGCCCAGATACTGCATCTGATGCCTGTAGACCTGTATTATCCTGAGGCCGTCGTCATAGTACTGATTGGCCAGAGCTCTTATGCTGGTGCTCTTGCCCGTGCCTCCATCTCCGAAGAGCAGGACGTTGTTGGCCGGCCGCCGTTTAAGGAATGCCTCGGTATTGCCCGTCAGCTTTTCTTTCTGCACCTGATAGCCTATGAGGTCGGAAAGCCTTATGTCAGCCAGCACTCTTACAGGCGTAAAAGAAGCCTTTCCTCCTTCTGTATCCACGGAAAAAGCTTTATTAAGGCCCAGGGTACCTACTCCGTTTTTCATGTAAAATTCCGAGATGTCCTTGAAAAAGTCCTGAGAATCACAGAGTTTTTTCCTGAGACTTTCCACTACTCTTCCGGAGTCCGACAGGGGCTGTATACTGCTGTAGTTCTTCAGCAGGCAGAAACAGTCGTTTCCCAGTTTTTCATCTAACACTGCCGGATCATAGCAGAATATTTTCTCGAGAAGCCTGCAGTCTCTCCTAGCAAAGATATCGTCTTTTTCCTCTTCTGCTCTCTCGGCAGAAAGGGAAAAGGGATTCTCGTTATAGGCTATATATAAGGCTACAACGCTCTGCCACAGATTGCCCGAAAACCCGTACTTTGACGAAAGTTTCAGGATATGTCTTATGGTATTATATGCTTTGGCTCTGAAGTCTTCTGAGACGCTGTCGGCTTCTCTGCACAGATCTGCCATCTCGGCCATGATATCCGCGCCTTCTCCTTCGGAAAATATGATCAGATCTTCCAATAATCTATACATGTATTCTACCTCAGTTTATCTGCTATCAGACTGCCCATCTCAGAAGTAGCAACTTGTTTCTTTCCCTCTGTCATTATGTCAGGAGTCCTGTAATCGTCTGAGAGGACTGATTTAACAGCCGCCTCGATCATATCGGCTTCTTTTGTAAGTCCAAAGGTATATCTGAGCATCATAGCTGCGGAAAGTATTGCCGCAATAGGATTGGCTTTTCCCGTGCCTGCTATGTCGGGAGCAGAGCCATGTACAGGCTCATACATTCCGAAGGCTCCCTCTGCCAGACTGGCCGACGGAAGCATCCCTATGGAGCCTGTTATCATGCTGGCCTCATCAGAGAGAATATCGCCGAATATATTGCTGGTCACTATCACATCAAACTGTTTTGGATCATATACCAGCTGCATGGCGGCATTATCCACATAAAAGTTTTCCAGTGTGACTTCAGGATATTTCTCGGCTACCTTAGCTACTGTCTTTCTCCACAGTCTGGAACTTTCCAGCACGTTAGCTTTGTCTACGCTGGTGACTTTCTTATTTCTCTTCATGGCCATGGAAAATGCGATTTCCGCCACTCTCTCCACTTCTTTTTCAGAATAGAGTTCCACATCATAAGCGGCCTTTCCCATGTCTTGTGTATCTTTCACGCCTCTCTCGCCGAAATATATGCCTCCCGTCAGCTCTCTCACTACCAGAAGGTCCAGCCCGCCCCGGACTTTTTCTTCTTTGAGAGGACAGGCGTCCTTAAGCTGATCGAACATTATGGCAGGCCTCAGGTTGGCAAACAGTCCCAGCGCCTTTCTAAGCCCCGGAAGTCCATCCCATTTAGGGCCGCCCACTGCTCCCAAAAGCACAGCGTCGCTGTTCTTGGCGGCCTCCACCGTTTCGTCCGGAAGACATTTGCCCGTCTCGTCTATGGCCGCTCCGCCGGCCAGAAGATATTCGTATTCAAAATTATGACCGAACGCAGATGCTGCCGCGTCCAAAATTTTAACGGCTTCAGCTGTAACCTCAGGGCCTATACCGTCTCCCGGTATAACGGCTATTTTATAATTCATTTTTGTATCTCCTTTCGCTCTCACATTATGACGCTGATCAATTTAGGATTGTATCCTGCGTCCTCAAGAGCTTTGCAGATCCTCTTCTTATGATCGGTTCCAAATGCTTCGATAGTAATCTTCAGTTCTACAGCAGCAGTACGATTGGTAGTGACGAACTGGTTATGCTCCAGTTTTACCACATTGCCCTGTTCTCCCGCTATTATAGACGCTACCCTTACCAGCTCGCCCGGCTTGTCAGGCAGTCTGGTGGATACTGTAAATATTCTGTCTCTCATTATCAGTCCCAGCTGGACTACCGAGGACATGGTTATGATGTCCATGTTGCCGCCGCTGAGGATAGATACAATTTTTTTATCCTTTACGTCCAGGTGCTTGAGCGCCGCTACCGAAAGCAGTCCGGAATTCTCTACTATCAGCTTGTGGTTTTCCACCATGTCGAGAAATGCCACCACCAGCTCGTCGTCCTCCACCGTTATCACGTCGTCGAGACCTTGTTGCAGATACGGAAAGATGTTTTGTCCCGGCGTCTTGACGGCCGTGCCGTCGGCTATGGTGGAAACCTTGTCGAGAGTTACAGGTTTGCCCTTTTTCAATGAGGCTTTGAGACATGCCGCTCCTGCAGGTTCTACGCCGATTACCTTTATCTTAGGGTTGAGAAGCTTAGCCAGAGTAGAGACTCCTGTGGCAAGTCCGCCTCCGCCTATGGGGACCAGTATGTAATCCACCAGAGGAAGTTCTTTGATTATCTCCATGGCTATGGTTCCCTGCCCCGTGGCTACCGCCGGATCGTCGAAAGGATGTATGAATGTATATCCCTTTTCTTCTGCCAGCTTAGCCGCATATGCTGCTGACTCGTCATATACGTCGCCGTGAAGAACCACTTCTGCTCCGTAACTCTTGGTCCTGTCCACCTTCATCAAAGGCGTAGTCGTAGGCATCACTATGACAGCCTTGCAACCGTAAGCTTTGGCCGCATAGGCTACTCCCTGAGCGTGGTTGCCGGCAGAAGCCGTAACCAGGCCTTTAGCTCTCTCTTCATCTGTAAGGGTACTTATCTTGTAATAAGCACCTCTCAACTTGTATGCCCCCGTTATCTGCAGGTTTTCCGGTTTGAGATATACTTTATTTCCGGTCTGGTCGCTGAGAAAACCGCTGTATATCAGCTCTGTCTCTATAGCTACTTTTTTTACTACTTCGACGGCTTCTTCAAAAGCTTTTAGTGTAAGCATATTACTCTCTCTTTCTCGTTGGTCTATTTTATGGAATTGAGCAGTCCGCCCTTTTTAATTATGTTGTCTATAAATTCAGGGAAAGGCATGGCCTTATATTCCCTGTTTTTAGTCATGTTCTGTATGATTCCAGTTTCAAAATCCACACAAACTTTGTCTCCGGCTTCTATATCGTCAGCCGCCTCAGGACATTCCATTATGGCAAGACCGATGTTTATGGCGTTGCGGTAGAATATTCTGGCAAAAGATTTTGCTATGACGCATGAGATGCCGCACTCCTTTATGGCAATAGGCGCATGCTCTCTGGAGGAGCCGCACCCGAAGTTGAATCCGCCTACCATTATATCACCTTCTTTGACATTTTTAAAGAAGTCTTCGTCCACAGGTTCCATGCAGTGGGCGGCCAGTTCTCTGCTGTCGCTGGTATTAAGATATCTGGCGGGGATTATTATATCGGTATCTATGTTGTCTCCGTACTTGAAGACCGTTCCTTGTGCTTTCATGTTTTACATTACCTCCTCTGGGTCGGTTATCTTTCCCGTTACGGCCGAAGCTGCCGCTACCGACGGATTGGCCAGATACACTTCCGAAAGGTTGTGTCCCATTCTGCCGATAAAATTTCTGTTGGTGGTGGCCACGCACCTTTCGTGCTCTGCCAGGATTCCCATGTATCCCCCGAGGCACGGTCCGCAGGTCGGAGTGGACACTGCGCAGCCTGCGTCGATGAAGATACATTCCTTGTATATGGTCTGAGTGGCAGGTATCACTATGCACCTGACGTCCTTGGCTATTTTCTTGCCCTTGAGGATTTCCGCCGCAGCCTTCATGTCTTCGAGGCGTCCGTTGGTGCAGGAGCCTATTACAACCTGATCTATCTTGACTTCTCCAACCTGATCTATGGTCTTGGTGTTTTCAGGAAGATGAGGGAAAGCCACCGTAGGCTTGAGGGACGAAAGGTCTATCGTTATAGTCTCGTCGTATTGGGCGTCGCTGTCCGGCTCGAAGACCTTGTATTCTCTGTCTACCCTGCCCTTCATGTATTCTCTCGTAGTGTCGTCGACCATGAATATGCCGTTCTTGGCTCCGGCTTCTATGGCCATGTTGGAAATGCAGAGTCTGTCGTCCATGGACAGGTGAGCCAGACCCTCTCCCATGAATTCAAGTGACTTGTATAAAGCTCCGTCGACGCCTATCTTTCCAATCAGGTGAAGTATCACGTCTTTTCCCGAAACGTATTTGCTCGGCTTTCCTTTCAGCTCTACTTTAATAGCAGACGGGACTTTAAACCACGCTTTGCCGGTAGCCATGCCGGCCGCCATGTCGGTGCTTCCCACTCCGGTGGAAAAAGCGCCCAAGGCTCCGTAGGTGCACGTATGGGAGTCTGCTCCGATTATACATTCTCCTGCCGCTACCAGTCCCATCTCGGGAAGCAGAGCGTGTTCAACGCCCATGTTGCCCACGTCGAAAAAGTTATCGATGTCGAACTTTCTGGCGAAGGTTCTTGTCTGCTTGCACTGCTGGGCCGCCTTTATGTCCTTGTTAGGCGTAAAGTGGTCCATTACCAGCGAAATCTTGGATTTGTCGAACACGTCTTCAAACCCTGCCTTTTCAAATTCGTTGATGGCCACGGGAGACGTTATGTCGTTTCCCAGCACCATGTCCAGTCTGGCCTCTATAAGCTGACCGGCCTTTACCTCTTTCAGACCGGCGTGATCGGCCAGTATCTTTTGCGTCATTGTCATACTCATATAATCACCTCTTTGTAAATGCTCTGTTGATAGCTGACATCAGCGCGTTAAGGGACGCATATATGATGTCGTTGTGGACTCCGACGCCCCAGTAAACGCTGCCGCTCTTGTCTTTCATGGCTACGTAAGCGGCGGCTCTTGCGTTGGACTCTGATTCAAGAGCGTGCTCCTCATAAGTCACGAACTCGCAGTCTATCTTGTTTGGGCCTTTTCTCAGGGCGTTCATTATGGCGTCCATACGGCCGTTTCCTGTTCCCGTGAGCTGATAAGTCTTGCCGTCTATCACGGCCTCCACATCGGCCTCTATGCCGTTGTCTCCCAGGCTTTCAGACTGCGGAAGCCTCTTAAAAGTGGCATCCTTAAGGGCATACTTGTCTGTTCTGTTTATATATTCGCTGCTGAAGATATCGTATATCTTCTCAGCGGAAAGTTCCTTGTGATTCACGTCGGAAACGTGCTTCATCATGTATCCGATCTCTTCTCTCATGGCGGCAGGTATATGGAAGCCGTAGTTTGTCTCCAGTATATAAGCCACGCCGCCCTTACCCGACTGGCTGTTTATCCTTATGACATCAGCCTCGTACACTCTGTTGATGTCATGAGGATCGATAGGAATATACGGAACGTTCCACTTGTCAGGCTCGAACTCTTCTCTGTAGTGCATTCCCTTGGCGATGGCGTCCTGATGAGATCCGGAGAAAGCCGCGAAGACCAATTCACCGCCGTACGGCTGTCTCGGAGGAACTTTCATATCGGTAAATTCTTCGTATTTCTCCACCAGATAAGGCATATCGCTGAAATCAAGCTCAGGATCTACTCCGTGAGAATAAAGGTTCATAGCCACGGTGATTATATCTGCGTTTCCGGTTCTCTCTCCGTTTCCGAACAGAGTGCCTTCTATTCTGTCGCCTCCTGCCAGAAGACCCAGTTCACAGTCGGCTACGGCAGTTCCTCTGTCGTTATGAGGGTGAAGGGACAGTACTACATTCTCTCTGTATTTGAGGTTTTTACTCATATACTCTATCTGAGAAGCGTATACGTGAGGCATGGACATGGATACTGTAGCCGGAAGATTGATGATAGTCTTTCTGTCTTTGCGAGGTTTCCATATGTCTATGACTGCGTTGCATATCTCCAGAGCATAGTCGATCTCTGTGCCGGTGAAGCTTTCCGGAGAGTACTCGAAGGTAAAGTGAGTATCAGGCATAGCGTCGGCATATTTTACTATCATTTCTGCTCCTGTGGTAGCTATGGCCTTTATTTCATCCTTGCTCTTTTTAAACACCTGCTCCCTCTGCGCCACCGAGGTGGAATTGTAGAGATGGATTACAACGTTCTTAGCGCCCTTTACGGCTTCAAAGGTCTTATTTATTATGTGTTCTCTGGACTGGGTGAGTACCTGAATGGTTACGTCCTCCGGTATGAGATCTTCTTCTATAAGTTTTCTCAGAAATTCGTATTCGGTCTCGGAAGCCGCAGGAAACCCTACTTCTATTTCCTTAAATCCGATGTCGCATAGCAGTTTGAAGAAATCCAGCTTTTCTGTAAGGCTCATGGGAACGACCAGGGCCTGGTTTCCGTCTCTAAGGTCTACGCTGCACCATATAGGAGCTTTGTCGAGGTGATCTTTCTTCACCCACTCGGTGGATTCTGCCGGCGGCATAAAGTAACCTATGCTGTATTTCGTATGGTTCTTCATACCTGCTTTACTGCTTATTTCTGTTGTCATTTCAAAGATTCCTTTCTTTTTTGTAAGTACGGATGAGATATTTCTCATGTATTAAAAAGACCCTGCTCCTACCTAAAATTAGAAGCAAGGTCAGTCTAACATCATATAAAAGTTTGCTTACTCGGTTCCAAGGCAGAATATCAGTTTTTAATTATTCTATTTGAGACGATTAGTTCTAGACCGAGTATAATAATGACGTTCATCATCGCTGATATTCTTCTCCTTCGATTTTGTATACATTTATATTAACGTCCACAGAGAAGAATGTCAATAGATTTTTTGTGTTTATTTACAATTTTTTTGGAAATTTAATGATTTGTTTACACAAAATCTGTTTAGGTGTGGCTGTCGTGTCGAAATTCGAACTGTACCACTGCTTCTCCAGCCGATTATATCTCAGCCGTCTTGCCGCACAGAATCTCCCCATGCTGCAATACAGCAGCTTGACAGCCGGAAAATACAGCATTTGCAGTCAAGAGTCAGACTCAATATTGCCCATGTTGTATTTTCCGAAAAAAATAACGGATTTTACAACCGTTTTTGAGAAACTTGTTGTAAAATCCGTGTTATAATTCAACTTTTACAGCATGAGCCCTTTGCACGGCCTGATTATGGCATATTCTGCCTAAAGATGCTGTATAATCAGCAAAAGCAGCAATATAAATACAGCATGATGACATGCTCACGTCCCCTTATCCTATTCCGTCAGGTAGATCTTCAGCTTGTTCATGGCCTTTTCTACGGCGGAATCAAGGGTTTCGTCGCCGTTGCCGTAGTCCGCCGCTCCTGTGAGGATTATTTCCATCAGGTAAGCATCGCTGTAGATCTCGTACTCCAGATTTTCTATCGCTTTCATGATCTCGTCTATCTCTGTTTCCGCCAAAGGCTTCAGAATAGCTCCCACGCCGTTTATGTTAGCGTTCACTTCGCCGCAGTTTTCAAGCTCGTCTCTTAGAACTTTTTCGTTGACAGGCAGATAACCGCCGTTTTGTGCTACATCCCTCTGCCCTTCCTCAGATAACATGTATTTCACCATTTCGAGGGCGGCCTCTTTGTTCTTGCTGTTGTTGTTTACTGCGATTATGCAGTTTGGAATATATACAGTCTCACCGCCGGCCTTGCCATAGCTGAACTCCAGCTTTCCTTCGTTTTTGGCGTGATATAACTGCTGAAAATCACTTATTCCTGTTATATAGCTTCTTGCCGCACCGATTTTATCGCTATATATATCCCAATATTCGTTGAGAGGATTCACCATAAAAGTTCCCGGATACAACGAAGCTCTTGCGGGAGTTCTTCCGTACCATTCCGTCACCCTCATCAGCTCTTTGACTTTTTCATAAAACCCTGCGAGTTCCTCTCTGCTCAGATTATTTTTCTCTCTTATTATCGGTTCTATTTCGGTCTTATACCAGATAACAACGGTGTTTTCAAAGTTTCCCGACTTAAGGCCGGAGGCTTTCAAGGAAGATATATACTCTTTCATATCTTCAAATTCCACCGACGCGCCGGCGCTTTTCGAGTCTGCTATCACGCCGAAAGAAAGAGGGACGTAATACATCTCTTTGTCCTGCTCCGTCAGAGGCTCTATAAGATCTTTGCTTTCGCTTATTATGCCGCTGAGGTCCGCCAGCTGCCCCGACTCCATGTATCCGTCGGCATTTATGTCGTCCATCACTATGACGTCAGGCCCGTCGTCGCTCATAAGCCGTGTGTTCAGCAGCTTAAGCACGTCGCCGACCTCCATGTCGGGGTTAGTCATTCCCATCTCCACATTAGTGGTGACGCATCCGTCTTCTCCGCTGTAAGAAGATAAGAAGCTCTCCATATACATATCGGGGTTCATCATAAATACGTCCAGCTCTGTTTCCTCGTTGCCGCCTGCCCCTGCAGAACCGCAGCCTGCCAGGCCTATAATAAGAATGAACGTCATGAGCAACGCAAGTATTTTTTTCATAGTCTTTGCCCCCTTCTATTACTGGTTGTCGGTGATTTTGAGAAGCTTCGTTTCACCGTCCTCCGGTGCAGCTGTAAAATATACGGTTCCGTTTTCTACTGTAAGATAATTCAAATAATATATTTCTTTCAGCCAGTTTTCTTCTTTATAGATTAAAGTCTCGCCATTTTTATCTATCCGCCAAAGTCCGGAATCATTAAGGATGTAATATCTCTCTTCTTCAGAGCAGGTGTCTGCTGCATACATTGAATAGTTTTGATCGTCATTGCTCTCGACGCTGTTCCAGAGCATCGCCTTTTTCGCCAGTACGTCGAGAATCTCCGATTGATGAACTTTATTCTCTTTCATGTCGTATCTTATACAGTGTCCGTTCTCCTTTATTTCTTTTTCCATCAGCTTTAGTCCTGCTGAAAAGGTGGCGGCCTCCTCCTCAATTTCCGGATAATACATCACATATACATATCTGCCGTCATTCCCCATGTAGTCCGGACCTGTTATCTCGGGCAGCTGTACCTGCTCGATTTGTCTGTCTCTTATATTCATGCGGTAAAGTTCAGTTTTCTCTCCATACTCGCCCCACAGTTTCATGCCGTAGGATTCTTCAAAGTCTATGTAATTTACATCGTCTATAATAAAATCTGTCCAGCTGAAATCGAACTCCTCGGGTTCGCTATCAAAGTCTCTCAGATAATAACGCTTTTTGACAGAATTTCTCAAGTCTTCAGTATCCCAGTCGCCTACTTCAAAGTAACTTCCCGAATCTCCCAAGTACAGATATGCTTCAGCAAAGTGATTTTCTCTTTCTTCAATCGAGACTTCTCGTTGGTACAGAGTCTCCCACGACTCTCCGTCATTCTCAGTTTTTGAAATGCTGATTACACAATTGTAATCTCCCTTTCTCTCATAAGCTGCCAACGTGATACAGCCGTTCTCATCCACTTTCATGTCGGTAATGTAGTCGATTGCTTCCGGCAGCTTTATTTCTGACGCTTCTTTGGTCAATTCTCCGGCTTCAGAGCCATCCGAGCCGCAGCTTGCAAGTCCCATAATAAGAATGAATGTCATGAGCATCGCGAGTATTTTTTTCATGCTGTTACACCTCCCATCGGTGAAGTTTATCATCGGGTAAGTTGAGCCGAAGCCGGCTGCCTTTCTGTACCGGCGCCGGGCTAAAGGCAGTCATCATCGTTTTCTCCGTCTCAACCTTTATTACCCAGCGGTCGCCGCCGTAATACTGTTCATTCACTATT